>JADMIO011475824.1_pt1 | contig 19765 bp, 14 predicted proteins | sample 8958161 | NCBI WGS metagenome assembly JADMIO01 (sample SAMN16585339, study PRJNA669376) | soil metagenome | isolation source: Crop rotation soil | place: USA: Cullars Rotation, Alabama | collected 2011
CGACAACTTGTCCACGTGGAATTCTAAGCTTAGGATCCCAATGTGCTGGAAAGGCTTTGCCCTTTTCGGGGATCCTCGATCGCCCCTGCGTTGCGAACGTGTTGTCGTCCGCGTCGCTGGGGTTGGTATTCATGTACAATTTGGGTTTGTGTGAGTCAAAGGTGGGTTGAAATGCGGGGAAACGGGGTAGGAAATTGGGACGCGGCAGAATATCGGCACCAGAGTCGAACCTATCCCCTTATGTCTGTTCCAAAAGTGTGCTCTATCGCGCCAGTCCCTTTAAAGGCAATCGTCCGACGTCCACAAATCGTTCCGTCGACCAGGCGTTGCTGATCCACTTCCGGATGAAACTGCAGAGAAACTTCTGGTGCATCCAGTTGAACGATGCGCAACGTCAGGCTCAGAAGGATCGTTCCATCTGAAGTACGTGCGAAACGAGCGTAATCAAGCAGCACATCGACGCCGTCTTCCGCAATGATCGTCTCTCTTGGCGGGATTGGCGTCTTCACCATACAGAACTCGCGCTGGTTCTCGGTGATCGAACATGAGAATGACGGAAACCGAATCGGCGATGGCGGCGCGATCTGAGTGGGATTTTTGAGAAATTGTCGGATTGCGCGTTGATAACGCGAGTCCGCTGGGTGTCCCAGTGCAAACTCAGCCTTAACCTCGAATCCCTGCGAAGGATCCTGAGCTTCAAACTGCCATAGCTCGAATCCCCCCGGCGCGGTCACGCGATGACTCCCGAGCGGATCAGCGGGCCAAGAATAGAGGGGGATAACGCGCATGAAGTGGATGATGAAGCAATGATTCGCCGCGAAGCGGCGGCACAACGGCAGCCCAGGGTGCTGCGGCGACCGAAGGTCGCCAGCGAGCCCTGGGACTGTGATAGTGGAAATCAGAGAGCCCTGAAAGGGCGACACAAGAAGGGCGCGATACTTGTGTCGCCCTTTCAGGGCTCTTGGAGTTGTCTTTAAATTCCCAGGGCTCGACGCTGCTTCGCATCGTCAGCGCCCTGGGCTGCCGTTGTTCCGCCGCTTCGCGGCGATGACGTCTTCGTGCCTCTCAACCTTCGAGCTGCGCCTCAAGCCGATTGAGCTGCTGCGCGATCTCCGGATCATCCTTCACATCCGCCGTCACCGTCCGCACCGCATGCAGGACCGTCGTGTGATCCCGCCCGCCGAAGTACCCGCCGATTTCTTCCAGGCTGAAGCGGGTGTGCCGCCGGGCCAGGTACATGCAGACCTGCCGCGGGAACGCGATGCTCTTGTGGCGTTTCTTGCTTTGCAGGTCGCTGAGTTTGACGTTGTAGTACTTGATGACCGCGTCCATGATGTTCTGGATCGTGATCCGCTTCTGCTCCTGCGTTCCTGTCTCGCCCAGCGCGGCCTTGGCGACTTCCAAGTCGAGCCGGCCTTCGTGCAGGGTCGCGACGCCTTGGATCTTGGTGATCGCGCCTTCGAGCTCGCGCGTGTTGTTTGCGACCTTGGCGGCGATGTAGCAGATCACGTCATCCGGCAGTTCGATCTGCCGCATCTTCGCTTTCCGCTTCAGAATGGCGACGCGCGTTTCATAGCACGGCTTCTCGATCCGCGCGACAAGACCCCAGTTGAAGCGCGATACCAGCCGCTCTTCAAGCTCGGGAATCTCACTCGGCGGGCAGTCGGCGCTGAGGATGATCTGCTTGTGACCCTGATACAGCGTGTTGAACGTGTGGAAGAACTCTTCCTGCGTCCGCTCGCGGCCGGCGAGGAAGTGGATGTCGTCGATGATCAGGATGTCGGCGTCGCGGTAGCGGTGCCGGAACTGATTCATCTCGCCGTTCTCGACGGCATTCATGAACTGGTTGATGAACGCATCGCAGGAAAGATAAAGGATGCGCAGGCCCGAGTCGCGCTCGAGCACCTTCTGGCTGATCGCCTGGAGTAGGTGAGTTTTACCCAGTCCAACCCCGCCGTGAATGAACAGCGGGTTGTACGCCTTTCCCGGCTGCTCGCTGACGGCGATCGACGCCGCGTGCGGCAAACGGTTGCAAGGACCGACGACGAAGTTTTCAAACGTCAGGTCGGGATGGAGCGCCAGCGGCTGATCGAGGTCGTTGAAGACCCCGCCGCCGCGCGGCAGATTTTCGCAATGGAAACTGACCGACAGCAGCCGGCCGGTGATGGCCTGAGCGGCGGCGGTGAACGGCTGCTGGCACTGGCTCTGGCAGAAGTTCAACTGCGCCGGCGTCTGCACCGTTACCTGGATTACGCCATTGGTAAGCTGGCGCGGAACCATCTGGTCGAACCAGACCCGGTTGAGCGTCGGGTGCTGCATTCGGACCACATTGAGGATCCGCTGCCACACGTGAGAATCAACTGGCTGTGGAGCATGGTCTGCTGCATTTGCTCCTGATCGTTCCGAGGCGCGGCGCGTCGCCTCACGCGTAGGCAAATAGGTCGTGGTCATGCGTGAACCGTTCCGAAGCAGCGAATTGTTTTTTCAGGTCTGCGGAGATGAGCGGGTTGCCCCCTCCACAGATCGATCGCGCGGCAGGTGCTTCCCTCAACTGCCGGCGAGAATATGTGCACCCGTGAAACAGCACTCTAACGCGCCGCGTACGGCGCGTGCAAAAAAGAAATTAGCGCCTCAACAGCGCGACGCTGACAAACTCTTCTGCAAGTCTCAACATCTGCTGGCCTTCCTTCTCGATTGAAAAATTTTCTTTTCTCTTCGCGACACGATCGCACGCGCGACGCGCGAAATTTGCGCCGTGCGAACGCAGTGCCGTGACAAAAATTCCTCTCACGACACGCTCTTCAGCTTCGACATCACCTGCTTCAAATCATCCCATACCGCCCGTCGTGTCTCGACCGTCGGATTCCTCAGGATGTAGGAAGGATGGAAAGTTGGCATGACAGGGATGCCCTGCCACGTCTGCCAATTCCCGCGCATCCGACTCATCGGCTGCTTCACGCCGAGAAAGTATTGCATCGCCGACAGACCAAGCGTGACGATGGCGCGCGGGCGGACAATTTCGATCTGGCGATGCAGGTACGGCATGCACGCCGCCGCTTCTTCCGGCTGCGGCGGGCGATCTTTCGGCGGCGGGCCCGCGAGATACGCACGGCATTTGACTACGTTGCAGATGTAGACCTGTTCCCGGGAAAATCCCATCGCCTTGATCATCTCGTCGAGCTTCTGTCCCGCTCGCCCGACAAAAGGCCGGCCGGTCGCGTCTTCCTGGCCGCCGGGGCCTTCGCCGACGAACATCAAACGCGCGTTTGGATCGCCTTCGCCAAAGACGGTATTGCGACGCGTGCGACAGAGCGGGCACTTGGTGCAGCCGCGCACTTGCGACTCATCCAGCAGGCGCAATGCGTCAGGCTTTTCCGCTGCGGAAATTTCGGCCGCGAAGGGAGCCAGCACGGCAGGCGGCGCGATCAACGATGGCTGCGGGATTTCCGGCGGACGGACGACAGGCATCGCAGCGCTTCTTGGTTGCGCAGCAACAACTGGCGTTGATCTGTGAATCTCAGGTGATTGAACAGGCGGGGGTTCGCGCGAAGGCTGCGCGACGGGCAACGTAATTTCCTCGAGCATCTCCGCCTTGGCGGCGGGGACGTGGCTCAGGCCCAGCGCCTTTTCCGCGCGGAGCCACCACTTCAGACGTTGTCGCGAGATCTGCTCCATCGCTTTCAGATCGTCTATCAATTCGGAGTTCTCTGCTGTGTGGCGGGCATGGTAGGAGGCGCGCTCGCGTTGACAAGAGAACAAATTCCGACCTCACCGATTCCGGCTGCCCGTCTGCGTCAGAATATTTTTTTCGCATCTGCAGACACGCGGCACATTCTCGCTTGACGACAGCGCGAGCGCTGTGAAAAATGGATCCTTCTTAAAGCCACCCAGCGCTGCAATGGCGGGTGTGCCGCCGGCAATGGGCCGCGGCCACACCGTAGCAGCCACGCGGTGGCTTTCTGTTTTTGACGATCGCCCCGCTTTCGCCTCTTGCAGGAGAAGACAATGTCGCAGAACGAACCGACCCTCAACACCAAGCCCCTCAAGGCGACCAGCGGCGAGGACAAGAGCAAGTACTTCAAGCAGACCGTCGAGCACATCGACATCACCAAGATGCCTGGCATCGTCGATATTGTGCAGTCCTTCGGCCGGCTGGCGTTTTCCAGCCGCGACCTCCACCGGGCCGCCGAGATCTACGAGCGCATGCTCCGCGATAAGGAATGCGGCGTGATCCTGACGCTCGCCGGCTCGATGATCTCCGCCGGCATGAAGAAGGTCATCGTCGACATGATCCGCAACAACATGGTCGACGCGATCGTCTCGACCGGCGCGAACATGGTCGACCAGGACTTCTTCGAAGCCCTCGGCTTCAAGCACTGGATCGCCGACGAAGAGCTCAAGAGCGGCTTGTACGACGGCGAGCTGCGCGACCACGCGATCGATCGCATCTACGACACGCTGATCAGCGAAGATGAGCTCCGCGTTTGCGATGAGACGACCGGCAAGATCTTCGACTCGCTCGAAGCCCGCCCCTACAGCAGCCGGGAAATGCTCCGCGAGTTCGGCCGCTACCTTGACGAGAACGGCGGGCCCAAAGGCGACGGCAACTCGATCATCTACGAAGCCTATAAGAAGGACGTCCCGATTTTCTGCCCCGCCTTCAGCGACTGCTCGGCCGGCTTCGGCCTCGTTGCGATCCACGCCGCCAAGGGAGACGGTCCGAAGGTCACCTGGGACGGCGGCAAGGATTTCTACGAACTGACCCAGCTCAAGATCCGCAATAGCGAGACGGGGTTGTTCATGATCGGCGGCGGCGTGCCGAAGAACTTCACGCAGGACATCGTCGTCGCCGCCGAGGTGCTCGGCCACGACGCGCCGATGCACAAGTACGCGATCCAGGTGACGGTTGCCGACGTGCGCGACGGCGCGCTCTCCAGCAGTACGCTGAAAGAAGCCAGCAGCTGGGGCAAGGTCGACACCGTTTACGAGCAGATGGTCTACAGCGAAGCGACGCTCGCGATGCCGCTCATTGTTGGCTACGCGTACCACCGCGGCGCTCACAAGGCCCGCACCGGCAAGCGCTGGTCGACGCTGCTGGAGCAGCAACCGGCGGGCGCGGCGTAATCGAACGCCTCTCGTCGATCGCAATCATGGAAGCCGGCGGGCGATGCTCGCCGGCTTTCTTCATTTCTTCCAGCACATCTGACGTTGACCACTCCTGACGATGTGCTGTAAGCCATCTGGGCGCAGTTCGGAGAGCCAACATGAAAGCCAGCAACAAACACGAGTGGTGGCAAAGCGGAATCGTCTACCAGGTTTACCCGCGCTCTTTCATGGACGCGAACGGCGACGGCGTCGGCGATCTGCAAGGCGTTCTCGCGAAACTCGACTACCTGCAGTGGCTCGGCGTCGACGCCGTCTGGCTCTCGCCGATCTATCCGTCGCCGATGGCGGACTTCGGTTATGACGTGTCCGACTACTGCGATATTCATCCGCTCTTTGGAACGCTGCAGGACTTCGATAGGCTGCTGGCCGAATGCCATCGCCGTGGATTGAAGCTGATCCTCGACTTCGTGCCGAATCACACCTCGGACCAACATCCCTGGTTCCTTGAAGCCAAGTCGAGCAAGACGAATCCGAAACGAGACTGGTACATCTGGCGAGACCCCGCGCCGGGCGGCGGGCCGCCGAACAACTGGCTCAGTAACTTTGGCGGGCCGGCTTGGACGCTCGAAAAGGAAACCGGCCAGTATTACTTCCACGCCTTTCTTCGCGAGCAGCCGGACATCAACTGGCGGAACCCGCAACTTCGCGAAGCGATGCACAATGTGCTGCGCTTCTGGCTCGATCGTGGCGTGGACGGTTTCCGCGTCGACGTCATCTACCACATCGTCAAGGACGACCAGTTCCGCGATAACCCGCGCAACCCGGAATACAAGCCGGGTATGAATCCGCATCACGAGTTCCTCGCCGTCTACATCGCCGACCGTCCGGAAGTGCACGACATTATTTCCGGCATGCGGAAGGTCGTCGACGAATATCCGGAGCGGACGCTCGTCGGCGAAGTTTACCTGCCGATCGAGCGGCTGGTGATGTACTACGGCGAAGGCGGCGCCGGCGTGCACATGCCATTCAACTTCCAGCTCATCACCCTGCCGTGGAGTGCGGCAATCATTCGCGATGCCATCGCGCGCTACGAAGCCGCGCTGCCGAGCTACGGCTGGCCGAACTGGGTGCTCGGGAATCATGACAATCCACGCATCGCCAGCCGCGTCGGACGCCCGCAGGCGAAGATCGCGGCCATTTTGCTGCTGACGCTGCGCGGCACGCCGACGATGTATTACGGCGACGAAATCGGCATGCATGACGTGCCGATCGCGCCGGATCAGGTGCAGGATCCATTTGAGAAGAACGTGCCCGGCATGGGCCTTGGCCGCGATCCGGAGCGCACGCCGATGCAATGGGATCCGAGTCCGAACGCCGGCTTTGCGCAACCGCAGGTCAGGCCCTGGTTGCCGATCGCTGCAGATTCGACAACGGTCAACGTTGAGACACAGCGCGGCGATACCGGCTCAATCCTTTCGTTTTACCGCCGTCTGATCATGTTGCGTCGCGCCAAGCCGGCACTATCCGTGGGCGGATATAGCGCACTGCCCGTCGAGGGGAACCTGATCGCATACGTCAGAACAGACGCCGAATGCTCTGACGGTGAATGCTTCCTGATTGTGCTGAATCTTGGAATGACTGACGCGCGGTTTGCTGTTGAGGACTTTCGGGGGCGCGTCCTCCTCTCCACACATCCTGATCGCGAAGGCCAGGCGATCGCCGGCGATGTGACACTCCGCGGCAATGAAGGTTTGATCGTGGAACTGTCGCGCTAGCCGATCTGCCCCGATGCGGTCAGCCGGTATCTCCCCTAACCGCAGCACCTGCGCGCTGTCTGATACGGCGTAGTTCCGCGATATTTCCTCTCGCGTCGCGGGCAAATTAGCTGAGGTCTTTTATGAAACGCATGATTTTGCTGGGCGCAGCTGCGCTCGGCCTGCTGCCGGTCTGCGCGCAGGCCCACGAGTACCACGGCCGCCGGTCCGACGACCACGCTCGGTATCGGGAACACCGCCACGAACATCGCCAGGTTTTCCGCGTGCTGATCCGGCGCGATGTGCATTGCGGCTGGCAAAGCGCCGGGAGTTACGGCTGTCGCAGCGATGCCGAGGCCGCCGCCTGCCGCTTCGGCCGCAGCGGCTATCAAACGCGGATCGGCTGCGACTGAAGCAGACTCGCCAACTGTGAAAAAGGAGAATGAAAATGATTCGGCTACTTATTGCCTGCGGCCTGCTGCTGGGCTTCGGCACCGGCTGCTGGCACCATCACGACCACCACGACCATCATGGCGGTCATGACCACCGATGGCACGATCGCGGTCATCGCGATCACCACCGGCATCATTGGTAGGAGCAGCAGGCACACTCCGTGTGCAGGTTATGACGCACGGAGTGTGCCTGCGACTGGCATCTTCAGTCTTCCTGACGGAGCCGGTGCACGCAAGTGACGGCGAGCGATCCGTCTCCGACGGCGAATCCGACGCGCTTGGTCGCACCGTGTCGCAGATCGCCGCCGGCGAGTAAGCGCGGGACCGTCGTTTCCAGGGAACAAGGTCCGCGATTTTTCAGCGGCCATTGTCCGCTGTGCTCGGCGTCGGTGCCGGTCATGACGTAGCCGGTTGCGCTGCGGGCGACTTCTTTCGGGAGCCAGTCGGCGTGCGGTTCTGCGCCAATGAAGACGAACATCGCCGCGACCTTCAGTCGACTGCGCTTCTTCGTCTGAAGGTCAACGACTTCGATTTCTTTAACGCGCTCTTCTTCCCCCAGGACCTCTGTCACTTCCGTGTAAGGGTGGAGGCAGATTTTCGGATTGTTCCTGATCCGATCGATCAGGTAGTTGCTCATTCCCTCTTTCAGCTTTGGCCCGCGAACCAGGAGATGGACCTTCTTCGCGCATTCGGAGATGAACATCGCAGCCTGGCCGGCGCTGTTGCCGCCGCCGATCACCGCCACCTCATCGCCGACGCAAACGCGCGATTCGACGGCTGTGGCGGCGTAGAAAATGCCGGCGCGCTCGAAACGGTCCGCGCCTTTGGCCTCCAATCGCCGCCAGCGTACACCGGTCGCCGCCAGCACGATGCGCGCCCGCACTGTTTCGCCGTTAGACGTGTGCAGCACATGCTCCTTCTCGCCGACTTCCATGCGGGCGACTTTGACCGGCGTGTTGAGCATGGCGCCAAACTTGAGCATCTGCAGCACGCCGCGCTGCGCCAGTTCAACGCCGGAAAGGCCGCTGGGAAAGCCGATGAAGTTTTCGATCATCGACGATCCGCCGGCCTGGCCGCCGGGACCGAGGCGATCGAGAACGATCGTCGACAGCGCTTCAGAGGCGGCGTAGACGGCGGCGGTCATCCCTGCCGGCCCCGCGCCAACCACCGCCAGGTCGAACAATCCATCAGGGCACTCATGGCGTACGCCGGCGCACTTTGCCAACTTCCCCAGGTCAGGTTTGACCAGCACATTATCCGGGCCGCATTCGATGACCGGAGTGTCCTCGTCGCGCTTGTGAAGGCACTGAAGCTGCTTCCGCCCGTCGTCCGCCTCGCTGTCGTAAAAGGTGTAAGGAATGAAATTCTTGAAAAGGAACTCGCGAACTTCGTTGGTGTCCGGTTGATGGCGCGGGCCGATCACCTTCAGCCCCAGAATGCCAGCCTTCTGCAACAGCGCCCGCCGGGCAGTGAACGCGGTCAGCAGCTTTTCGCCGAGCCTTGGAATCGTGCTGAGAAGATTCCGGAACTCGGCGTGCGGGACCGATAGCACCGTTGTCTTTCCCTTCGCGCCGGCGGTAACGATGACCGGCCGGCCGGTCAGCATGTCGATATCGCCGCAGAACTCGCGCGGATCGTGAATCGTCACTTCGGCATCGTCATCGGTCGGATTGATGATGCGGATCTGCCCCGCCTCGACGACATGAAAATCAAGCTTCGCGTCGCCGGCTTTGAAGAGAACCTCACGGTCCTCAAGCTCGCGGCGCTTCGCAAGCTTTCCGATGGCCTTCATCTCGTCCGATGAAAGCTTGGGAAAGGCGGATTCTTCTAAAGCGATTTCCATCCCGGATACTCCCTGGTGATTCGGCTCATCGTAGGCTCGCGCAGGCGATTGCAAGAATGGTCATTCCCCGGCCATTAGGGGCGATCGCGCGGATTGGGCCCGCTCGAAGTCGCCGGAACTTCCGATTCCCGGACAAATTGCCTGCTGCATTGCCTGAATTTCGGTTCGGGCTCGTTCGAGGAGGTCGAGCTCAGAGCGATCTATCGCACCGCCTGAAGATGTCGCCAGAAGATTCTCATTTCTCGCAACTGCCGGAGTCGCATCGGCCGCCCCGAGCACTGCGTCGATCAAGTCCCGCAATCCCGAATCCGCGTCGACCCGGAAGGACTGCAACGCCGCTTCATTTCGCGGCGGAGCGGAAGGCGTCGCGCTCAGCAGCAACAGGTTCAGGAACCGCGTGAGCCGTTGCGATCCATTGGCGATGACGGCGGCAAGCTCGACGCCGCCGCGCTGGCTGGCGGGGTCGGCGTAAAGCCGGGCGAGCGACCCGAAGGCGGCGGCATTGGCCTGTTCCGCAGTTCGCTTCGCCGCAATGTCATTCGCCTCGTATTGGCCGCCGGCCTGCAGCCGGGAAACAACCTGAGAAAGATAATGTTGATTGGCGCGAAGCGCCTCGGCGAGCACCGGCGGAAAGCGCGTTCGCTCCCACGACGGCCAGAACGCCAACGCCGCGGCAAGCGCCACTGCCCCGCCGGCAGCGGTGAATGCAATTCGCTCCAGTGCGACCGCGAAGGTGGCGTTTGCCGGACCGCTCAGGTCAATCAGCAGCACAACCATGATCGTGACCAGCGCGACAGCAACGCGGTAATTCCGCTTGAGGAGGAAAGAGAAGATGAACCCCGCAATCGCGACTCCCGCGAGGGCGGCTCCACGCGGCAGATGCAGAAAGAGCAATCCGCTGGCCAGCGCGCAGCCGGCAAGCGTTCCAACCAGGCGCTCGACCGCGCGCTTGCGCGTCGCGCCGTAATCCGTCTGCGAAACGACAAGAATTGTGAACGGCAGCCAGTAGGCGTGCGGGATCGGGCAGAGCTTGGCGACCAGCACGCCAAGCATCAGCAGGACGGCCAGTCGCGCAGTGAACTGGAAGAGGATCGGATCCGGGCGAGGACGGAGGTTCAACGCCGCGGCCAGCGGCTGCAACCGCCAGGTGGAGATGTCGAAAAGTTCCAGCGGGAAGACCGCGCGCTCGCCGGAGCGTTCGGTCACAGCGACGAGATTCAGCAGCGCATCGGAAAGCTGCCCGTCGACCAGATCATCGACCATCGCGGCGTATCGGGCGTCGTCCACATCCACCGGGAGTGCCAGGAGCTTTGTCCGCAGCGTGTGCAGCAAGCTCGCCAGCCGTGTGAAACGGACTTCCGCAACCGCCAGGTGCGATGGTTGCCTTGACACCACCGCCAAAGCGACTGACTGAGAAGTCTGGTTCAGCGATTCGATGACGGAGGAATACGTCGCGACGAGCGATTCACCGAATGCGGTGGCCAAGAGCGGCTGCATCGCCGTTCGCAGCGCCGAAACGCGCGTGACCAGCCGCGCGCCGGCAAGATTGACGGCTTTGAGCTGGGGCAGATTCGGACGCGTTGCCTTGACGGCGTTGAGCGTCGCGTCGGCGCTGTCGAACGCGGTCCGGAACTCCGCTTCCGCCCCGATGACCGCCGCTTCGGCCTCTGCTCCGACCTGATTCATCGCCTCGAACAGTTTGCCGGCGGCGAGCCAGGTCGATGCGACCGCGCGGCGGAGCGGGTGCTGCGCGCGAATCGGCCAGAGAGCCATCTGCAGCACCAATGCCCACGCCGATCCGGCAAGAACGGAGAGCGCGTGCCCGTACCAGGGCTCCGCGGGAAATGCCAGCGACATCAGGAAAACAAGCCCCGTTGGTATCGCCAGGACCGGTCCATATTCCGGCGTCAGGTGCCGCCAGACGCCGGTGTTCACCGCCACCAGCGCCGCGGCGAGGCTGGCCGCGAGCCAGTGTCCGCCGGCGACCGTTCCCAGCGCGGTACATCCCGCCATGATCAGCATCGTGACGAGCATGAATGCCAGGCGGAGCGGGTATGGGCCGTGGATGTCGACGCCGGCCATGGTGTGGGCGGCGATTGCGACGAACGATGCTTCCAGCGGGCCGAGCAATCCGGTCGACGCGAGGATCAGCGGAAGCATGATCGCGATCGTGGTCCGCAGCGCCCGCGCGAGATCGGGTTGCATTGATTGGCGATCCGAGAGGTGCAGAAGCTTTTGCAGGAGCGAGCGTGGCATTGCTGGACTGCGAATGGTAGGCGGGAAAGCCGCCGAACGAGACGCAATCGCGGCGATCGGTACAATTGCCGCACCGATGACCGCCTTAGCCCAGGCACTTCCCGGCCCACGCTCCCGCTTCCCGGGCCATCTGATGTTCGCGTTCCGCGCCGATCCGCTCGGATTCCTGCAGCGGTGCGCGGCGAAGTACGGCGACGTCTGCGCCTTCCGCGGGGCGCGACGCCGCTTCATCCTGATGAGTCACCCGGACGACATCCGCGATGTCCTGGTCGCCAAGGCCGAGCATTTCACCAAGAGTCCCGCGCTGCGGCAGGCGAAGGTGATGCTCGGCGAAGGGCTGCTCACCAGCGAAGGAGACTTTCACCGGCGGCAGCGCCGACTTTCGCAGCCGGCGTTTCATCCGCAGCGAGTCGCGACCTACGCGGCGGCAATGGTGAAACGGGCGGCGCAGACTTCAGCCGAGTGGCGCGACGGTGAGACGATCGATCTGCACGATTCGATGATGCGCCTGACGCTGCGCGTCGTCACCGAGACGCTGTTTGGCGCCGACATCGACAACGAGATCGCGGAAATCGGCCGGGCGATGGATGTGCTGGTGCGGATGTTCGACCGCGCGCGGAACCCGCTGGCGCCGATCCTCAATCATCTTCCGCTGCCGAGCAATTACCGGTTTCTCCGCGCATCAAAGTATCTGGCGAAGACAATCGACCGCTTTGTCGCCGAGCGGCGGGCAGAAGGCGCCAACCGTGGCGATCTGCTCTCGACCTTGATTCGGGCAAGAGATACGGACGGCGACGAGTATTCGCCGCAAACGGCGGCGGATTTCCGACCGCGCCTGCCGATTCCTGGCGATGACGGCATGTCCGATCGCCAACTCCGCGATGAACTGCTCACCCTTTTCGCCGCGGGACATGAAACGACCGCCAACGCCCTCACTTTCGCGTGGCGTCTGGTGGCGCGGCATCCGGAAGTAGCGGAAAAGCTGTACGAAGAAGTCGATCGAGAAATCGCCGACGATACGGCGACCGTCGATCGCCTGCCCTACACACGCGCAGTTGTCTCCGAGGCCATGCGGCTGTACCCGCCGGCGTGGGTGCTGATGCGCGAAGCGAAGGACGACGTGAGGGTTGGGCCGCGCGAGCATGAGATCGGCGCCAGCGACATCATCATCACGTGCCAGTGGGTCGTTCATCACGACGAGCGGTGGTGGCCGGATCCGATGCGCTTTGATCCGATGCGCTGGTTCTATGAATCAGCCAAAGAATCCCGCCCGAGATACGCCTACTTCCCCTTCGGCGGCGGGCCGCGGAGCTGCATCGGCGAAGCGTTCGCGTGGACCGAGGCGACATTACTGCTCGCGCACCTGGCGAAGCAATGGCGGATGGAAGATGTGGCAAAAAAGCCGCTGCGGCTGCTCCCGACAATCACTCTGCGGCCGAAAGATCCGGTGTGGGTGAAGTTGACGAAACGGTGATGAGGTTTCCGGGTGCCACGGCTTGGGTACTCCCTAGCCGTGGTAGGCTCGAGGATTGAAGACCGCGTTCGACTGCTTACGCCCACCACGGCTAGCGAGTACGCAAGCCGTGGCACGCGTTCATTCAATTATCCCGGCCATTCGCCGCTGAACACTTCCGTCGCCGGGCCGGTCATGTAGACGTTGTTGTCGCTCTCGCGCCACTCGAGATTCAGATCGCCGCCGGGAAGATGCGCGAGCAACTTCCGCCCGGTTCGGCCGGTAAGCACGCCGCTCACGCAGACCGCCGACGCGCCGGTCCCGCAGGCCAGCGTGATGCCGCTGCCGCGCTCCCAGGTGCGCATCGTCACTTCAGTTGGCGAGTGGACCTGCACGAAATGGACGTTCATCCGGCGGGGAAACGCCTTGTGATGCTCGAGGATCGGGCCGATCTTCGGCAGGTCGATCTTCGCGACATCCGGCACGTAGATCGTCGCGTGCGGATTGCCCATCGAAACGAACGAGACATCGAGCAGCTCATTGCCCTGTGCGATGGATAGCCGGTACTCGTGTTGGCGCGACGCCGCGACGACCTTCTCGCGGTCCACCGGGATCGCCGGCAGGTCGAGGATCGGCTCGCCCATGTTGACGGTCGCCATTGCGACTTTCCCATCGGCCAGTTGCACGTCGATTGAAAGCACGCCGCGCCCGGTCTCGACACGCATCGGATTGCTGCGCGTCAGGCCGTGGTCGAATGCGTATTTCGCGACGCAGCGGATTCCATTGCCGCACATTTCGCCTTCAAATCCGTCGGCGTTGAACATGCGCATGCGCACGTCGGCCTTGTCCGAAGGCATGATGAGAATGAGACCATCGCCGCCGATGCCGGTGTGGCGATCGGCGACCTTGACCGCGGTCTGCTCGGGATTGGGCACGGATTCTTTGAAGCAATCGACGTAGACGTAGTCGTTGCCGATGCCGTGCATCTTGGTGAAACGCATACGGATAAGCATAGCACAGTAGGTGCCGAGAGCCGAGCGGCACTTTCGACGTACTCGTCGAATCACGAATGTCTTTAGCGCGATCTGCGCTAAGGACATTCGTGATCGGGCGAGTACGCCCGAAGTGCCGCTCGGCTCGCGGCACCTACTTCATGCGAGGATTGGGCTAATCAACTCCCCATGCACATCGGTCAGCCGCATGTCGCGCCCGCCCCAGCGGTACGTGACCTTCTTGTGGTCGAGGCCAAGCAGATGGAGCATCGTGGCGTGAAGGTCATGCATCATGCACTTGCCTTCAACGACCTTGTAGCCGTATTCATCGGTTGCGCCGTAGACCGCCCCGCCTTTGACGCCACCTCCTGCAAGCCAGACGCTGAAACCGAACGGATTGTGATCGCGGCCGTCCGCGCCCTGCGCGAACGGCGTGCGGCCAAACTCGCCGGCCCAGACGACCAGCGTGCTTTCCAGCAAGCCGCGCGATTTCAAATCCCGCAGCAGGCCGGCGATCGGCTGATCGACCGCCATCGCATTGTCGGCGTGCCCCTTCTTCAAGTCCTTGTGCTGGTCCCAGCGATCGTGGCCGGTGTTCGGAACCGTTAGCTCGACAAAGCGCACGCCGCGCTCGATCAGCCGCCGCGCCACCAGGCACTCAGCAGCGAAGATGCGCGTCTTGTCGTACGTCGCGTCAATGCCGTAGAGCGCTTTCGTCGCGGCGGTTTCGCCGGAGAGATCCATCAGCGCCGGCACCGCCGTCTGCATCTTGAACGCCAGCTCGTAATTCGCGATGGCCGACTCCAGCGGATCCTGCTTGCCGAGCCGCTGCAGTCCCGCCGCATCGAGACGGTTCATCAACGCCAGCTTGCTCTGCTGCAATTCCGTTCGCGCTTCGGGCGGCGTGATGTTCGCGACCGGCTGCTTCGTCGGCTTGAAAATCGATCCTTGGTACGATGCCGGCAGAAACCCGCTGTTAAAGTTATCCAGCCCGCCCGGCGGAATGAGCCCGCCGTTGAGGACGACGAATCCCGGCAGGTCCTGGCACTCTGTTCCCAGGCCGTAAGTGAACCACGCGCCCATGCTCGGCCGGCCCTGTAGTCCGGAGCCAGTGTGCAGAAAATAGTTGGCGTTGGTGTGCTCGGAAAAGCTCGACGTCATCGATCGCACGACCGCGATATCGTCCATCAGCTCGCGCACGTGCGGAAAAAGATCAGATACCGGCGTGCCGCATTTGCCACCGGGCCTGAACTCCCACGGGCAGCCGAGCGCGGCGCCGTTGTTGGCGAACTGCGTCGGCTCCATCTTCATCTTGAACGGCTTGCCGTGTTCCTTGGTCAGCAGCGGCTTGGGGTCGAAGGAGTCGACCTGCGACACACCGCCGTCCATGTAAAGGAAGATGACGTTGCGGCATTTGGCGGGGAAATGCTGAGCGCGCGGGGACATCGCGCCCACGGGCTGCGTTGCAGGCGCGGCGCCGAAAGCGCGATCGGAGAGAAGCGCTGACAAGGCTACAGCGCCGAAGCCGGCGGCGGCCTGGCGCAGCACGTCTCGGCGAGTGACTGGAGCGGCGAGATAGTTTCGACAATGAGCCATCAGGGCACGTAAATAAATTCCTTAACGTTCACCAGCACATGAGCGAAATCCGCCCAGACCTTCGGGTCATTCTCCCATTTCGCCGGATTCACGCCCAACTCCGCCGCCTGCTTCTGCAGGAACTCCATCGCCGCATCGCGCTCGTCGCTCGTCGGCGGACGGGAAAACGCCGAGCGATACATCCAGTCGATTCGGTGCTGCGGCGTGGTCAGCGATTTCTCCGCGAGCACGTGTTTCGCCCAGAGGCCCGCCTGTTCCACAACGAACGGGTCATTCATCAGGATCAGCGCCTGAGCCGGCACGTTGGAGATGCTTCGCCGGCCCATGGAATTGAACGGCTGCGGCGTATCGAACGCGAGCATCATCGGCGACAGGAAGTTTCGCCGAACTTTGATGTAGATGCTCCGGCGGCCAGCGCCGTCGATCGGTCCGCTGTTCGGGCGGCCGCGCCCTTCCATGAAGCTGGTGAGATACGGATCGACACCCGGGCCGTACATTTTTGGGTCGAGACGACCGGAGAGCATCAGAAGCTCATCGCGAATCGCTTCGCCTTCCAGTCGACGGAGATTGGCACGGTGGACGAGGAGGTTCTGCGGATCGGCGAGCGCAGCGTCGGCCGAGTCGCGGCTGCTCATCTGCCAACTTTCCGACAGCACGATCCGCCGAATCAATCGCTTGATTGACCAGCCGTCTTTCACCAATTCGTCGGCGAGCGAGTCAAGAAGTTCCGGATGCGTCGGGCGATCGCCGAGAACGCCGAAGTTGTCAACGGACGCGACGATGCCGCGGCCGAACAGGTGATGCCAGACGCGATTGACGATGACGCGGCTGGTGAGCGGGTTCTTCGCATCGGCGATGCGATCGGCAAGCTGCAGTCGGCCGGAGCCGGAACTGATCTTCATCGCCGCCGGGCCGTCGAGAGCTTCCAGGAAACGGCGCGGAGCGGGTTCGCCGGGTGTCTTGGGACTGCCGCGGATCAGCACGCGCTCGTCTACTGGCGAGCCATCGAGCATCGCCAATGCGGTCGCCGACGGTTTGAACTGCGACAACAGCGCGTTCCGCTCGGAAGAGATCTCAGCCAAACGCCGATGCGCGGCGTCGATCTGTGATGGTGTCGGCTTGGAATCCTCGCGTGCCGGCGAATCGGGTCGCGCATCGAACAGCCCGACCCATTCGATCGCGAGGACGGGGTTTTCGCCGCCGGGCGTCGCTGTGAACTCCACGTGTGCTCGCTGACCGATGTAATTCTTCAGGTCGGCGGTGTGGATCTTCCATTTCCGGCCGGTCGACAGCTTCTGATTCGACACGCCGTGCAGCGGGCCGCCGATCATTCGATGCGAGTCGATGCAGATGAAGGCCCGACCCTCGCCGAAAATCGACATCGCCAGGGATGGTTTGGTGATGACAAATGTTGGCGTTCGCAGTGTTCCGCCGAGCTGTGGCTGCGGAAGTCCGACGGCCGCGCCGCTGGAAAGCGTCATCGCGATCGGTCGATCGGCACTCGTTCCCAGAACAGTCGTGGCAGCCGAGGCCGGCGCATCGCCAAACGATTCACCCTCCGCGATCCAAGGCGTCGCGCCGCCGCGACGATAGTCGGCGACCAGCGAATCGCGTGGCGGAAAGGCTTCTACCCCTGTTTCCGTCGGACCTTCCGGCGACCAAAGCTGCAGCTTCCGGAGCTTTCTCGCGACATCCTGGTTCGCGCCCAGGTGATCGATCTGCGCATCCCGCATGCCGCTGGAATGCATAAAGCCGGCGATCGAGTAATAGTCCTTCGTCGAGAGCGCATCGAACTTGTGATCGTGGCATCTCGCGCAGCCGAGCGTCATCGCCTGAAAGGTCTTGCCGAAGACGTCGATCTGATTGTCGACGCGGTCCATCTCATCCTGGCGGATATCGACCGGCGAGTGGATCGCTTCGCCGAGAAACCAGAACCCCGTCCCGACGATCGACTCGTTCCGCACGCCGTCGGGTGACATGCGCGGCTTGGGAAGCAGATCGCCGGCGATGTGCTCGCGGACGAACTGGTCGTACGGCACATCCTCATTAAACGCGCGGATGACGTAGTCACGGTACTGGAACGCGTTGGGGATCTCGTAATCGAACTCGTGCCCACGCGTCTCGCCGTAGCGAACGAGGTCGAGCCAGTGCCGCGCCCAGCGCTCGCCAAATCGCGGCGAAGCGAGCAAGCGATCGACTACCTTCTCAAATGCATTGGCTGATTCATCGGCAAGAAACACGTCGACGTCCTGCGGCGTCGGTGGCAAGCCTGTTAGCATCAACGACGCCCGGCGGATGAGCGTCGACTTGTCGGCGCGCTCCGCCGGACGTAGCCCCTTCTCTTCCAGCTTCGCCAGAATGAACCGATCAATGTCGTTCTTCGGCCACTTCGCGTCGCGCACCGCGGGCGGATCGACACGCTTCACCGGCTGCCACGCCCAATGCTCAGCCTTGCGCTTAGCAAGGTCGAAATCCGATCCTCGCGCGGTTGCGACGTCCTTTTCCTCAGGCCATGGCGCTCCGCGGCGGACCCACTCGGTTAAATCAGCGATTTGCGCCGCGCTTAGCTTCTGCTTCGGCGGCATCTGCAGGTCGACATTACCGTAGCCCACGGCTTCGATCAGCCTCGACTTGACCGGATCGTTGCCGACGACGACTGGGCCGTTATCCCCGCCCTTCAGGAAGCCGGCACGGGTGTCGAGCGTCAGTTCGCCCTTGGATTTTCCTTCCTTGATCGAATGGCACTTGTAGCAGCTCTCCACCAGCAGCGGACGAATCTTGCTTTCAAAGAACTGAAGATCAGCGTCCGACGGCGCAGCGGTCGCCGACGACGAGACGAGCATGGTCGCGAATAAGATAAAGGCGCAACTCGGCCGCACGGTTTTTATACCCCCGCCGGCAAAAAGGGTTCGAAAGGAAACGTTTGCTTTCACGATCGCCGCCGGTTTGAATGTCGATCCACCCATTTTTCGGAGGAGAAACTTGAACCATTTGAATACATCCCGCCGCTCGTTCCTGAAAATGTCCGCCGCATTCGCCGGCGTCGCGATGGTCATGGGCCCCGCCGGCCGAAATCTTTTCGCCGCCGATGCCGACACCGCCGAGTATGGCGGCCTGCATCTGGGTTTGCAGAGCTACAGTCTGCGGGAGATTCGCGCGTTCGGCGACATGCTGGAAGCGGTAAAGACGCAGCTCAAGCTGAAGTTCATCGAAGTCTATCCAAATCATCTGACGGGGCTCTCCCCCGCACAAATCAAAGAAAAACTTGCCGCCGCCGGAGTCGCAATGACATCCTACGGCGTGGTCAAGTTCAAGAAGGATGAGAAGGAGAACCGCCCGCTTTTCGAGATCGCCAAAACCTACGACCTCAAGACGCTTTCGTGCGACCCTGACGACGACAAAGAAACCTTCGACAATCTGGAAAAGCTGACGCAGGAATACGGCGTGTCGATCGCGATCCACCCGCACGGCCCGACGCACAAATGGGGCAAAGTCGAACAGCTCAAGAAGGCCTTCAACGGCCGAGGCACGCGGATCGGCCTTTGCGCCGACACGGGGCACCTCATCCGCGCCGGCGAAGATCCACTGAAGGTCATCCAGGAGTTCAAGGACCGCACGCATTCGCTTCACTTGAAGGACTTCAAGAAGATCGAAAAGAACGGCAAGCCAGACTGGGAAGATGTTCCCGCCGGCACTGCGAACCTCGATGTCGATGGAATCGTGAAGTACCTAATCAAGGAGAAGTGGAAGGGCTACATTTACATCGAATACGAAGGCGGCAAGCCGATCGAAGCGGTGCAGCAGTCGATCGCGCGGGTGAAAGAAGCGGCGAAGAAGGCCAACGCGTAAGCGAAAGTGCAGGCGCTGGACTGGGTGCCACGGCTTGGTACGCCAAGCCGTGGTAGGCGCGGCAGTCGGAAGCGGCTTGAACTCTTTAGCCCTACCACGGCTTGGAGTACCAAGCCGTGGCACCCGGCAAAACGCAAAATATTCAACCTAAAAGTAGCAGGCATACGCTTCGACAGCACGAGGAGCGTGCCTGCTACTTTGCCCAAGTCCGGAACCACATTTCCAGCATCAGCAGCGTCCAAAGGGACGAAGCGTGGTTTTTCTGCCCTGACGTGTGCTCGTTTACGAGCTCGCGGACAGCGTGTGGATTGACGTACGCCTGGCTGCACGCCGCCGGATCAAGCAGCACATCGTGCAGCAGTCCCTTGAGCGGCCCCCGGAACCACTGCGGCAGCGGCACGGCGAAACCGGCCCTTTCCAGCACAGTGGGATCCGAAGCTTGGAATTCACGTGACTTGAAGTCG
>JADMIO011227291.1_pt1 | contig 19763 bp, 16 predicted proteins | sample 8958161 | NCBI WGS metagenome assembly JADMIO01 (sample SAMN16585339, study PRJNA669376) | soil metagenome | isolation source: Crop rotation soil | place: USA: Cullars Rotation, Alabama | collected 2011
ACACCACGGCAGGAGCAATCATCCACCAACGCACTTCGCGCAACGGCTGCAACAGCTCGCGCACGTTCACGTCATGAAAGACCCAGTAGAGACAGGCCGCGGCAATGCCGTAACTGAGAAAAATTCGAAGGAGCGACCGGTGCAGTTTTGGCTTTTCTGGCACGCAAGTCAGCTCTTGGATTTTGAAAAAACGGTCGGCACCCCTTCTTCCAAAATGCGCAAATGATGACTCAAATTGTGGACCGCCGCCAATTCGCGCAACCATCGCGGCGGTTCATCCATATCTTCGAACGCGAGCCGGAACGCGCCGAAATGCATCGGCACAAGCCACTCCGCGTGAAGATCACGAAATACTTTAATCGCTTCGTCCGGCCCCATGTGAACGTGGCGAAATGAATCAGGGTAATAGGCGCCTATCGGCAACATCGCGATTTCGGGCGGACACAATCGACCGATTTCTTTGAAGCCATTGAAATAAGCGCTATCCCCCGCGTGGTAGATCCGGCGGCCCTGGTGTTCGAGGATAAAACCACCATAGCCGCGGTGTTCATCGCGAAGGACGCGCGCGCCCCAATGTTTGGTCGGCGTCAAGGTTACACGCCAATCGCCATGAGAAAAACTTTCCCACCATTGCAATTCGATGACTCTCTCGAAACCGAGATCCGATGCCAAATCGCCGACGCCCCAGGGCACGACCGCGATTTTGGGCGACGCCAACTTGCGCAAACTCGGTTTATGAAAATGATCGAAATGCGCATGAGTCAACAAAACTAAATCGATAGGCGGGAGATGTTCAGGCCGCAAACCGGCGCGCTTCACACGCTTCAAAAAGAAAAGCCAGTTTGCAAAATTTGGATCGATCAAAATGTTGAGATCTGTGAACTGCGCCAAAAAGGAGGCGTGGCCGATCCACGTCAGCGCGACCTGCCCTTCGGTCAGCTTGGGGAATTTTGGTTTATTATGTTGTCCCGTGCGCGGAGTCAGGAGCGCCTTCCAGACCATTTCATAAAAAAAGGTGCTGGGTTTGAAATGCCGGCTGGGGGTCAGGTCCTTGAAGGAACGAGGCAACTTTTTTCGGCCTTTGCCCGATGGCAAAGAATTGATCGAATCTTTTTCAACCATTGCTAGACAAATATAGAACAGAGTTTACGCCGCACCAAATTTGCAAAACTGGCAATCCGGCCAATTCTAGTTTAGTACATCGGCGTGTCGCTCGAAAAACAACTTGATACATTTCTGCGCAAAAAACCGACGATTGGCCAGAACGTTTATATCGCTAGCAGCGGGATCGTCGTTGGCGACGTTACACTGGGCGATCACTCCAGCGTGTGGTACAACGCCGTGCTTCGTGGCGACATCAACCGTATTGTTGTCGGACATCACAGCAATATCCAGGACAACGCCGTGGTTCATCTGGCCGATGATTATGCGTGCATCGTTGGCAATTTTGTAACGGTTGGTCATTCCGCGATCATTCACGCCTGCACCATCGGTGATGAATGTTTGATCGGCATGGGAGCGATAGTTCTGGATGGCGCGGAGATCGGTGAACAATGTCTTGTCGGGGCAAAAGCCCTGGTAACACAAGGCACGAAAATTCCACCGGGCTCGCTCGTTCTCGGCGCACCGGCAAAAATCGTCAAGCAACTCACCGCGGACGAACGCAAACAGTTGAAATTCTGGGCCACTAAATACGTCGACAACGCGGCGTATTGTTTGAAGCACGAAATTAACGTCGGAGCTGCGTTGCCTAGCTAGCTGCCTCTTTACTTTTTTACCGGAACGCACAGAATCGTTGGATGCAATCCGAACGTTCCATGTCGCGCCGTCGTTTTATTGCGTCTACTACTGCTTTGATGGCTGCCAGCCAATTACGAGCTGCAGAAACTGCGACGCCGGCTCTGGCCATCGAAGGCGGAGCCAAAACGATAAAAACAAAAGTACCAAAACTCGTCCGATGGGGCGCCCCGGAACGCGAGCGCCTCAATGCCACCATTGCGCAAGATACTTTGTTTTATTGGCACGGCCCGCAAACGACCGCACTCATTGAGCGCGTGCAAAAATGGGTTCCGGCGAAATGGGTCATGACCTGTTCGTCGGGAACTGCAGCCATCCACACCGCGATGATCGCCGCCGGGATAGCTCCAGGCGATGAAGTTATCACGACGCCCATTACTGACATCGGCAGCGTCATCGGCGTTCTTTATCAGCAAGGCGTTCCAGTTTTTGCTGACTTGGGAGCGCACACTTACAATCTCGATCCCGCGGCAGTGGAACGGGCGATCACTCCGAAGACAAAAGCGATTTTGGCTGTTCACCTTTGCGGCAATCCTTGCCGGCTCAATGAACTGAAAGAAATCGCTGATGCGCATAAGTTGATTTTGATTGAAGACGCGTGCCAGGCCTGGGGCGCGAAATACGATGGCAAACCGATCGGCACCATCGGGCACATGGCGTGTTTTTCTCTGCAAAGCACCAAGCAAGTGACGTGCGGCGATGGCGGGGTTATCTGTAGCAACGATGAACGTTTCGGGCCACGTCTCCAACCGAGCGCGGACAAAGGCAGCAACCGCTCGAATGCGAAAGCCGCTTTAAATGTGTTGGCGACCAACTATCGCATGACTGAAATGCAAGCGGCGGTCGCCTCCTCGCAGTTGGATCGCCTCGAAGGTATCGCTTCAAAACGTTCACAGCTTGGACGATTGCTCAGTTCTGAGCTCGCTGGTATTCCCGGAATCGCGCCGCACGAATTGGCGCCCAACGATCGTTGCACGCATTATATTTATTTCTTCCGGATGGATCCGAAGAAGTTGAAGTGCTCGCGCACGCAACTGGTCGCCGCGTTGAAGGCCGAGGGCGCTGAAGTCTCGCCCGGCTACATTCCTGAACTGATCCATGAAATGCCGATGTTCCAGCAGCACGGCTTCTTTGCTGGTCGTTGGCCGATCAAAGAACTCGGCTTAACCAACATTGATTATACGAAAGTGAAATGTCCGGAGGCTAATGCAATCCTGAACACGTGCGTGAAGGTTCAACTGCACGAAGCGATGAGTGAGGATTACATGCGCGAAGTTGCTGCGGCGATCCGCAAGGTGGCGATACACTACGCGGTTTAGTTGAGCTGCACGACGCGATAGAAGCGTTGCGAGCTGAGGACAGGCAAGTTGGTGTAGGACGCGGAGCTGCCACCGGCTTGCACATCAACGCCGATTTCCCGCCAACTCGCGTTCAAATCACTCGTGTATTGCACGCGATAATTTTTGCCCGGATACGCAAGCCAACTTAGGCCGACATTGTTTGTACTGATTGTTGGGGTTAACAACACCGCGGAAGCAACGGGTACTGATAGTGGCACGGCAAAAATATTGTTGTTCTCATTGCCTTCGCCGAAGCGGTTGATGTCGTCGACATTTCCGATGAGTTGGTGCGCACCAGCGGTCGCTTGCCAAAAATTAATACCGCTCGGACCACCGTCCGCAGTCAGCGTGACTGAACTCCCGGCCGCGACCGCACTGGAATAGCCCGACGACCAAGTCACAACGCCGCCACCATCGATCGTAAAACCAACACCGAGTGTCACCCCGGAAGGTGTCGCTGCACCGCCCTGGTTCTTAATCGTCGCCTTGAACACCACGTTGGTTCCCGCACCGAGTGTCGCCGGCGTCCACGACAAACTTGTAATGACCACATCCGGCAACGCGTTCGTTGCTGTCGCAGAGACTTGGGTGGAATTGGCACTTTCCCCTGCCCCATTCGCAGCCGAAACAACGTAATAATAGCTGCCAGGGGCGACAGAAGTGTCGATGTAAGATGCGCCAAATAGATTGCTCGCAATCACTGCATAAGGGCCGCCGTTTACAGTTGAACGTTTCACACGGAACTGCGTCGCACCACTCGGGGCTGCCCAGTTCAAATTGATATATCCCGAACCGACGGTGGCAGTGACTGCAGTCGGCGCCGGGGGGACGGCGGTGGTAGAGTTCGCGATAATCTCAATTCCATTTATCGCCGCGTTATCCAATACCGTTACAAACTCGATCGCGATGCGCCCGTTCGAATCTGTAATCGCGTTAAACTCCTGCACGTTTGCTTTGAACTGCCCACCGGCGGCCGCAAAAATATCGAAGGCGGTCAGCACCGTCGCGCCATTGATACGCACGTCGAACAATCGTTGCCCTGCACTGTTGAAATATAATTCAGCAAAATGCAGCCGGATTTTGTAACTGCCTGGCGCGAGATTTGGAATCGTGTAGGTGAGACTTTGATACCGTTGCGATTGATAAACGGCCATCGGCGCAGGACTCACAACCCCGGAAGTGTTGACCGTAGTTGTCGTGCTGAAGGTGAGGCCGCCGCTAAAAAATGTATCGTCGGTGAACGAACCGACGGCCGGCCCGGAACAATTAATCTTCGGCGGCGCAGCAGACGCAGATACTTCGGCGGAGTTCGCGCTTTCGCCCACGTTATTCAGCGCGCTTACGACGTAATAATACGTCGCGCCAGTCAGAGCATTGGTATCAATGTAAGTCGCATAGGAAACACCTTCTGTCACATTTCTCGCGATGACCGTATACGGGCCGCCGGAAACCGTGGACCGCTTTATATTGTAAGTCGTCGGCGCGCTCGGGACATTCGTCCATGACAAACGCAAAAGATTGGTTCCGGAGGCTGTCAATCCGCCGGGTGTTGGCGGCTCGTTTGTTGCGCCTACTAAATAGCCACGAAACCATCCTGCAATCGGCTCAAGTTCAAAGGAAGGCCAGCCGGATGGATCACCATTCTCAAACAATGTGCAGCCCAGCAAGTATGGATCCTGACGCATCTGGAAATCGAACCAGTTCAACCAACGTTCATATTGCGCGGCCGTTCCGCGCGCCTGCCAACCTGATGTTAGCGGATCGCCGCTTTGATCAACGCCACCTTCCGTGAGGATCAGCGGCATGTCGTTCAAGTCGGGAAAATTTTGGGCAAAGTAGGTGTAAAACTGTCGATATCGCAACGACCACCAGATTTCCGTCGCGACATCTGTGCTGTATTGAACTGTGTAGGAGTGATAGCTCCAGGCGCCGCCCGCGGCTTTCGCCTGCCTCAGCGCCGGCACGAAATTGCTCAGTAACGAAAATGGATCGATATTGCCGACTGAAATACTGCCGATACACGGCTTCATCCCGGCAGCAACGACTTTAGGCGTCAGGTTCGTCCAAAATTGATTGATCCATTGGGACGCCGCGACCGGCTGATCGCCGGGATAGCCGATGTTCGGCGTCTGACCTTCATTTGGGCCTTCGAAATAATCGATCAAGGCGCGGTCAGAGGAACCGATCGAATTCAACGCCGGTTGGATAATTGTGTTCCAAAAATCGCTCGCGCTCGCGGTAGCATCGTTGGTTATGAAATACATTTTTGGCGAATACACGCGCACGACGATTTTGCCGTTTGGCACCTTCGCTTTGTAATCGCGCATCGCTTGCACCATTCCGGTTGGGAAGCCGGAATCGAGGGCGAGCACTTTCACCAAGCGCGGTTTTCCCGCGACAATATTTGAAGAGCCAACGGTGTAGGCGTTGATGAGGTGCGCGCTTAGTTTGCTGAACGATTGGCCGTTCGCGTAACACGCGAGAAAGGACACGAATAGAAATAACGCGCGAATATAGGTTTTCACTATTGTTTCAACGCGTTTAGCGCTGCCTGTAGTTGTGGATCATTGGGACGAAGCCGCAAGGCAGCACGATATTCGGCCTCGGCCTCAGTTTTCTTTCCGGCACGAGCGAGTGCAGTGGCATAGTTGGCGTGCGTTCCCGAGTCATCGCCATGCAACGAAACTGACCGCGCATAATGTTCCAAAGCCTCAGGAACCTTACCCATTTCCATCAACACATTCGCGAGGTTGTTTTCGGTTTGACCGTCGTTGGGCTGAATTTTTAGCGCGGTTCGATATTCAGCAATCGCGTCGTTGGGGCGTTTCAAGGCCGCGTAAACATTGCCGATCGTGCCGTGTCCGCTTTCGTCATTCGGATGCTCTTTGATATAAGCCTGGAAGTGCGGCAATGCCTCTTCGTAACGGCCGGACATCGCCAACATCATTCCGCATTCGAAGTGCGCGGTCGAAAGATTCGAACGCAGACTCAATGCCTTATCGAACTCCTTCTTCGCGTTGTCGACGTCGTTCATTTGATGATAGGCACTGCCGGCGTTGTAATGGGCCTCAGCGGAATTGGGATTGATCTGCGCGGCGATCAGCGCTTGTTCCAGAGCCTCTTTCGGTCGGTTGACCTTCAGCAATGCGTTGGCGAGGTTGTTGCGACAATCAGCGAAGCCCGCGCGAATCTTCAACGCTTCATGGTATTCCTTTATTCCTTCATCAAACCTGCCTTTGTCGACGAGGCCGATGCCGTAGTTGAAATGGAAATTTGCCATTCGCGGCTCGATCGCTACCGCTTTGGCGAAATGCTCGTTAGCGTCATCGAGAATTTTTTCGGCTTCGACCTTGTTGGTCGCCTTCATCGATTCATATTTCGCCACCAAAGCATTTCCTAAATTGCTGTGGGCATCTGAAAAATCGGGCTTAAGAGCGACGGCTTTGCTGTAGATCTCAATCGACTTATCGGTGTCGTGTCGTGCGCCGATGGCGTTGCCCAGGTTGTTATAAGCCATCCACGCCTTCGGGTTTTTGTCGATGGTATCAGTCCAAAGCTTTTCTTCATTCTGATACACACTGGCGCGAATCCACGTTGACGCTCCCAAAAAAGCGAGCACCACGACAGCGATCGCCGACAGCGCTGGAAGCGGCAACTTCGCCTTGCGCGCGAAATAAACGATGCTGCAGACCGCAAAGGGAATACTCACCAGCATCGCGAGATATTGCCAATGATCGGCAACACGCGAGAATACGAGGAAATACATGTTGAAGAATCCCATTACGGGGAAAAGCGTCACCATGAATGCGCACAACGCAAACACCACGTGGCGTCCCCAGGCCGCGCGATACTTCCAACCCACCGCGAGCACTGCGATAATGAGCATCGCTGGCACATAGGAAACGACGGATTTCCAATCGATCTGCCATTGCGGATAAATGACCATGATGTTCCACGGGACCCAGGCCTTCCATAGATAGAACCAAACGGCGCGTGTCGCCGCGGCGAATTGACCCGCACGATTTAAATCCTGAATCATGTCTCCGCCAATCGCGCGATGGTTCTGGAACCAAATCGCAGCGAGACCTTCGGCAAATGACAAAACAAAAAACGGTGCGAGACTGACGAAGTCGTTCCGTTCGAGCTTACGATTTCGCCACCACATCAACAACAGTAATACCCCGGGCAAAATCACTACCGACCCTTTTGTGAGCAATGTGAGGACGAAAACACTTAGCGCGATCGCATAGGTCTTCGCGTTCCTCTTCTCGGCATAACGCAAATAGCAAAGGACACTGAGGAGATAAAACACCAGCGACACTGTATTCTTCTGTTCTGAAACCCAGGCTGCCGAGGCCACGCAAACCGGATGCAACGCAAACACGGCCGCCGCCAGCCATGCACCGGGTAACTTCAATCGCAGCAACACACGCCAAAGCAACACTGCTCCGAGCGCGTGCAATAAAACGTTCACTACGTGGTAACCGATCGGGTTTAAGCCCCACATTTGGTACTGCAACCAAAGGGCCGTCAGGGTGACCGGGATATGGTCCGCCGGCTTGTTAGTGAACCAGATGTCGAACAAACCGGACGAGGTTCGCAACATTTTATTGTCGGTCACAAGGAAGCTGTCGTCCCAGATCAACGTTGCATGCAAAACCGGCAGGTAAACGACGCAAGTGAGCACGACCAAAAGCATTCCCCAAAACCATTGTTTTTGCGCAGGTCGCACGCCTTCCAGCATGGGCCAAATGGTAAAGAGCGCGCGCAACCGAAACAAGCGATGAATAGCCGGCGGTGCTTGACAGTCAGTGGTGTTGGGCAAAGTTACAAATCCAGTAGAGGAAAAGCATGTTAGGTTTATCGTAATATTATGGCTACAGACGCTTCAACTGATCGTCCGCGTAAAAAACGGGGTATTCTGTTCAAACTTTCAATGGTGTTGCTCGTGTTGGTGGTGCTTGTGGTGGTGGCGTTTTTTGTCGTTACCAGTAGAGCTTTCTTTAAAGGTGTGATCCTTCCAAAAGTCGGAGCGAGCATGAACTCAGACATCACTGTCAGCAGCGCTTCCATTGGGCTTTCCGAAGTCGTGTTGAATGACCTCAAGCTAGTGCCGCACGGCCGCCCGCAATTAGTGCAAGCGCAACAGGTCCGCACGCACTTTTCATTGAGCGACATCATCGGCGGCAGAATCGTCGTGCACGAACTCATGCTGCAATCGCCCGTGATCACTGTGGTTAAGAACGCTGATGGCACAAGCAACCTCGACCCATTGACCCAGGAAAAGAAAACCACCAAACCTGAGGAAAAGAAAACCGCGACCGCCGAGAAGGAAAAGAAGCAGCAACAGATTGATATTACCAACGTCAGCATTAAGAACGGCCAACTGGTGATGACCCAGAAACTCAAAACCGGCGGTGAAAAAGTCACACAAGTTTCCGATCTCAACTTCGCGGTCGACCGACTACAGAACGGTCAGCCCGGAAAATTGGAAATCAGCGGCAACGTCAAGAGTGACCAACCAGCGGCTCTCGGGAGTGAAGCAGGCGGCCTTGATGGGAATATTGCTGGCAACTTCAGTTACAAGCTCGCCAAAGACCTCTCGCCTGAATCGGCTCAAGGCAGTCTGAAGACTACCGTCAGCCGCGCGACAGGCTCCATGGCTGATCTCGCCAACGCGGCGATCAACATGGATTGCAACCTGACGCCAACCGAAATCCAAAACCTTGCTGTCCAATTCCAACGCAGCGGCAACGCACTTGGTGAGCTGCGTGTCAAAGGCCCATTCTCGGTCGAGAAGAAAGAAGGCAAATTCACGGTCGACCTGCTCGGGCTGGACAAGCAGGTGCTGAACTTTGTCGGCGCTGCCAGTGGCATCGATTTCAACCAAACGAAAATCAACTCGACGAACCAGGTCGAAATCCAGCAAGGCGGCAACACCATCGCCATCAACGGCAATTTCGAAGCGTCGCAATTCAGCATCACGAAAAAGGCGGAGAAACAGACCACGCCGCCATTGGACCTGCACATGAGCTATCAGGTTAATGTCGACCAAACGAAGCAATCGGCCCTTATTCAGAAGCTTCAAATCAACGGGACCCAAAACCAGCAAGACATTTTGACTGGCACTTTATCAAAGCCGATGCCGGTGAGCTGGGGTAAAGGCGCTGGAATGCCTGAAGAGGCGGCATTTAATCTTAAAGTCAACAATCTCAACCTGGCCGATTGGAAAGCGTTCGCGGCGGACATCTCACCTGCGGGCGCGGCGACTGCGAATCTTAACCTCATTTCGCGCAATGGCGGCAAACAACTCGCGCTCGACCTCAACACACACATTGCGAACTTCAGTGGAAAATTCGGTAGCAACCAACTCGCAAACGCCGACATTCAACTCACCGCTAAAGGCCAGGTCGAAGACCTCAAGAAGGTAAACCTGAGCGACTACAACGTTCAACTCGCGCAACAAGGCCAACCCGCCGCGACCATCGCCGGTTCCGGTACCGTCGATACTTCGACAAAAGCAACTGACCTCAAAACGACGTTAAAGGCGAGCCTGCCACAGTTGCTGCGTATCGTCTCGGTTCCCAAATTGTCCGTCACTTCCGGCGACGTAAACTTCGACGGTCACATCGTTCAAACCGGCAACACACAAGTTATTAACGGCAAGCTCGGGCTGGTAAATCTTTCGGGGAATTACGACACGACGAAACTCGATCGCGGCACAAATGAATGCCGACATCTCGATGCTGGGTGCGGATATCAATATCAAACAACTCAACGGCTCCGTCACGCAAGCCGACCAACCGGCAGGCAACTTCGACGTCAGCGGCACCTGGAACAGCAGTAACAACGTCGGCAAAGTCACCGCCAAACTAAACGGCTTTAATCAACACGCATTAGCGCCGTTCCTTGCATCATCGCTCGGCAACAAGCAATTGGTGAGCGTCAACCTCGACGGCAGTGCCAGCGCAAACCTGCAAGCGGCTGGAACCGGTTCGTTGAACGCCGACCTGAAAGTTTCGAACCTGTTAGTAAAAGACCCGGCACACCCATCGACGAACGCGCCGCTCGAGGCGCATCTCGTTGTTGATGGCTCGCTCCAAAAAAATGTCCTTAATCTCAAACAAGGACGCGTTGCGCTTTCACCGACGCAGCGCGCGAAAAACGAACTCGAACTTGCCGGCACGGTCGACATGTCGCGCAGCAGCAACATTGTCGCAAACCTCACCGCTCGCGCCGATGCTCTCGATGTCACCCAATGGTACGACCTTTATTCCGGGAACGAGGCGAAGACCCAGTCGCAGCCGCAAACCGCCGCCAGTCAGCCAGCGCCAGCGTCCGCCGCGAGCAATCCAAATGCCGAACCGGCTGCAGTGCGCCTTCCGATCCAGAAAGCGACGGTCGACGTCAGCATTGGCCACCTTTACTTGCACGACCTGGACATGACCGAGAAAGGCATCATCAACATTTCTGACAACAGTCACGTCGTCATTAACCCGCTCGAAATCACAATTAACAACGCGCCGATAAAAATGAATGTTGATTTAGACCTGAGCGTTCCCGGCTACAAATACAACCTGACGTTCAGCGCAGACAAAGTTCCAGTTGGGGCGCTTGCCGACACGTTCGCGCCCGAAAGCAAAGGCGCATATCGCGGTGACTTGATCGCGAATGCGAATTTCACCGGTCAAGGGACAACCGGAACGAGCTTACGTGAACACCTGACGGGCCAAGCCAATATCGTGCTGACCAACGCGAACGTGAAACTGAACCTGAGCAAGAGCATGAAAGGCATCCTCAAGGTTGTTTCGATTGTTCTACAAACGCCTGAGATCAACGAATCACCCCTTACGTTGATGACGATAAATCTCGGCGCCGGAAATGGTCAGTTGCAGTTGACCCATGTTGACGTTCAAGGGGCCGCTTACCAGGCAACGACGCAAGGCAACATTCCGATTGCCGATGTGTTAACGAATTCGCCGCTGAATTTACCAGTCCGGATGAGCCTGGCGAAAAATCTGGCGCAGCGTTCGCGGCTGTCGCAAAACACAAACGACAATTCGGCATATTCGCCGCTTCCGGACTTTTTGACGATTGTCGGGACGGTCGGCCAGCCAAAAGAAAAAATTAACAAAGTCGCTTTGGCGGTAACAACCGCCGGAGCTGTTAGTGGGTTCATCGGTGGCAAAACCGGCCAGGAAATCCAAGGCCTGACTGGCTTTCTCGGAGGCCGCAAACAAACTCAAACTACGAATGCACCGGCGCCAAATGCGCCCCCACAAACGAATGCGAAGCCGAATGCCGTGAATGATCTCATCAATGGACTCGGCGGGTTTCTGAAGAAAAAATAGTTATCTCGGCTTGCCGAAATGTTTGTCGGCGTAGTCGAGAAAGACTTTCCAATCGCCTTTGGTCATGGAGTGTTTTCCCGGACGGATGAAATAGCCGAGGGTGCTATCGATCAGCTTGTTCTCTTCCGGCATCGTTGTCGCAGCCAGACCATCGGTGCCGAGGAGTTTGTAAACTTTATCAGCGGCTTTGAGCATTTCGAATTGCCCAGGTGGATTAGCCCAGAGATCTTCGGCGGCGCAGCCGAGCAATACCGGACGAGGAGCGCATATTGCGATGAGGCAATGTTGGTCAAAGGGTAAGCGCTCAGGGTGATCGTTGAATTTCTTGAATTCGGCGTTGAACCAGTGCGGAAAGCTCGTGTTGATGCGAGTAACCGATTCGGATTTTTCGTTTCCACGACTTGGCGCAGCACCTCCGGTTCCGGACTGGAGCGGAATGGCCATCGCGATGCGGTCGTCGAACGCGGCGGCGACGAGGGCGGTTTTGCCCAGACGCGAGTGGCCGACGACGAAAATCCGTTTTTTATCAATGGCTTTGTCAGTGACGAGATAATCGATGCAACGATGCAAGCCCCACGCCCAGGCGGCGATGGTTCCGGTGTTGCGGTCGAAGACCAGTTCTCGCACGCCATTGGTCGCATCTGGACTGTCTGGTTCGACATCGCCGCAGAACAAAGTCGCGACGGCGTAACCGCGATCGATCGATTGTTCGATCGCCCAAACGTCGACTTGTTTGCCGCGATTCTCTTCAGATGGTTCTTTGCCGCGAATCAAACCGCGCGGGAGCGGCACGTCTTTGTTGGTCACGAGCGCAAAGTTGCCTCCGAAGTTCATTCCCAAAAATAAAGGCGCGGGTTTGGCGTTGTGATTCGGCGTGACGACCAACAGGTCGATGTGTGGGTCTGGTCGGCCGAAACGGATGGTCACGACTTTGAGAGTTGCTTTGCCGCCGAAATAATTGGTGTCGATCAATTCAACGTGCGAGGTGATCTTTCGGGCTGGTGGCAAGTAGCCGTATTCGTAGAACTGGAACAGATCTTTCAATTCAGGACGGCGTTTGTTCAGCCAAGCCTTCTTTGTCTTAACTGCTGTGCCGTCGAACATCGTTAGCGCATCGGCCAAATCTGTGCGCGGTGGCAAGTAAGACGCAGAAGGCCATGCCAACGCTGCGATCAGCGTGGCGAACAAAACGAAAATAGTGAGGCGCGTTTTCATTTGGCGAGCGACCTGGTGGCGAAGCGTTTTAGTTGAAGTGTTTTTTGCAACAGGATGAACACGAGCAGGAGCAAGCCCACCGCGATGCGCGTCCACCAGGAGCTGAGCGTGCCTTCGAAAATAATCGCGCTTTGGATAATTCCGAAGATCAGAACGCCGATAAAGGTCCCCGCAACAAAACCGACACCGCCGCTCAGCAAGGTTCCTCCGATGACAACGGCAGCTATGGCGTCGAGCTCAAGACCGTCGGCGGCGCGGGCGTAACCAGAAGGCGTATAGAGGGTGTAGACAATCCCGGCCAGCGCCGAACAGAAACCGCTGAAGGCGTAGACGGCGATCTTTGTCCCACCCACCGGCAAGCCCATGAGCATAGCGGATTGTTCGTTGCCGCCGATGGCGTAAACATTGCGACCGAATTTAGTGAAGTGCGCAATAATCACAGCGATGACGAACACCGCTAAATAAATCACAGCGGTGATCTTCAACGGAAAATTCCAGGCTGAAAAAAGCGGATCGTAGCTCTTGATGGTGATCGATTCGGAGTGCAGGACCAGGCCCAGGCCGCGGGCAAAAAACATTCCGGCGAGCGTGACGAGGAAAGGTGGCAGTGCAAAGAACTGAATCAAACAACCCATGCCAGCTCCAATCACGATGCCAACCGCGAGAACGGTCGTGATGGCAAGCGCGGGATGGATGTGGTGCAGCTCCATCATCATCGCGATGATCACACTGCTTAGGCCGACCACAGCACCGACAGAGAGATCAATTCCGCCGGAGAGGATGACAAACGTCATGCCGATAGCGGCGATGCCAAGAAATGAATTATCGGCAAAGAAATCTTTCAATACACCCAGCGACATAAAACCGTGGAAACGCATTCCCGCGGCCACATAGAGGATCAGCGCTACCGTCGCCGTGGCAGCGAACGGGATGTTGCGCTTGATGGTGCGCAGGTTCATTGGTGCACCACCTTTCGATTCAGTCGAGCGGTGGTCACGGTGAACGTCCGGAATTTATCCGATTGCATCAAACAGACACTGACGACGACCAAAGCTTTAACGACGAGCGTCAATTGGGATGGAACGCCGCGCGTTAGAATTGTTGTTGTGACGGTCTGAATGAGGAGCGCACCCAGCAGCGAACCGCCGAGCGAAAAGCGTCCACCGGTCAATGCGGTGCCGCCGATGACAGTGGCGAGAATGGCATCGAGTTCGAGCCATTCGCCGGCGTGGGTAGCGTCGGCTTGTTGGATATCAGCAGCGGGGATCAATCCAGCTACACCGGCGATAAATCCACAAACTGTATAGACAAACAGTTTGACGCGACGGGTGTGGACGCCCGCGCATCGGCTGGCGAGCTCATTATCACCCGTAGCAGCGATGAACAGGCCGGCGGCGGTCTTTTGCGTGGCGATTAGGAGCACGAGAAACGCAACGACGACGAGGGTGATCGGGAACGGCAATGCCAAGACCTTTCCGCGAGCGATGAAGGCGAAAGCTTCATTGTGAAATGTGATTTCGCCGTTGGTAAGCAATTGGGCGACGCCGCGACCGGCGACCATCAAAATTAATGTCGCCACGATCGGGGGAACGCCGACATAGCCGACGAGAGCGCCATTCCACAGTCCAGCGATGATCGATAGGGCCAACGGCACAGCGATGACGACGAACAAAGAGCACGACGTTTTGGTGATGAGCACGGCGGCCACTGCGCCGGTGATAGCCATCACGGCGCCGACCGAAAGATCGACGCCTCCTGTTGCGATCACAAGCGTCATACCGAGTGAAAGCAGGATAACGGGAGCGCCGCGGTTGATGATGTCTACGAGGCTGCCATAAAACCGTCCGTCGCGGAATGTCAGGTGGAAGAAGCCCGGCGTAAGGAAAAAGTTGAAAATCAATACCAACGCGAGGGCCAGGGCAGGCCATTTCAGGCGCGACCAGGGGGAGATGAAATTCGGAGTTTTGCCGGTCATTTCGTTGCTGTTCCTTCCGTCGAGGCGATGGCGTGCATGATGTTGGATTCGGAGATTTGGTCGCGCGGCAGTTCGGCGACTTTTTGCCGGTCACGCAACACGGCGACGCGATGGCTGTTGCGGACCATTTCTTCGAGGTCGGATGAAATGAAAAGGATCGCCATGCCTTCGCTGGTGAGTTTGGCCATGAGTTTTTCGATCTCGAGTTTTGCGCCAACGTCGATGCCGCGAGTCGGCTCATCTAAAATCAACACGCGCGGATGCGACGCCAGCCACCGTGCGAGAATGACTTTTTGTTGGTTGCCGCCGCTGAGCAGGCGAATGGATTGTTCGGGGCTCGGCGTTTTGATGTTGAGTGCGCGGATGAATTCGTCGGCGATCTGATTTTGCTTCGCGCGCGACAAATATTTCAACCAACCACGTCCCGCTTGCATGGCGAGGACGATGTTCTCGCGCACTGATAAGTTTGGGATGATACCTTCGAGTTTGCGGTCTTCAGGACAGAAACCGAGCCGCCTGGAAATGGCATCGAGAGCGGAATTCACCTGCACCGGCTTGCCGTCGAGGAGAATTTCACCGGTGTCGGCGGGATCGAGTCCGAAAACGATGCGAGCCGTTTCGGTGCGACCGGAACCAAGCAACCCAGCGAGGCCGACAATCTCCCCTGCTCGGATTTGCAGGTCGATCGGCTTGATCGAATTTTTTCGAGCGACGCGTTTTAACTCCAAAACTGGAGTGGCGGTATTTGTGGCGGCAGACGCGCTACCTTCACTGCGTTTATGGGCGAGGTCCAATTCCGAGAGTTCTTTACCCATCATTTTTGAGATGAGTTGAACGCGCGGGAGTTCGGCAGCTGAGAATTCGCCCACGAGTTGACCATTACGTAAAACCGTGATGCGATCGGAAACACCGTAAACCTGGTCGAGAAAGTGGGTGACGAAAATAATTCCAAGGCCGTCATTCTTCAGTTTGCGCATGATACCGAACAGGCGTTCAACTTCGCCTTCATCGAGACTGGATGTAGGTTCATCCAAAATCAGCAGGCGGGCGTCCGTATCCAAGGCGCGGGCGATGGCGACGAGCTGTTGAATGGCAAGAGAGTTGTTGGCGAGAGTTTCCGTGACGTCGAGTTCGATGCCCAGACGCGCGAGCGCATTTTCGGAACGCTCGCGAATTTCTTTCCACTTAAGCAGGCCGAGACGCGTAGATTGGCGACCGAGACAGATGTTTTCTGCAACACTGAGATACGGCACGAGGTTGACCTCTTGATAGACGGTGCTGATGCCAAGTCGTTGCGCTTCGTCTGGTGTGCGCGGATCGATAACATCGGCGCCAAGGAGGATTTCTCCAGCGTCCCGACGGTAAACGCCGGTGAGGACCTTGATCAGAGTGGATTTACCGGCACCGTTTTCGCCCATGAGTGCATGGATCTCACCGGAGCGAACGGTGAAATCGACACGCTCCAACGCTTTGACGCCGGGAAAACTTTTGCTGACACCGCGGGCGCGGAGAATCGCGTTGGTCGGGTTGGTGTCAATCATGAGCGCACATCGTGACGGAAAGTGGTGGCTGATTGCAAAAAATTTTTCGAGGCATGTTTAAAAAATCAAAAAGCTCCAAACACCGAAGCGTTTGGAGCTTGAAAGATTAACCCCACCGTAATGCCGTGTATAAACAGTTCCTTTGAACGCACAGGAACAAAGGTGGGACCGAGTCGGATCGTTTTCGACTTCCAGTCAAGGCCTGTCGGCCAGCGACCGAGGTTAGGGTCCCTATATGTTTTATTTACGGTTCAAGGACTTTGTTTCTAAGCACGAACATGGCAGGGCTAAAGTCTTGAAAATTGTTTACAAAGAACGATCTGAATTACGTCTGCACTTTCGCAGAGTATCATTTTTTCACAAGGGAAAAACTTTCAAAAAGTTTCCCGACGGCCCGGAGATTGGCACAAACCAGGCAGAGCTGCCCATACGATTTTCCCTGAAAAAAAGCGCGACTTGCGGACGCATTTCTGGCATGCTCGACCCCCTGTGAAAATCGCCATTGTCGGTCTCGGATATGTCGGCCTGCCGCTTTGTCTGCAGTTCGCGCGTAACGGCGTTCAGGTCATTGGCCTGGATATCGACGCCGCGAAGGTCAAAGCGATCAACGGCGGCAAAAGCTATATCCAACACATCGAAGCCACAACAATCGTGGCCGAGGTGAAAGCCGGTCGTCTATCGGCTTCGACGGATTTCGGCAACGTCGCGAAGGTCGATGCGGTAATCATTTGCGTTCCGACGCCGCTGAACAAAAATCGCGAACCAGATATTTCTTATATCATCAAGACAGGTGAAGCGATCGCACCCTATTTGCAAAAGGGCACGCTCGTGTCCCTTGAATCGACTACTTATCCCGGCACGACCGACGAAGATTTGAAGGCGGTGCTGGAGAACGGCTCGGGATTGAAGGCCGGCAACGATTTTCATTTGGCGTTTTCACCAGAACGCGAAGACCCGGGCAACCCGGACAGCAAGGTGGCATTGATCCCGAAAGTTGTTGGAGGTTTGACGCCGACTTGCTTGAAGAAAGCAGTGGCCCTGTATTCGCAGGCGATCAAAACAATCATTCCTGTATCGTCCTGCCGCGCGGCCGAAGCGACCAAGTTACTGGAAAACATTTTCCGCGGTGTGAACATCGCGTTGGTGAACGAACTCAAAGTGGTTTATGACGCGATGGGCATTGATGTTTGGGAAGTGATCAACGCGGCGAAGACGAAGCCGTTTGGGTATATGGCGTTTTATCCGGGGCCTGGCCTTGGCGGACATTGCATCCCGATCGATCCATTTTACCTCACGTGGAAAGCGCGTGAGTTTGGCCAGAATACGCGGTTCATCGAACTCGCCGGTGAAATCAACACCGCAATGCCGCATTACGTGGTGGAACGGACAGCGATGGCTTTGAATGCGAAACGCAAGGCGATCAACGGCAGTCGCATTTTGTTGGTTGGTTTGGCGTATAAGCCAAACGTCGATGACATGCGCGAGTCGCCGACGTTTGTGTTGATGGATCTTTTCAAGCAGCGCGGCGCCAAGGTCTCCTATTATGACCCGCACATTCCGTTCATCGGCATGACGCGAGAACATGCGCATTGGGCCGGAACGAAGTCAGTCGGTTGGGACAAGAAGACTGTGGGCGCGTATGACGTTGTTGTTGTTGCGACCGCGCATAAGGCGGTTGATTACAAACAGCTGGCAACTTGGTCGAAGTGCATCGTCGATACGCGCAACGCGATGTCGGCGATCAAAACGGCAGACGGACAAGTCTGGAAAGCGTGATGTCGCAATACGAGCAGCTTCGGGAAACGCTCCGTTCGTCACCGCGAAGCTGGCTGGTGACTGGCGCCGCAGGATTTATCGGGTCGAGCCTTGTCGAAACGTTGCTGAAGTTAGACCAGCGCGTTGTCGGACTGGATAACTTCTCTACCGGTTACAAAAAGAATCTCGAACAGGTTCAGCAACTTGTTACTCCCAAACAATGGACGAATTTTCGATTTATGGAGGGCGATATTCGCGACCTGGCTGCGTGCCGGAACGCGTGTGCGGGTGTTGATTACGTGTTGCACCAGGGTGCATTAGGCTCGGTTCCAAGGTCGATCGCAGATCCCATTACCTCTCATGACGCAAACGTCACCGGCTTCATCAACATGCTCGTGGCGTCGCGCGACCAGAAGGCCAAGCGGTTTGTTTATGCATCGAGCAGTGCTGTCTACGGAGACCATCCGGGGCTACCAAAGGTCGAAGATAAGATCGGAAACCTGCTGTCTCCGTATGCAGCGACGAAGTTGATGAACGAGATATATGCGAACACGTTCGCGACGGCGTACGGATTCGGGAGCATTGGCCTGCGTTACTTCAATGTTTTTGGGCCGAGGCAGGATCCTGAAGGCGCGTACGCGGCGGTGATCCCGAAATGGATCGCGGCGTTGATAAAACAGGAGCAGGTCACAATCAATGGAGATGGCGAGACGAGTCGGGATTTTTGTTTTGTCGATAACGTTGTTGAGGCGAATCTGCTCGCGGCGACGACGACAAATCCGGCGGCGGTGAATCAGGCTTATAATATCGCGATCGGCGAACGGACGACGTTGAACGAGTTGTTTAACTTGCTGCAGACGAGTTTGCGCAAGCTTGATTTGAAGTTGCCGGAGCAGAAGCCGAAGTATCAGGATTTCCGACCGGGCGATGTGCGGCATTCGTTGGCGGACATCGGCAAGGCGCAAAAACTTCTGGGATATGCGCCCAAATATCGGATCGGCGACGGAATCAACATCGCGCTTGAGTGGTATCTGAAAAACGTCGTCTAATCAGAGGCGTCGTGGATATTCGCGTAAATTTCTATTCCTGGTTTAAAGACCTGACGCACTGCCCTGATTCAGTCGTGCAGATTCCTGCAGGCGCTACTATCCGCGATTTGAAATCCGAAGTATTTCAACAGTTTCCAAAACTGTCATCGGTAGACAAGTCGATGCTCGTCGCGGTCGGAGTGGATTATCAATCGGCCGATTACGTTTTGCAGGAAGGCGATGAAGTTTCGTTGTTTCCGCCGGTTCAAGGTGGCTGAGATATGCGTCGCGAACTGACTATTACCGCCGATGCTATTGATGAAGCCGCGCTGCTTGCGAAACGCGCGCTGCCGACGAACATGGGAGCGGTGATCTATTTCATAGGTGCGGTTCGGGATTCCGAATCAGGCGCTCCGATCAAGGCGATCGACTATGAAGCTTTCGAAAAAATGGCGCGGCATCAGTTTGAGCTTCTGTTCGATCAGATCGAAAAGCGCTGGCCGGTTCATTCAATTCGGCTCGTTCATCGGATCGGCAAAGTGCACGCGGGCGAAGCCTCGCTTTGGGTTGAGGTGATCGCACCACACCGGGGCGAGGCGTTCGCTGCGTGTCAATGGCTCATCGATGAGATGAAAAAGATTGTGCCGATCTGGAAAAAGCCTGTTTCATAATCAGGACGCTTTCGTGTCGCGGCGTCGCGCCAACACGATTCCGGCGACGATCCACAACGCGAGGAATGCTCCACCAATCGCCAAAATGCG
>JADMIO011096037.1_pt1 | contig 19757 bp, 15 predicted proteins | sample 8958161 | NCBI WGS metagenome assembly JADMIO01 (sample SAMN16585339, study PRJNA669376) | soil metagenome | isolation source: Crop rotation soil | place: USA: Cullars Rotation, Alabama | collected 2011
CGCTGCTGCTCGCGCTCGTGCTTGCGGCGCTCGGTCTGGCCGCGTTCGCGAACGGCCTCGCGACGCCGTTCGTGTACGACGACGAGCCCGCGATCGTCGACAACCCGCGCATCCGCAGCCTCTGGCCGTTCGGAGAAGCGCACGAGTACGCGGCGGAGCAGTCGACCGACAACGGCCGGCCGGTCGTGCAGCTCTCGCTCGCGGCCAACTACGCGCTCGGCGGGCTCGACCCGCGCGGGTACCACGCGTTCAACCTCGCGGTGCACGTGCTCTCGGCGTTCGTGCTCGCGCTCGTCGTACGGCGCACGCTCGCGGTCGTGCCGGCGCTCGCGCGCGACGCGGCGCTGCTCGCGGCGTGCAGTGCGGCGCTCTGGCTCGTGCACCCGCTGCAGGTCGACGCCGTCACGTACGTGATCCAGCGCACGGAGCTGCTGATGGGGCTCTTCCTGCTCGTGACGCTGTACGCCGCGATCCGCGCGCGCGACGGCGGCACGGGCTGGAAGGTCACGAGCGTCGTCGCGTGCGCGCTCGGCATGGCGAGCAAGGAGGCGATGTTCGCGGCGCCGCTGCTCGTTGCGCTGCACGACCGCGCGTTCGCGTACCCGGACTGGCGCAGCGCGTGGCGCGCGCGTCGCAAGCTGTGGCTCGCGCTCGCGGCGACGTGGATCGTGCTCGTGCTGCTCGTGCGCTCGGGCCCGCGCGACCGGACGGTCGGCTTCGACCTCGGCGTCGCGTGGTGGGAGTACGGACGCGCGCAGCTCGGCACGATCGGCCGCTACCTGCGCCTCGCGTTCTGGCCGGACGCGCTCTGCCTCGACTACGGCCGGCCGCGCGCCGTGCCGCGCGCCGAGATCGTCGCCGGCGCGTGCGTCGTGATCCCGCTCGGCCTCGCGACGCTGTGGGCGCTCGTCCGCCGGCCGAGGTGGGGCTTCGCCGGCGCGTTCTTCTTCTTCGTGCTCGCGCCGAGCTCGAGCTTCGTCCCGATCGTCAACGAGGTCGGCGCCGAGCGGCGCATGCACGTGCCGCTCGCGGCCGTGGTCGTGCTGGTCGTGCTCGCGCTGCACGCGCTCGCCGTGCGGGTCGCGCGCAGCGAGCGCGCCGCGCGGATCGCGGTCGCGTGCGCGACGCTCGTCCTCGTCGTCGCGCTCGGCGCGCGCACCGTGGCGCGCAACCGCGACTTCGCCGATCCGCTCGTGCTGTGGCAGGACACGGTCGCGAAGCGCCCGTACAACCCGGCCGCGCGCAACAACCTCGGGCGCGCGCTCGCGCAGCGCGGCGAGATCGAGGGCGCGTTCGAGCAGTTCCAGGTCGCGATCGGCCTGCCCGAGTGCGGCGTCGACGCGTTCGACAACTACGGCAAGGCGCTCTCCGACCTCGGACGGCACGCCGAGTCCGAGGCGTACTTCCGCGACCTCCTGCGCACGAACCCCGCTCACTGCGCGGGTCACGAGGGGCTCGCGGCCGCGCTGATGGGCCAGCGCCGCTGGGCGGAGGCCGTGCAGGAGTACGAGCAGGCGCTCGCGTGCGGGCGCCGCTCGGCCGGGCTCTACAGCAACATGGGGAAGGCGCTGTTCGGCGCGGGCCGGATCCAGGACTCGATCGCGGCGTTCGAGCGGGCGCTCGCGCTCGATCCGACGCTCGCCGTCGCCGCGCAGAACCTCGCGGAGGTGCGCAAGTTCGTGGGCGTGCCGCCGCCGCCGCGCTGATCGCGCGGGATCGGCTCCGTGCGCTCGTCGGAGATTGCCGAATCATCGGACGCTAAGCTCCCCCGCCGTCCCCGCGTGACTCGCATCCCCGCTCGATCGTCCTCCGGAGCATGATCCCCGCGCACGGCGAGAGCGGACGGGCGCGCGCGCTCCGGATCGGCGCCGACGTCGTCGGGCTCCTGCTGCTGCTCGTCGTCTCCGGCAAGATCCTCGCGCAGGCGAGCGCGAACCGCCTGCTGAGCTGGGACATGCTCGACTACTTCGCGCTCGTGCTCGAGTGGACCGAGCACGACCCGGCGCTCGTGCACGAGCGCGCGTACGCGATCGCGAAGGCCGAGCTGCCGCCCGCGACGTACGCCGACTGGACCGGCGGCGACCAATACCGCCAGCAGATCGCGGGCGACTGGCGGCTCGCCGAGCTCAACAACGGCTTCCACCGCGGGCGCTACCTGTACACGGCGACGGTCGCGGCGCTGTACGGGCTCGGCCTGCGGATGACGACCGCGACGTGGATCCCGAACTGCGTCTTCTGGGCGTGCACGATCGCGCTCGCGCTCGTCTGGGCGCGGCGGCACTACCCGCTCTGGGCGGCGTCGCTCGTCGCGCTCGCGATCGCGTACTCGCCGCCGGTGATGACGATCGCGCCCGCGTCGACGCCCGACGGCATGGCGATGTTCCTCGTCGCGCTCGGCCTGTACGTCTTGGTCGAGCACCGCAACCACCTCGCGGGCGCGGCGGTCGTCTCGCTCGCGATGCTCGCGCGCACGGACTTCGTGCTCGTCGTCTTCGGCGTCGCAGCGGGGCTCTTCCTGTTCGCGCGCGCGCCGGAGCGGCCGAGCCTGCGCTTCCTCGTGCTCTGGCTCGCCGTCACTACGGCGATCTACCTCGGCGTGCGCATCGCCGCGCGCGACCCGGGCTGGTGGGCGGTGTTCATGACCGCGGTGCCGCCGCGCAAGGCGGACATCGCGTCGCTGCCGCCGTTCCGGCTCGCGTTCTACCTGCGCGCGCTCGCCGTGCGGACGGGCGAGCTGCACTACCTCGGCTACGACCGCGCGCCGGACGGCTCGTGGGTGCGCGGCTCGGACTTCGTGCTCGTGTACCTGCTCGCCGCGGCGACCGGGATCGCGGCCGCGCTGCGCGCGCGTCTGGCGCAGCTCGCGCGCTACCAGGCGGTGCTGCTCGGACTGATCCTCGGCGCGCTCGCGCGCTTCCTCTTCTATCCGTATCTCTGGGACCGCTACTTCGTGAGCTTGTGGGTCCCGGTGCCGCTGTGCCTCGCGGCGATCGCGGCGGTGCTCGCGGCGCGCGTGCGCGAGCGTTCGGCGGACGAGCGCTGAGCTATTGCTGCTTCGGCGGCGGCGGCTGCTGCTTCTGCGGCTTCTTCTTCGGAGCGGCCGGCGCGGCGGGCTTCTCGGTCGGGCTCGTCGGGAAGGTGACGCCGGCCTTCGTCTCGAGGTCGCGCAGGTACTCCGCGAGCGCCGTGTTCTTCTGGCTCTGCGCGAGCTGCGACGCGGTGCCGCCCTCGGGCGTCTTCAACGTCACGTCGGCCGCGTTCGCGATCAGGAGCTCGGCGATCTCGCGTTGGTCGAAGCGCGCCGCGTAGTGCAGCGGCGTGTTCTTCTGGCCGTCGAGCGCGTTCACGTTCGCGCTGTGGGCGAGGAGCGTCGCGGAGGCTTCCTTCTGCTTGAAGTAGACCGCTGCGTGGAGCGGAGTCGCGCCGTCGGCGTCGGCTGCGTTCACGTTCGCGCCCTTCTCGATCAGGTAGTCGACGAGATCGAGGTAGCCATTCGACACGGCCGCGAACAGCGGAGTGCGCTTGCGCTTGTCGGTCGCGTTGACGTCGGCGCCGTGCTCGACCAACAGCTTCGCGCTCTCGATCCCGTTCTGCGTGCTGGCCGCGACGTGGAGCGGCGTCGCTCCTGCCGCCTGCCGCGCGTCGACCTTCGCGCCCTTGTCGAGCAGCAGCTTCACGATCTCGAGGTTGCCGCCGCCGACCGCCTGGTGCAGCGCCGTCAGCCCGTCGTCGAGCGCGACGTTCGGGTCGGTCTGCGGGTCGTCGAGCAGCGCCTTGACCGCGTCGAGGTTCCCGCGCTTGGCGGCCCCGAGGAGCGGGGGCGCAGGCTTCCCGCTGGCCGGCGTCACGTAGCCGGCGTCGCCAGGCTCGACCTTCGGCTTCTCGGGCGTCGCGGGCGCCTTGGCCTCCGTGGTCGGCGCGGGCGTGGTCGTCGTGGTGACGTCCTCGCGGCACGCGGCGAGCGCGAGGACGAGGAGGCAGGGGTGCAGGCGCGGAAGTCGGCGCATTCTTCGGGTCCGGAGGGCGGGCGCGGGTGCGGGAGGCCGCGGGTACGGCGCGGGGCGGCGTATTGTTGACGCGGGTCGGGGAACGGTCAAACCGAGCGGCGCCTCCCTGCGGGCCGGAGCGGGAAGGGAATGACATGGGCCGGGAGGCCCCGTACAACCGCGCGATGCCGCGCGCGCTCGCTCTCTCGCTCGCCGACCACGTCGTCGACTGGCGCGGCGCTCCGGCGTGGCCGATCCGCTGGGCGGACGTGTTCGGGAGAGCGGCGCCGCTCGCGCTCGAGATCGGCTTCGGCAACGGCGACTTCCTCGTGGCGCAGGCGAGCGCGCGGCCCGAGCGCGATCACGTCGGCATCGAGCTCTCGTGGACCGCGGCGAGGTATCTCTTCCGGCGGCTGTGGCGGGCGCGCGCGACGAACGCGCGGGTGCTGCTCGGCGACGCGGAGGTGCTCGTGCGGCACCTCTTCGCGGAGGGCGCGCTCGCGGAGGTGTGGGTGAACCATCCGTGCCCGTGGCCCAAGGCGCGACACGTGCAGCGCCGGTTGCTCGCGCGCGGATTCCTGAAATTGCTCGCGGAGCGCATGGCGCCGGGCGCGCCGCTGACGATCGTCACGGACCACGCGGAGTTCGCGGACTGGCTCGCGGGCGAGCTCGCGGCGGTGCCCGCGCTCGCGTCGCGGCATGCGACGGTCGAGGTGAGCGCGATCGCGGGGCGCGCGCCGACGAAGTACCAGGAGCGCGCGATGGCCCAGGGGATCCCGATCCACTACTTTGAGTGGGAGAAGGTCGCCGCGGGCGCGTTCGCGACGCCCGGTTCCGCTCGCACTCCCGCGCTCGAAGCCCCGATGCCCACGCTGTTGCTGCGCGGCGAGATCGCGAACGGCGAGCTCTTCCGCGGGTTCGCTCCGGTGATGCTCCGCGAACGCTGCCAGGAGGTCGCCGTCCTGGTGAAGCTCGACGCCGTGTTCGAGAAGTCCGACGAGCCCGCGTGGATCGTGGAGGCGTTCGCGCAGGAGGAGCGGCTGAAGCAGCGCTTCGCGATCGAGGTGCGCGGACGAGGGTCGCAGTGGGTGCTGAAGCTGGCGGAGCTCGGTCGACCCTTTCCGACGCACGGCGTGAAGCGGGCGATCTGGTTGCTCGGCAGCTGGTTGATGGAGCGGCACCCCGGGGTGGTGGTGGAGCACGAGAATCTGGGGTTGCCGCCGGTCGGGGTCGATTCGGCGGACGTCGGCGGCGAGTGACGAGGGTCGAGGGGCCGCGCGACTGAACGAGAGTCGATGGCCCCGCGCGCTCGCCGGGTCCCACCGATCCGGATCGCGGGATCACGGCGGCGGTCCGAGGCGGCGACGGCACCCGAGTGCGCGAAGTCGCCGCACGGACCGCGGAGCGCGCCTTCGGCGCGCCGCTTCGCGGCGGTCCGTGCGGCGACTTCGCACCCTCGGGTGCCTGGCTCGCGGACCGTTGTGTCCCGCGGGATCGCCCGGCGAGCTTGCGGGCGAGTGCGGTGAGTGAGGCTCGAAGTCGAAGTCACTGCTGACGCGTGACGCCCGCGATCGCGTGTCCGTGCGCGACGCGTGATCCCGAGAGACGCGTGATGGCTGGGAGCGCCACGCTCCAGCGTGGCTCCGGTGCTCACGCGTGCAGCGGCGCAACGAACTGCACGGTTCACGCTCCGCCCGTCGGCAGATGTTCGCGCGCGACATCACGAGTCGGCGGCGACACGGAGACGTGGCTCGTGATCGCGCCGCACGTGTCCGTGTCGGCAGATGTTCGCGAGCAGTGCTCGCGCTACGCGAGTCGAGTCGAACATCTGCCGCGACTTCGATCGCCGCACTTCTTCGAGAAACTCGCGAACCGCGAGCGAGTTCGTGCGTTCAAGTACTCGGGGGAGAGGCGATCGAGCGACACGCGACACGCGTGCAGGTTGATCACTCGAATCAGAGAAGAGGAGACGATCCACTTTGAAGAGAGCGACGAGAAGACAATCGGAACACTCGCATCGGAGCGAGCGACGGAACGACACGCGGAACGCCAAGCGCAACGCGTCCAAAGCGACGCAGCTCGAGCTCCGCTTCGTGCGCCACGGTGCGAGTCGCGCGAAGGCCTCGCCCGGATCTCTGTCGAGAGCTCTGGCTCGACGCGACTCTCCGTCTCCGCAGCCGACTCGCACCGGCAAGATGCCGCACTCGACGCGGCCGGACGTCTTCGGAGCGATCCACGTCGTGCAGCGGATCGCTCGTGGCCTGCCGGAGCTGCGCACTCCGCGGCTCCTGCGCGTCTTCGAGCGCTGCTTCCGCGCCTGCAAGCGCCGGAGCGGCTTCGCGATCGCGCACTACTCGATCCAGCGCGATCACCTGCACATGGTCGTCGACGTCGACGACCGCCACGCACTCGCTCGCGGGATGCAGGCGCTCGCGATCCGGCTCGCCAAGCAGCTGAACCGCGCCTGGCACCGTCGCGGCCACGGCGGTGTCTTCGCCGAGCGCTACTTCGCGTCGGCGCCCGTCATGAAGTGGAACCACGTCTCGCGCCTCATCCGCTACGTGCTCTCGAACGGCCGCAAGCACTGCGCGTGGCTCGAGAAGGATCGGCCGGACCCGTACTCCTCGGGTCCGTGGTACCGGCGCTGGCGGCAGGACATCCGCCGACCCCTCCGCGACAGTCCCGTCGCCGAGTCCCTGCGCGCGCTCCACCACCCTCCGTCGCTCGACATCAACGAAGCCCCGGCCCCGCTGCTGCACTGGGTCCAGCCTCTCGGCGCCGCTCACGCGTAGCCACGTCGGCGGCGACCCGCGGCGCGCGGTGTCGCCTCGCACCGCAACACTCCCACGAGTCGAACCCCGCATCGCACCGGCACACCTCTCGCTCTTCCCTCTCGAAGCGTCTTGCCTCGGCTCTCGCACTCCCGCACCGCTTCGCCGCTCACCCGCCCTCGCACCGGCAAACCTCATCGCGCCGACCAGCGGAGTCCGCGGCGACCTCCGCCCGCGACCCGCCAGACCGACGCGAGCGAACGCGCTCCCACCCTCAGCGCCCCTCGGCCCCCCCACCCCCGTACCCGAGCGCATCCAGCTGCTGCTCGTACTCCGCGCGCTTCGCCGGCGACAGATCCTGCACCTCGCCGGGTCTCAGCGTCTTCGCCTTCGCCGCGAGCTCCGCGAGCTTCGCCTCGAGCTCTGCGCGCAATCGAGCGACGACCTCGGGCTCGCGCGCGGCGAGGTCGTGCTCCTCCTTCGGATCCGCCTGCCAGTCGTAGAGCTCCACGGCTTGCTCGGGCGCGGCCTCGCGCTCGAGGATCAGCTTCCAGCGCTCGGTGCGCAGTGCGACCTTGTCGTGGCCGTAGAGCGTGCCGTCGAGCACGTTCGAGCGCGGCGCGCGGTCCTCGCCGTCGATCACGGGCAGGAGCGACGTGCCTTCGAACTCCGGCACGGGCGCGACGCCGAAGAGCGCGCACACCGTCGGCATCAGGTCCATCGTGCGCACCGGGACGCCGACGACCTCGCCCGCCGGCACGCGCGGGCCAGCGACGATCAGCGGCACGTGGACGAGCTCGTCGTAGAGGCTGTGGCCGTGCTCGAACGCGCCGTGCTCCCAGAACTCCTCGCCGTGGTCCGCCGTGACGACGAACGTCGTGCGCGCGAGGTCGCCGCGCTCCTCGAGCTCCGCGGCGAAGCGTCCGATCTGCGCGTCGACGAACGCGACCTCGGCGTCGTAGGCGGCGCGCACGCGCGCGGCGTGCTCGGGCGTGACCGTCTCCTTCTGGCCGGGGAGCACGCGGCTGCAGTCCTCCCACCCGAGCGGCTTCGTCCGCTCGGGGTCGTAGAGGCGCGCGTACTCGCCGGGCGGGTCGTAGTCGAGGTGCGGGTCGAAGAGGTGCAGCAGGACGAACGTCGGCCGGCCGTCGTCCTGCGCGAGCTCGGCGAGCGCTGCGTCGACCGTCGCGTCCGCGCGGCGGATCGCGCGGTTGTACGCGTGGTGGTGGCTCTCGCGCTCGAAGCCGCGCGTGAGGCCGAGCAAGCGATTCACGAACGCGGCGTTCGTGAACGCGAGCGTGCGCACGCCGGCCGCGGAGAGGAGCTCCGCTCCCGTCGTCACGTCCGGGCTGATCGGCGTCAGCCGCGTCTTCTTGCCGCGCGCCTGGTGCACCGGCGGCGAGACGCCGGTGAGGATCGACGCGGCGGCGGGGAGCGTCCAGCCCGACGACGAGATCGCCTGGTCGAACCGCACGCCGCGCGCGGCGAGCGCGTCGATCGCCGGCGTCGGCCGCGCGCTGCCGTAGCACGAGAGCGCGTCGCGCCGCAGCGTGTCGACGAGCACGAGCACGACGAGCGGTGCATCGTGGCGCGCGCCGCACGCGCCGGCGACGAGCGCGAGTGCGAGCAGCGGGACGAGCGCGATCCGTCGCATTCCGGCGCGGGAGTATAGGCGCGACGCTCAGGGACGCTCGGCGCTCTTCGCGCCGAGCCGCGCGCGCGCGAGCTCCGCCGACGGCGAGTCCGGCGCCTCCACCAGCGCCGCGCGCCAGTCCGCGCGCGCTTCGTCGCTCCGTCCGACGCTCGCGCGCAGGTCGCCGCGCGCGAGGAGCAACGCCGCCTGCACGAGCTGGAACTCGGCCATCGGCGGCTCTGGCGGCCGTACCGAGCGTCCCTGCTCGAGCGCGTCCTCGGCTGCGTCGAGCGCGCCCGCCGCGCGCCACCACTGCGCGGTGCGCAGGTACGCGTTCGGCACGTCGGCGCGAATGCTGCGCTCGCGCATGTCGAGCACCGCGTACGCGCTCGAGAGCTCCGGCGCGGGCGGCACGACCGGCTCCGCCGCGACGCCGTCGGGAACGATCCGGCGCAGGAGGCCGCTCGGCACCTCCTGGAATCCCTGCAGTCCCTGCTCCTTCGGATCCGCGTGGTACAGCTTCACGCGCCCGGCGTTCGTGAACGCGATGCCGTTCACGCCGTGCGCGTCCTCGCGCAGCACGAGCTCCGGATGGCGCGCGCGCAGCTGCTCGCGGTACCACGGATGCCGCAGCAGCCCCGCCGCGATCACCGTCACGTCCGGGCGCGCGCCCTCGACGACCTGCAGGTACGTCAGCGGCATCCACGCGTTGTCGCCGTAGGTGAAGAGCACCGCCGGCCCGTCGGCGGCGGCGAGCAGCGCCGTCCCGTACTCGTGCATCAGCCGGTCGTCGCTCTTGTCGAGCTTCGCGAAGCGGTCGCGGCTCCACGCGCCGAGCGGGAGGAGCACGAGCACGAGCGCGGCGGCGATCGCGATCCGCCCACGGCGCTCGAGCCAGCCGCCGGCGAGCGCGAACGCCAGCCCCGCGAACGCGGCGAGCACGACGTACGCCGGCAGGAACAGGAAGCGCAGCTCGTAGACCTGCTCGTTCACGAGCTCGAAGTTCGAGACCGCGAGGATGCCCGCGTAGACGAGCGCGACGAGTCCGGTGCCGATCGCCGCCGGCACGCGCAGCGCGCGCCGCGCGAACGCGAGCACGACCCCGAGCGCCGCGAGCGCGAGCACCCACGCCGGCCACTGCGCGCGCGCGAGCCCCGCGACAGCGCCGATCTGGCCGCCGAGCACGCCGAGCGGCCGCGCGAGCGCCTTGCCGGTCGGCATGTCCGCGAGCGTGAGCAGCCGCCACAGGCGCGCCGGCGTCTCGGGATCGCCGAAGTCGAGCGCCGGATCCGCGAGCGAGCGCAGCGGCAGGTAGAGGAACGGCACCAGGCCGAGCGCGTACGCGCCGCCGATGCGCGCGAGCCCGCGTGCGCCGAGGCTGCGCCGCCGCGCGAGCGCGACGAGCGCGACCGCGAGCGCGCACGGCACGCCGACCTCGTAGTGGACGCCGAGCGCGAGCGCCGCGAGGAGCGCGGCCGCGCCGAGACGGCCCGCGGAGAGACGCTCGAGGCACAGCACGAAGAGCAGCGTCCCGAGCGTGTACACCTCCGCGCTGAGCGACTGGTTCCAGAACTCGGTCGCGGTCGCGAGCACGAGCGCCGCGACGACGCCGCCGCCCTGGATGGCCCACTCGCGCGACGGCGGCAGCGCACGCCGCGCGAGGCGCACGACGAACAGCATGACGAGCGCGACCGTCGCCGCGCCCGCGAACGCGCTCGCGAGGTTCAGCGCGCGCGCGAGGTGCTCCACCGGAACGATGCGGCCGAGCGTCGACGCGACGAGCATGTACGTCGGATACCCCGGCGCGTGCGGGATCCCGGCGACGCGCGCGGCGGCGACGTACTCGGAGCAGTCGCCCTCGGCGACGATGCCCGGCGGCGCGGTCGCGACGTACGCGCTCAGCGCGTAGACGAACGGGACGGCGGCGAGCCACTCGCCGCGGAGCATCGGAGTACGCACGCCGGAAGGTGAGCGTATTCACCTGGGACCGCCAGGCTCCAGCCTGGCTCTTCTCTTCTTCTGCCGACCCATGCCGCATGGAAGGAAGGCGAAGAGCCAGGCTGGAGCCTGGCGGTCCCAGGGGTCACGCTCCTGCGCGCGTCACGCCAAGGCGAGTTGCAGCGGGCGGCCGGCGACCCGCGCCTCGAGCGCGAGCAGTGCGCGCTTCTTCTCGAGTCCGCCGGCGTAGCCGGTCAGCGTGCCGTCGGCGCCGATCACGCGGTGGCACGGCACCACGATCGCGATCGGGTTCGCGCCGTTCGCGCGGCCGACGGCGCGCACCGCGCGCGGCTCGCCGATGCGGCGCGCGAGCTCGGCGTACGAGATCGTCTCGCCGTACGGGATGCGGACGAGCTCGTCCCAGACGCGCTGCTGGAACGGCGTGCCCGCCGCGGCGCGCGCGAGCGTGAACGAGCGCAGCTCGCCGGCGAAGTAGCGGCCGAGCTCGTCGCTCACGCGCTGCGCATGACGCTCGACGCACGGCAGGTCGCGCCAGCGCGACGCCGCGGCGTCGAACTCGAGCGCGACGAGCGCGCCGGCGCCGTCGAGGACGGCGAGGAAGCGGCCGAGCGGGGTCGCGAGCGGAGCGGCGGATGCGGCGGTGTTCATGGTCCGAGGGTCTTCCAGAGGTGATAGCTCGCGAGGCTCCTGTGCGGCGCGAACGGCTCCATCGCGCGCGCGGTCGCGGCCGGGTCGGGGCGCTCGTCGAGCGCGAAGAAGCGCTTGAGCGCCTCCGCGAGGCCGACGTCGCCGATGGGCACGCAGTCCTCGAAGCCGTACGAACGCAGACAGAGGATCTGCACCGACCACGGGCCGAGGCCCCGCACCGCGCTCAGTCGCTCCGCGACGAGCGGCACGGGCTCGCGGCGCGCGCCCTCGAGGTCGAGCTCGCCCGCGACGATCGCGCGCGCGGCGTCGATCAGGTACTCGGCCTTGCGGCGCGAGAACTGGCGTTTCACGAGGTCGTCGTGGTCGAGCCGCGCGACCGCGGCGGGGGTCGGGTGCGCGAAGAGGCCGCCGCCGAGCGCGGTGCCGGCGAGCTCGCAGAGCGCCGCGCGGCACACGGTCGCGAACGCGATGTTCACCTGCGCGCCGACGATCGCCCACACGAGGCCCTCGAAGATCGCGCCGGAGCGCGGGATGCGCAGGCCCGCGCGCCCGTGGACGAGGCGCGCGATCTCCTTCGAGCGCGCGCCGCGACGCTCGAACGCGGCCGGATCGGACTCGAGCCCGAGCCAGCGCACGACGTGCGCGTGCGCGACGCGCGCGGTGGAGCGCGGGAGACGCCGCGGACCGCGCAGGCGCACGCGCGCCTCGCGCGCGCGGAGCTCGACCTCGACCGCGAGCGGCTCGCCCTCGAGCTCGAGGCCCTTGACGAAGCGCGCGCCGTCGACGCGCTCGGTCGTGCCGCGCGGGTCGCGCGCGAACCAGCGCAGGAGCTCCTCCGCGCGGAAACCGTCCGGCAGGCGCAGCGCGAACTCGGGCTCCTTCCCGAGCTCGCGGTAGGCCGCCGGCGTCGTGCCGGTCAGCGCGCGGAAGTTCGCGTGGAACGCCGACGCGCTCTCGAACCCGCTCGCCTCCGACGCCTCGAGCACGCTCGCGCCGCGGCCGGCGAGCACGGCCTGCGCGCGCTCGACGCGCGCGCGCACGAGGAAGTCGGCCGGCGAGAGGTGGTAGAGCCGGCGGAAGAGCGCGACGAGCTTGGTCGCTCCGACTCCGGCGCGCTGCGCGAGCGCGGCGATGTCCGCGAACTCGTACGGTGCGGCGCGCACGGCGGCCGCGAGCGCGCACAGGCGCTCACGGTCGGGATCGTGGTGCTCGTAGAAGTGGTCGGGCCGGCAGCGCTTGCACGCGCGCAGCCCGGCCGCGCGCGCGTCGGCCTCGGTCGCGAAGAAGCGGACGTTCTCGGGCCGCGGCCGGCGCGCGCGACACGACGGCAGGCAATAGATCCCGGTCGTCACGACCCCGGCGAGGAACGCCCCGTCGTTCGCGCGGTCGCGTGCGTCGAAGCGCCGCAAGAGCTCCGCGCGCGGAACCTCGAGCTCGACCGTCATGCGGGTCATTGGACCCGAAGTCCGCGCGGCCCGGCCTCCGGATTCCGCCGGCCGAATTCGGTACGCCACGCGCCCGTCCCTCTGGCCGCTGGGAAGAGAGGAAGAAGAAGGACAACCACAGAGTTCTGCACCGGCTCCGCCGACCCGCAGCGCCCGAAAACTCGGCGCACCTATCCTCCTCCTTTGCGCCCTTTGCGCTCTTTGCGGTTGTCAGTTCTTCTCCGAGGGAAGAGGAAGAGTGACAACCGCAAAGAGCGCAAAGGGCGCAAAGGAGGACGGTAGAGGCGCGGAGGACGCGCAGGAACGCGGGAGCGGTGGAGAACTCTCTGGTTGTCTCTTCTCCCCTACCCGATCAGCCGGATCGCGAACGGATAGCGGTACGCGACGCCGTCGCTCACCTGCATCGCCGCGATCACGCCGAACACCACGTCGCAGGCCCACACGGCCAGCGGGAACGGGATCAACCAGCACGTGAACGCCGTGAGCACGACGCTGACCACGTACGCGAAGAGCAGCGTGATGCGGAAGTTGAGCGACTCCTTCGCCTGCTGCGCGGCGAACGGGTGGTCGTGCTTCTGCGTGAGCCACACGACGAACGGCGCGAGCCAGCCGAGCATCCCGAGCGAGAGCACCGACAGCACGATCGGCCCGAGGTGCGCGACGATCGCCCAGTTGCGGGCGCTCTGACCGGGCGGGGCGGCGGGGCTCTCCTGGGTCACTCGTCTCTCCGCCGGCAGAAGGTAGCGATCGGCGCAGGCGGGACAATGCGCCGCACGGCCGTGGAGCGCGCGCGCTGCGCTTCCTCCGCCCGGGGGCCTTTCCTAGGATCCGCCGCGATGACCGCACGGGCCGCGCTCCTCGCGCTCGCCGCGCTGGGCGCCTGCACGCGCGCGGAGCGCCCGGCCGCCGGCGCGCCGAACGTGCTCCTGATCACGATCGACACGCTGCGCGCGGATCGCCTCGGATTCATGGGCGATCCGCGGCCGACGTCGCCCGCGCTCGACGCCTTCGCCGCCGGAGCGGTCGTGTTCGAGGACGCGCAGGCGAGCTCGTCGTGGACGCTGCCGGCGATGGCGTCGGTGATGACCGGCGAGTCCCCGGCCGCGCACCGCTGCGAGACGCTCGGGTCGGTGCTCGACGACGGGTTCACGACGCTCGCCGAACGCCTGCTCGGCGCCGGCTGGGACACCGCGTGCGTCGTCAGCCACCTCTTCGTGACGTCGCGCTACGGCCTGCAGCAGGGCTTCGTCCACACCGACGACGCGTACGCGTACCCGGAGGTGGATCCGGCGATCAACGTGACGTCGCAGGTGATCTCCGACAACGGGATCCGCTTCCTCGACCAGACCGCGTCGTCGCCGGACCAGCGGCCGTGGTTCCTGTGGCTGCACTACTTCGACCCGCACGAGCAGTACGTCGATCATCCGGGCATCTCGGACGAGCTGAAGCTCGCGGGCGACGATCCGGCGAGCGACCTCTACGACGGCGAGATCCGCTACACCGACCTGCACGTCGGGCGCGTGCTCGAGCGCCTCGCGCAGCTCGGCCTCGCCGAGCACACGGTCGTCGTCGTCACGGCCGACCACGGCGACGAGTTCCACGAGCACGGCGCGACGGGGCACGGGCACACGCTCTTCTCCGAGCTCTTGCACGTGCCCTTCGCGATCCGCGCGCCCGGCATCGCGCCGCGCCGCGTGAGCGCGCTCGCGCGCCAGATCGACGTCGTGCCGACGGTGCTCGCGCTCGCCGGCCTCGCGCCGGACGCCGGCCTCCCCGGCCGCAGCCTCGTGCCGCTGATGCGCGGCGAGCCGGCGGACGAGGTCGGCGCGCTCTCGGAGCTGCACAACGGCGCCTACCAGCTCGACGCCTGGCGCAAGGGACGATTCAAGTTGATTCGCGGTGCCGGCGACGCGCCGCCGCGCCTGTACGACGTGGTCGCGGATCCGCTCGAGCGCGTCGATGTCGCCGCGCAGCACCCCGACGTCGTGCGCGCGCTCGGTGCGGAGCTCGACGCGGAGAAGGAGCGCGAGCGCGCGCGCGGAGCGGCGCTCGGCGCCGGCGGCGGGATCGCGCTCACGCCCGGCGTCGAGCAGGACCTGCACGCGCTCGGCTACGGCGGCGCGCGCCCGGGCGAGGACGGGAGCCGGTGAACGGCCGCGTCGCGCTCGTGCTCCTGCTCGCCGCCTGCGCGCCGGCGGAGACGCGCACGCGCCGGTACGCGAACGGGACGCTCTGGTCGGAGATCCGCCTCGCGCACGGCGTCCCGACCGGCCGCTGGCGCACGTGGTACGAGAACGGGAAGCCGAAGTCCGACAGCGGCTGGAGCACGGGCCGGCGCGACGGCGCGTGGACGGCGTGGTGGGAGAACGGGACGAAGCAGTCCGAGGGGCGCTACTCCGACGGACGGCCGGACGGACCGTGGACGTACTGGTTCGCGAGCGGACAGGTCGCGAGCGCGGGGCGCTACGAGAAGGGCGTGCTCGAGGGCGAATGGGACGACTGGTACGGCGACGGGAAGAAGCGCGCGCAGGTCACGTTCCACGGCGGGCTGCAGGACCTCGTGTCGCGCAGCTGGCACCCGAACGGCGCGCTCGCGCACGAGTGGACGTACGACCATGGCGTGCTCGACGGCCCGTATCGCGAGTACCGCGAGGACGGGACGGAGTCCGTGATGGGCGAGTACCGCGAGGGGAAGCAGACGGGGCTCTGGCTCGTGTTCCGCCCCGACGGCAGCGTCGACGAGAGCTCGTCGGGCCAGTACGAGGACGGCGCGCGCGTGCGGCCGTGGACGCCGTGACCGTGGATCGCAGCGCGTGAACGTCCTCTTCCTCGCCCAGCGCGTCCCCTACCCGCCGAATCGAGGGGACAAGATCACGACGTGGCGCCTGGTCGAGCGCCTGCAGCGCGCGCACCGCGTGCGCATCGTCGCCTTCGCGCACGACGACGCCGATCGCGCGGCGGCGCGCACGCTCGCCGAGAAGGGCTTCGAGGTCGCCGTGTTCCCGCCGACGCCGCGCTGGAAGGCGCTGCCCGCGTTCCTCGGCGCGACGCCGCTGACGCTCGCGGTCTACGGTTCGCGCGCGCTGCAGGCCGAGATCGACCGCACGATCGGCGCGAGCGACCTCGCGTACGCCTACTCGTCGTCGATGGGTGCGTTCTTCCTGCGCCACGAGCTGCCGCGCGTGATGCACTTCGCCGAGCTCGACAGCGACAAGTGGCGCCAGTACGCGGAGCGCACGAGCTGGCCGGCGTCGTGGGTGTACCGGCGCGAGCACCGCACGCTCTTCGCGTTCGAGCAGGCGCTCGCGCGCTCGGTCGACGAGAACGTGTTCTGCACGCCGCTCGAGCAGCGCATCTTCCAGGAGCGGATCCCGGGCGCGTCCTCGCTCGTCATCAAGAACGGCGTCGACCTCGCGCACTATCGGCCATCCGACAGCGGCGCGGTCGAGCCGGGGCTGCTCGTCTTCGTCGGCGTGATGAACTACTACCCGAACGTCGAGGGCGTGCTCTGGTTCTGCCGCTCGATCCTGCCGGAGATCCAACGCCGCCATCCGGGCGCGAGGCTCGCGATCGTCGGCGCGCACCCGACGCCCGAGGTGAAGGCGCTCGCGCGACTGCCCGGCGTCGAGGTCACGGGCTTCGTCGACGACCCGCGGCGCTGGCTCGAGCGCGCCGCCGTCTCGGTCGCGCCGCTGCGCATCGCGCGCGGCATCCAGAACAAGGTGCTCGAGGCGATGGCGATGGGACTCGCCGTCGTCGGCACGCGCTCGGCGACGCAGGGCGTCGACGGCGAGAGCGGGCGCGACTACCTCGTCGCCGAGACCGAGGTGGAGCAAGTCGAGGCGATCTGTGCTCTACTCCGCGACCCGGAGCGCGCGCGCGAGCTCGGCCGGCGCGGGCGCGCGTTCGTGGAGGCGAACTACGACTGGGAAACGTGCCTCCGGCCGCTGGACGACACCCTCGAACGGCTCGCGCGGAGCCGCTGAACCGACCGCAGAGAGATGAATCAGCAGAAAGTCATCGAGACCTTCGACCGCTGGGCGAGCGAGGGCCGCGACGCGGAGCTCGAGCGCGAGCACGCCGACGTCGCCAAGCAGGTGATCGCCGACATGAAGCTCCGCCCCGGCGAGCGCGTGCTCGACCTCGGCTGCGGGAACGGCTGGGCGACGCGCCTGATCGCACAGGCGAGCCCGGGCGTGCAGGCGATCGGCATCGACGCGTCGCCGAAGATGATCGAGCGCGCGGAGGCGCTCCACAGCCTGACGATCCGCGCGCGCTACGAGGTCGGCGCATTCGAGAAGCTCGACTTCAAGGACGCGTTCTTCGACCGCATCTTCTCGATGGAGGCGCTCTACTACGCGAGCGACCTGGGCGCCGCCGTGCGCGAGTGCTGGCGCGTGCTGAAGCCCGGCGGCTCGCTCGAGACGCTCGTCGATTACTACGCCGAGAGCACCGCGAGCGCACCGTGGGCACAAGTGATGGGCCTCGCGCTCCACCGCCTCGACGAACCCGGCTGGCGCACGCTCCTCGAGAAGGCCGGCTTCGCGAACGTGACCACCGCCCGCGTGATCGACTCGCGCGGGCCCGACGTCACCGCCTGCGACGAGTGCGAGCCGACGATCGAGAGCAAGAAGGCGCTGCACGCCGCGGGAACGCTGCGGGTCCGGGGCGAGAAGCCGCGCTAGGAGCGGCGCGCTCCGCATGCTGCGCCAGGCACGCATCGCGCTCCTCGCCGGACTCGCTGGATGCGCAGACGACGGCTCGGAGACGTTCACCGCCGCTCCGCCTGCGGTGCCGCCGAAGCCTGAAGAGGTTCGCGCGCAGCTCGTGCAGCTGATGACGGACGGATCCGAACCGAAGGACGCCGCCGGTTGGTGGAAGGGCGACCTCCTCCCTCAGGACCTCTGGCACGGCGCGAACGCGATCCCCGACACCGTCCTCCGCTGGTACCGGCGCAACGGCTACGCGTTCTTCGTGGTCCAGGACGACGCCGCTCCTCAGCCGGGCGCGTCCTCGCCCGCATTCGCCGAGCTCCCGACCGCGGATCGCCATGAGGGGCCGCTCGCCCTGCGCGCCCGCTACGCGCGCGATGACGAGTTCGCACTGCTGGACGCGAGCTTCGCCGCGCCGATCCTCGCGAGCGATCGCTTCGTCGAGATCTACAGCACCGCCCCCGCCGGTGCGTCGCCCGATGCCGAAACACGCTGGGACGCCGAGAACTTCGCGCGTGCCGAGCGCGACGAGTCGCTGCTCTTCGGTTACGCGCTCGACGACGCGCGCTCGATCGGCAACTACTCCGATGACGGCTGTCTGCGGGGTCGCGGCTGGGTCGCGGTCCATTGCGAGCGGCTCGCGCCCGACGATCTGCGTACGGCGCTGGAGCGTGGCGAGTTCTACGCCTCGAGCGGGGTGCGCCTGGCGAGCGTCGACTGCGACCGCGAGACGCTGCGCGTCGCTGCGAGACGCTGGCGCAAGGGGTGCGCGTCGCTCGACGGCTCCGGCTCCGGGGGCTGGAGCGGCACCGCGACGCACACGCAGTTCATCGGTGCGCGGCGGCACGGCTCGCGCGTCGAGGTCCTCCTCGACACCACGCAGAACCCCGCCGAGTACCGATTCGAGGGCGACGAGCTCTTCGTCCGTGCGCGCGTCGTCTCGAACGTCCCGACCGGCAGCGCCGGCGCATTCGAGAGCGCGTGGACGCAGCCGGTCCGGCCGCGCTGAATTGCGAGCGTCACGCCCAGCGACTCGACCGGCGACCTCGACGCGGCGGGAGGGACACCTGGGCACCGCCGTGCGCGAGCGCCGGCGCGTCGCTTCGCGAACGTGACGACCGCCCGCGTGATCGACTCGCGCGGCCCCGACGTCACCGCGTGCGACGAGTGCGAGCCGACGATCGAGAGCAAGCGCGAGCTGCACGCGGCGGGAACGCTGCGGGTGAGGGGCGAGAAGCCGCGCTAGGAGCGGCGCGGGCGCGGCTCGCTCGTCGGGGTCGGCTCGCTTATCTGGCCCCGGCTCGCTCGCCGGGGCCCCGCTCCCGTGCGGGACCGATTGACCGGCCCGGTGGCGCGCGTTCGCCGCATCGCTCGCGCCCGCGCCGCCCCGCGGTCCGGCGAGCGCCTACGGCGCCTTCGGCGCCTCCGGCGTCGCGAGGCGACCGGACCGCGTGGCGCCGCGTGCACGAGCGATGCACGAACGTGTGCCGGGCGGTGTGTCCCGCGCGGAGAAGCCCCAGCGAGCTCGTCTCGGTCGCCGGCAGATGTCTGCCGAGTCGAGCTCACGCTCCGGTCCGCGCAGCGAGCGGCCTCGCTGCGCCCCGCGGCAGCTCGAGCAAGCCGATCAGCCCGAGCTTGCGCCAGCCGGTCGTGAGCAACCACGTCCGCGCCCGCGTCCACACGCCGGCGGTCGACGCGGTCGCCGCCGACCCGCCTACGCCCGCTCTCGATTCGGCGACCCTGCGCTCGCGCCATCCGTCGAACGTCGGACCCGACGAGTAGATGTCCGCGAACCGCGCGATCCACGCCTGGTGCTTGCGCGCGTTCTGGAGTACGTACACGAGCGCGGTGGCACCTCGCTCGGTGTCCGGAGGATCCGCGCGTGATACCGGTCGGAGAACACGGCTCCCACGCGCCGCCACAGTCGATGCAACCCGCGCACGAGCCGCACGGCGAGCCCGGTCATGCCTCGCGCGAGCGCGTCGGCATCCACCGCCTCGACGATCAGGTGTACGTGGTTCGATTGCGCGGAGTACTCGACCACGCGGAAGTCCTCCTTCGTGCTCGCCACGAGCGCGTCCCTGACGCGCTCGTGTTCTTCTTCCGCACGCAAGCTCGGCAGCCCTGCGCGCAGCCTGAGCGTGACGAGCACCGGGTACCGCGCCGCGAGCCTCGGCCGCGCCGCGTGCGAGACGCCGGCGCGCTCACCCTTCGGCTTGCGTCCCGCGCCGCGCCTCTTGCCGCCCCAGTTGGTGAACCCGAACTCCTGCTGACGTGCTCTCGTCTTCATGTCCCTCCAGGTCCTTCGCTCGCTCTTCTTGCTCGCTCGTTCCGTCGTTTTCTTTCGCGTCTCGATTCGGCATCGCTCGTCGTCCGCCCCCGCACCTCGACGCTGCCTTCGCTCGAGGTCGCACTCGAACCCCCGCTCCCCGCTCGAAGCTTCTTCTCTTCCTCCGTCGTCCGGCCCCGCGCCGAAGGCGCGGCCCGAAGGGGCGCGAGCGGAGCGAGCGAGGCCGGCCATCGCCTTTGCTCATCGTCCATCGCCTTGGCTCCCCACGAAGCGCGACAGCGCGAGCCGTTGCTCCTCGCGCCCCCACCACGCC
>JADMIO011667577.1_pt1 | contig 19757 bp, 15 predicted proteins | sample 8958161 | NCBI WGS metagenome assembly JADMIO01 (sample SAMN16585339, study PRJNA669376) | soil metagenome | isolation source: Crop rotation soil | place: USA: Cullars Rotation, Alabama | collected 2011
TTGCGATAAGTAATATAGCCCCGGAAAGTTATTAATTAAAACTTGAGGTATTTATCAAGATCCTTTAATTGAAGAGCATGGGTTGGTTCTTGACAGTCTGCGGGATTAAAAGATTTGAGGGAAGGCTTAGAATTATGAGGACTCAGCACAACGACTGCACCCTTGTACCCCTTCCACATATAATTTGGAGCTGAGAAGACGGTAATACATTTTCCGTCATGCTCCACATGGTAACCATCCTCCTTTTCACCAAGGCTCCTAATCAAATATTCCAATTGATTTTCAGCCAGAAACTCCTTCGTTAAGTTGGGACCAAAAAAGTTATCAGCCTTACGCCGAGAGTTGAAGCTTTTGCCTTCAGCCTCTTGAGGATCGGACCAGACCATATTATACAGGTGAATCAAATGCAAAGTAATGTCCCGGTACTTCCTATTGAGATTATTTATTGTAGCCAAGGAGACCGTTTTGGGGCTGGTCATAGTCCCAAGCGGAGGTCCTCCGTGAACCACGAAGTACCTGCCATTTATGATCGAACATAATGGTAAATGGGCAAATAACGCCAGGAATTCCGAAAACGTAGATCCGTAGTTTTTTCGGCATAACTCCGTGGCGAATCCATAGTGAACAGTTTCCATGTAATTTTCCTGGCCACCACGCACCAGGAAAACATTATAGGGGAATGCACATTTGAGACTCATCAGGGTAATCATGACTTCAAGGGAAGATTTTCCTTGATTCACAAAGGCTCCATTAAAGACATAAATGTTATGCCCATCCGGATAACCATGGATTCTAAATATTTCAATTAAATCATAAAACTGGCCATAAATGGCTCCAACCACATAGACGTATTCAGTGCCAGTTGTAGTAATCTTGACAACGTTCGGCTCGGCCTTCAAGACGTCGATAGTCTTGCTAATTAACTCTGCAACTTTTTCAGGAGGAGGTATCTTGCCCACATACAAGTCTCTCATAACCCCCTTGGGTGATGAATCTTTGCAATTTTCAGCTGTTATTTGACTGTTAGAGCTATCAGAAGCTAGTACAGAAAAGAGTAGGCAAGACAAGACTAAGAGTAACTGATGGCTTGCCATACGTGAAATTCTAGTGCCTGGGTTGTCGCTTAATCACCGTTTAAAATGTTTCCCAACAATACTTTTAATTAAACTTCTAGTTTATTGAGTTGCGGATGTGCTCTTGTCTTATAATGCCCCTCTGCATATCGGACAAAGAGTTATTTTAGTCGCACATGATTCGCACACACCGTGCTTACAGGAAAATGTTTTTAGCTTTTCAAACTCATAAAAGCAAATGGGACACTCATGAGAACTGTTAGCAGTTTGTTCAATTGCAGTTAAGCTGATTAGTCTCAGTACTTCCTTTTCCCTGGCGCTCCCTATTTTTATTATTTCCAGAGCCTCAGATGTATCCAACAATTTCCAAAGCCTGACAGCAGCTAGCAATTGTTCCGATGTCTCGATGTCACCGATAATATCTATAAGTGGCTGAGTCAAGAAGGAGACAAATAATTGTCTGTTTTGCGACGATTTGAAAATATCGGCAAAAAACTTAAACAGAACAGTCTTGATAAAAGTGAATGAATACCCTGTTTGGTCAGAGGTGTCAACGGGTTCTTGTGTTGTGCTAGCCACAATTGCAGATGAATTGGATGTATTAGAAGTTAAGACTAGATTGTTTGCACCTCCTTGGGTGCCTCTTGAAATACAATTCATAATTTTTTCGAAATTTGCGGCTTTTAGGAGACCATAAAGCACATTAGCGACAACCTGAGATTTCTCCAAAACAGTGTGATCACTGTGGTCCCAATAATTAATATAATGATCAAGTGAGAAGAGCCGGTAGTTTTCAAGAAGTTCTTGCACAGGTATGACTTGAATCATGCTCAGCGTTGCATCAGTAAAACAACTAGGGTTTTGTTGGATGATTTTCAAAACTACAGGATAAGAGTCTTCCTTGCCTAATGCGGCGTACTCTGGTGAGCAGAAAAACCCGTTTACGAGGTCTCTATTAGTATCTGAAAAGTCTAAAAAGGGACCTAGAAATCTGTTTGATGTGAGCAATGCAATCTTCTTCCGATTTGAGGACGCTTGAATGATCAGGTCAATTGTTTCTTCATCGAGCAGACAGAACAAAATCTTTATCTCGCGCAACGTCTTGAGTTTTTCAATGCTGGAGCACGGTATATTATCATAAAGATTGAACTTAAATTCGACAAAACTAACCAGCGATTTCAAAGTCTCCTTATGAGAAGTCTTAATTAGATGAATAAATTTTGCTGAGAAGTTGGCCTTGATCTCTTGATAGTTGGGGCTCTTGCCCGGTTTAATGCATCCTTCAAGCAAGGAATCTGTAACTTTTATGAAAGTAAGCCGGCCACTTCCCAACCCTTTCTCTACCATTCCAAATATAAAGGTTGTTAGTTCTGAACTTTGTGACTGAATAGTGTGCAGATAGGCACTTATGGCGGAATTGGAAGTATCATGGTCAAGCTGTTGCAGGAAACTTGGTCTCAACGACAAAGTGCAGTTTTTGGGACGAAAAAGGATAATTTTTTCAAATACCACACTGCTGTTCCTCTCGAAATGGACAAGATTGAGAAATAGTGCATTCGGATTATCTTCATACAGCTTCAAGGCAGAGGGGCACCCAGATTGGTAAAGAAGGAACTTGGAAATAACTCCTGGATCTTTGCTCCACAAAGTTAAGGCTGCTTGAAACAAGTCGTTGATGAACATGATCCTGCTGATGCAGTTACTTCCACTCAGGCTTTGGTCTGAAAATATGAAGCCGCTAGTCTTCAAAAGAGAAAGTTCACTCTGAACTATCAACTTCTCTTGATTCAAGAAACTGGAGTGAATGAACGTGTGTACTGAACATCCTTTGAAGAGGATCTGAAAACTTTTGATAAAAGACCTTTTGTGAATCCATTCTGGATCATCTATATTGACTATTACATTTACTCGATCGGTAAAGCCCACAATTTGTTGCACCCCCATCTGCTTAGCCTTCCCTTCAACATATTTACTCAATTCTTCAGGTTTCTGGGCAAGTTTTAACTTTGTTGCACGAAGCCCGCAATTGTTGTAATAGTCGAAGTCAGAATTTTTTAAATAGTCAAATCCATTGGCCCAAAGGTCTTGTAGGGACTCAAAATGGAAGTCCTTCCTTGGAATAAGCATCCCTTCCACCAACGTGTCCAACAATTCGCTTACTGACATGGCGCCAAACTCGTATAATTCAGACAAATGCGCCATTGAAGCTCCAATCTGCAAACGATCGTGATTCTTGTGCTTTAAACTTTTAAATATGTTGATAGCAAGTCTCTTTGAGGTCAGAAAAAGCTCAGTAAACTTGGCAAGCGTAGCAGATCGCTCCAATAAGTTATCCTCGTTTTCGTACGCTATTCTGAAGGCTATTACTTCCTCAACAAACATGTCAATATTATGCCTCTTTGACTCGAGAAACTCCAGTTCTTCTTGAGAAGTTTGGCTAACTTCATTTTCGACTTTTGTAAAAAAGAGCTTTTTGCAACACTCAAAACTAGCGTCCTTGTCTCCATTTCCTTCAGTTTTGGATCTTAAAGTCTGCATGCGCATTTTCCTTTCCTGCTTTCTATCAGCCTTTTCCTGCTTTCTAGGAGTCTTTGAAGGCTTTTCTTGGTTAAACTTTTTGCTTCCTTGGACAATCTGCAAAGATGCCAAAATTATTACAGAGACTAATACGATAGCGTGGGTCACCCTCATTTTACTTGTGTAGGGGTACCGCATACAGTGATATTATGGCCATGTGGTACTTCACTATAATCTGACATGGGTCCTAAAATATCAGATAGTGATCCAATGGTACGCATTACCCATTAGTAAAAATGCCTAACATTGTATTTGAATCTGGATCCCAAGTCACCCTCAATAACTTGACGAATTTTCTGGTACTAATATTTCGGCATAAACATATACTTTGAAATAAGCGCATCCTAGCTATTGTTTCATAGTCCTGAAGAATTTTATTGAATTTAACAAAAAAACTTGTAGTTAGCATTCAACATTGTCGACTCATGATTTCTACAAGTTAAAAAGGCAATTCGGGAAAGGCGCATTTTAAACTCATCAGGATTTTCATAACTTTGAGTGAATATTCTCTTCAATTTAAAAGTTACCGTTAAGCACACAAATCCTCTCAATAGACAGATACTCGTTTGTCTAAAGATTTTTACCGAATCGTAAAACTGGCCATGCATGCCGCCAGTTACAAACACTCATTGGGGTTCATTGACATTAAAGAGGACGACTTCCGGTCCGGTCTTCAAAGTTCGATAGTCTTGGCGATCAATTTTCCCTCCAGGAAACAACCTGCGGGCATAATTCCTTTATAGCTTGTTTAAGTAATAATTGTTCAAGACGTCGTACCGTTGTTAGAACTAACAGAAGCTGGAACGGAAAAAATATACCAAACAGCAACTAGAAGAATTTTAAATACCGGGTTGTCCATTACCCACCCATAAGGTTCTTCACTATGCTCTGGCAGGGGTATATAGATAAATGTCAGATAATTCAAGAACAGCTGAATATTGCATAATTTCCAGTGAAATATATCCACAGCCGCACAGTGAGTTTACAGACACTCATGCCGAAGATATACGAGGTTAACGCATATTAATTAATGCATCGTAGTATTGGATGAACTTTCATGGCAAGTTAACAGGGATATTCCCTCAGACCCGTTTCAAGAGTCTGAAAACCGGAACACAAGCCAGCAGTATTCACTCCTGTTTCCAAATATTTCCTCTGACACCGCTAGACTAGAATCCAAATAAGACGAATTATTTACAATAAATATGAATAATAAATATTAAACATATACCCCCCGGTCCCACCAAATTATTCACATCAGAAAATGGCAGTGGGAGACTTGTCCGAAAGATTACAAAGGTTGACTCTTGAAACCTTAGACGACCAAGGCTTCATTCCTACCACCACCAGCCTCTCTCTAGATGGTACAAATGTAGAACAGAGTGCAATGATTGGGGTATTAAAGAGCTTGCAGACATATGGAATGGTTGACTATGACACATTAGAAAAAGAAAGATGGACGCTGACATCTGAGGGAGAAGACATTGTTGAGCGGGGGAGCCATGAAGTGAGGGTGTTTGAGATGATCCCAGATCAGGGCATAGCCATAAGTGAAGTCGAGAAGCATTTGGGGGAGGCAGGCCGTTTGGGACAAGCCAGGGCTTTCAAGAACAAATGGATTGACCGAAAAGACGGCACTTTTCTAATAAAAAAGGTCAAATCAGTTTCAGATGAGACAAGAATGGCCTTGGCCGAGATCAAGGGGCAAGGAGAGTTCAAGAGTGAAGAAATATTGAAAGAGTTGAAGAAGAGAAAGTTGATTGACCGACAGCGTGTCCTCTCTTACTCTGTCCGAAAAGGCCCCAAATTTGCCCGTCAATTACTCAAATTGCCAACTGACTTGACAACCGAAATGTTGGCTGACCGGTCTTGGGAAAAGACGCAATTCAAGCAGTACAACTACAATGCTCTTGGCCTGCCCACCTCCGGAGGCCACCTGCATCCTCTACTCAAGGTTAGGGAGGAGTTTAGGCAAATTTTTTTCGAAATGGGCTTTACCGAAATGCCCACCAATCAGTACGTCGAGTCATCCTTCTGGAACTTTGACACACTCTTCCAACCCCAACAGCACCCGGCCCGTGACGCCCATGACACTTTTTTCTTGACTGCCCCAAAGACCTGCTCCAGACTACCGGACGAGTATGTAGAAAGGACTAGACAAGTGCATCAAGAGGGCGGGTACGGATCCATTGGGTACAAGTGTGAATGGAAACGAGAGGAGACCGAGAAGAATATTTTGAGAACTCACACCACTGCCGTCAGTTCCCGAATGCTTCACAAGCTGGCCCAGGAGAAGACCTTTCGCCCAGTCAAATACTTTTCCATCGACAAGGTTTTCCGTAATGAGACTGTCGATGCCACCCATTTAGCCGAATTCCACCAGATTGAGGGTTTAGTTGCCGACTATAATCTGACTCTGGGCGATTTAATCGGAATGCTCAACACCTTTTTCTCAAAACTGGGCATGACCCGCCTCCGTTTCAAACCGGCCTACAATCCATACACTGAACCATCCATGGAAATCTTTGCTTACCATGAAGGGTTAGGCAAGTGGATTGAGGTGGGCAACTCAGGTGTCTTCCGACCGGAAATGTTGCAGCCCATGGGCTTTGACCCCAATGTGTCGGTTATCGCTTGGGGTCTTAGTCTGGAGCGTCCGACCATGATAAAGTATCACATTTCCAACATCAGAGATTTGATTGGACACAAGGTGGATCTTGGTATGGTTCAGAAGAACCCTGTTTGTCGTCTTGACAAGTAGTCGAGTAATTCACATTCAATAAAGAATATTAATACCAACTTTAACCAGGGCTAAAGGGCTCTGATGGACGACGATGGAGAACAGGGTATGGACGGGCGCCGACTAGAGCGGTACACTGCCTTCAAACGCCGTTTTACCAAAACCCGCAAGGTAGGCGAAGGCACCTACGCCGTCGTCTACCAGGGCATCGACACTCAAACAGGCAGATCAATAGCCATCAAAAAGATCAAAATGACACAATACGGTTTGGATATTTCGGCTTTAAGAGAATTGAAATTCTTGCTCGAGCATTGTAGGCATGAGAATATTGTCGAATTGCACGCAGTTTTCAGTAGTCGTTCTAATTTACAGTTGGTCTTGGGGTACTATCCATATGATCTGGAGAGGATGGTTAGGGAGAGAGAACATGCCTTCTCTTTAGCTGATATTAAGGCCTGGATGAGGATGATATTAAGGGCTCTAGACTACTTACATCAGAGGGGAATCGTGCATAGGGACTTGAAGCCAAACAATTTACTGGTGGGCGAAGATGGAGGTGTGAGATTGGCTGACTTTGGGTTGGCCCGGTTCATCGCCTTACCACTTTGTAGCGCCATGGGGTTGATGACCAGTCAGGTGGTCACTAGATGGTATAGGGCACCCGAGTTGCTCTTTGGGGCGCGACAGTACGGTGGGGGAGTGGACGTGTGGGCAGCTGGCTGTATTCTCGCTGAACTGTTCTTAAGAACACCCTTCCTGCCCGGAGACTCGGACATTGGCCAACTGATGGTAATCTGCCGCGCCCTGGGAACTCCCAAAGAAACCGATTGGCCCGGTATGACCCTACTTTCTGATTACATTGGACTCCCAGAACACCCCAAGCCTTTACTCTCCGCAATCTTCCCGGCTGTCCCAAAGGACGCCCTCGATTTGCTGTCCAAGATGCTGACATTTGATCCGGTGAAGAGATGGAGTGCAAACGATTGTTTGAAGCATCAATTCTTTAGTAACGAACCTGCTCCCACTCTTAATGCACTTCTTCCCAAGCCTATTAGCACCCAGGCACCATTGACTGCATCCTCGGTGACTTCTTCTTACACACTTGAACCCAAAAGACTATTCCAATAAAAATTGTTTATTCTGTTGCTGCCCATTGTAGGCCGAGGTCCCTTCAAGCCAATCTTTGCATACTTGCATTTTTTTATTGTTACTTCGTGGTTGATAGCTGCGCGCAAAGGTATAAACGAGGATGCCCCACTCCAAGGTTTCTTAAAGTCTGTACTGTAATAAGCACCTGCACTGTTCAAAAAAACTTAATAAACATTATTTATTATGTTTCCTGTTAACACTTGAATGCATCTTCCCGCTCTCCTCCCATTCCTTCTTTTGAATGACTGCAATACGTTCATAGTCGAAAGAAGGTATACCACTCGGATTATACACTATACTAGGAAGATGTGTACCAGAACACTCCCTCAACCCTGCATACTCCAATAATTTTGTAGCAAGAGACGGATTATGAAAGTCTCTTTTCGACAGCAGGGTTTCGTTAAAGTTTAATCCGTCTCTGCTTTTTCTCTCCAGCCAATCATCAAACTGTTTCTTCAAGTCCATCAGTATTAATTTGTCATCCAGACACCCTGGTCAAGACATCTCATGGTGTTCACAGTCGATCCTGTCACTAGTACTATCACAACTAGCCCACTTGCTGCAGTTATTTTGGCCAAAGTGTTGGGGGAGGAAGTTGAATGGAATAGTTCGGGAAATGTCATGTTTACTGATAGCAATGGTGGTGTTTACGAGGGAGTGGAGCAGGCGTGTCTAAAGGCAGCCGGGTCCAAGGTCCCCAGTGATATGGAAAAGTGGTCAATTTTTTGTAAAACTCGATTATCCTCAAAGGTTTATGCTGAGCTCTTAAGCGCCTTCAAGGAGTTGGATGAGCACTTGAGGTTGCAACAGTTTGTGTCTGGGCCGGAAGGACCATTACTGACTGATATTTGTGTGTATTGCCAACTCAAGACCACGCCAATTTGGAACAAAAGTGTAAAGGAGGGAAAGGCTGTGGGGGAGAACCTCCTAAGATGGTTCAATTTCATGTCTATTCAGCCTCCAGTCGTCAATGCTCAAGAAGAACTGACTAAACAGGTAACTGCCTTTAAAGTAAAGCCCAAAGACCAGGGTTCTTTTGAAATTGAATTGGTTGGGGCCGAGGAGGGCAAAGTGGTCACCCGCTTCCCTCCTGAGCCCTCTGGTTATCTGCACATTGGACATGCTAAGGCCGTTTTGTTGAATCAATACTTTGCCCAATCTTATAAGGGCAAACTGATCATTCGTTTTGATGACACTAATCCACTGAAAGAAAACTGTGAGTATGAGGTCAGTATTTTGGAGGATTTGGCGCTGATCGGAGTCAAAGGAGACGTCATGTCTCGAACAAGTGACTACTTTCCCCAATGTGAAAAGTATTGTGAGCAGATGATCAGGGAGGGCCTAGCATACTGTGATGATACTGTTCAGGAGAAGATGCGTGAGGAACGTTTTGAGGGAATAGACTCGGCTTGTAGGGCTTTACCTATTAATGAGCACCTTAGACGATGGGATGAAATGAAGAAGGCTAGTGAGGAAGGACTCAAGAATTGTGTTAGAGCTATGATTGGAATGCAGCATACCAACAAGGCCCTCCGGGACCCGGTCATCTACCGATGCCAGCTAGCCCCCCATCACCGCACAGGGGATCGGTACAAAGTGTATCCCACGTATGACTTTGCCTGTCCCATTGTGGACAGCCTAGAGGGCGTCACCCATGCCCTGAGGACTAACGAGTATCATGACCGCAATGACCAGTATTACTGGATCATTGATGCTCTGAGGCTGCGTAAACCTCAAATCTGGGATTACTCTCGGATGAGTTTTGTGTACACATTGTTGTCCAAGAGAAAGCTGAATTCCTTGGTGACTAGGGGAGCAGTGAGTGGATGGGATGATCCTCGTTTCCCAACAATTCGAGGTATTCGAAGGAGGGGTCTAACTATTGCTGCCTTGAAAGAGTACATTCTGATGCAGGGACCCTCCAAGAATACTGTCTTGCTGGAATGGGACAAACTATGGGCCGTCAACAAGCGTCACATTGATGCCCAAGCTGCCAGATTCACAGCATTGGAGAGAGACACTCCTTTGGTCAAGATCACCTTGACAGATGGACCTCAACAGCCCTACTCTAAAGCCCTTCCCAAACACAAAAAGAATCCTGAATTGGGGAACAAGGAGACTGCCTTCTCCCGGACCATTTTCATTGAACAAGCTGACGCAAAGGAAATCAAGTTAAACGAAGAGGTCACTCTGATGGACTGGGGAAATGTAATTTTTGATGGCCCCGTGCAGTCAGACTCGGGGCTGATCATCGGAATGGAAGCAAGAATGAACTTGAACGGGGACTTTAAGAAGACTGAAAAAAAGATTACCTGGCTCAGTCCCGACCCGAACCCCCTAGTTCAATTGACCCTTTACGACTATGATTACCTGATTACAAAGAAGAAGTTGGAGGAAGAAGACTCATTGGACGATTATCTCACTCCAGTCACCGAATTTATCACCCATGCCATCGGTGACTACAACCTAAAGGCAGTCAAGAAGGGAGACATCATCCAGCTGGAGAGAAAGGGATTTTATATTTGTGATGACCCTGTAGCCCCTGACCAGTCCATTCACCTCATCTACATTCCGGACGGCAAATCCAAATCCCTTGCCTCCAAACATGCTGCCCTAAACTAATTCTTAATTAATATTAAACAATTTTCCAAAATTAGAGGATGACCTTGGCTTTTGCAGGAAAAAGAAATGTCCTGGGACAACTCCGAAAGACCCGCATGAAACCCCTTCAGAAAGGTGAACGTCCTGTTGTGGTTGACAAAATTCCCTCCGAAAAAACATCTTTGACTCCTGCACCAATTGATTTCTGCGCATTGTACAGCCAGATAACAGCCCCACCCCCGCCTTTGTCTTCCTTTTACCATCGGACCGATGCCGATGCAAGTTCATTGACAGCATCTGAAGCTAAAAAGAGACTGAAAGACATGGAATCAATGCAAGTAGTCCCCCGAGTAGACAATATCAATGAATGTCTAAGTGCTTTAGCTAGGAGCAGCGGTGGGCACACAGCCTTGGATATTATAAAAGTAATGGTTCCCAAATGTACTTTTTGTAGATCATGCAGCACACACTAATACAAATTAGATGGAATTCAACCGAACGAAGAGACAGAGAGGATTGTGGCCGAAATTGCCATCACCAAGGCCCGGCCAACAGAAGCGTTAGAGCTATTACGACAGCGCGACAAACTAGAAGGGAGAGATGAGATTGTGTTTGGTGAATTGGTGATCGGCGCGCTTAGGAAGGATTTTGAGAACGGCTTGAATTTGTTCAAAGAGTATTTGAACAAGTCTGTCAAACCAGCCCCACTGGTCGTCGGCGTCGCAATTACCCTGTGTGGCAAAAGGGGGCTGACCGAAATGGCCTTCAAGCTCTATAGGGAGGCTAAAGAGAGGAGGGGCTTACTCTTGAATAGGGTTACTCAGTCGGCCCTATTGGGAGCGGCCTCAAAGAGAAAAGAGTATTACAGGGAAACTGTAGATTTATTTAGACAATTGCTAGCTCTGAAGATGACTCCGGATATTGAAGATTACACTAATCTAGTTACGGGAGCCGGCAAGGTGGGCGATCTTCAAACAGCCTTGGCAGTCTGGCAACTGTGCACGCTACAATCACAGCCCACAGATCAGTTAGCAGTGTCCGTGTTCTATGCCTTGGCATCCACCGAGTCGACCGAATACAAGTACTCCAAGAGACAATACCAGGTTGAATTAGCCGAAAAAGACATCTTAGGTCTGGCGAAAGAGATTTGGGGGCAATTGGCACAGTTGAAGATAAAGCCACATGCGAGGCTGATGGGCGCATACCTGGCATGCATTGCCCTACACAAGGATCGCAACGAGGCCGAAAGGATATTCTATAACGACCTCCCCATCTACGGGCCCAGACATCCAGCAGCTTACGAAAGCATTTTGAGAATGTACGACTCGTTGAAGGAGTACAGTGCGTTGTATAGAGTGTTGGGGGAGGCGAGTTTTGAGAAACCTCAATTTAACAAGATGACATGGAGGGCTATAGCACGGATGTACGCTTTCATGGGCGAGTACTCCAAAGCGGTCGATGCCGTGCAGGACATGAAAGAAGCCGGCTTCCAGCCGACGTTTAGCGAAATGAAGTCGGTCTACGTCAAACTGCACAACGAACAAGAAAATGGCTTGAAAGACAGATTGGTGGGATTGCTTAAGATTGAGCGTACATTTAACACTAATAATCCGTATGTACCGTGGAGGCACCGTTCCAGGAAAATTGCGTCATTTTTGGGTGAAATATATGGACCTAATGCGCCCAAATTAGCCACCGACAAACACTAATCCTATGCTCATGCTGTCCAATCATTTATCAAAATACGCCAATCAGAATTCTCTCATTTACTTCACATATCCACCAATAAAAATTGATCATTCCATCATTGTTTTACCGAGTAGTTGTTACTGACCTGGACTGATTAGGTAGTGACAAACCGTAAAGGGATGGGAAGGTATAAAGCATTTGGAGGATTGGGAGGGAAGAGAAAAGCCTCAGTAGACCAACAGGCCAAGGAACCAGAGCCAGACCTAGCTCAACCAGAATCCGAAACAGCTCAACAACTCCACCAAGACCTGGAAACCTCCCAAAACAAAACCGAGCAGGTCAACACGCAAGTTGCCGAGGTGACCGAAATAATGCAGACAAACGTAGACAAAACCCTCGAACGTGGTGAACACCTGCAAGACATGGAATCCCAGGTGGGACGTCTCCAGGAATCATCCAAGCAATTTAAAGAAAACGCCGAGGATGTTAAGAATAAGTTGAGGATGAAGCAGATGAGGAGGGCGATTATTATTAGTGTGGTGGTGATTGTGATTATACTGGTGCTTGTGGCGGTAGGGGTTGTCATGCTGAAGAAGAAAAAGACCAAGAAATAAACATTCTATGTTTTCCGGTATTTGCGTATCTGTGTTTTATTAAACCCTGGTTCACGTTAGAGAAATGGTAAAGAGACAGCTAAAGGGGAGAGGCACTGAGGAGGATAGGAAGAGACAATACAAAGAGCCGAGTAATTTAACGGAGCCAGATAACAAGGACGCAACTGATACAGCTAACAGTGCACATGCTCACAAAAAGACACGCTTAATACAAGACACGCTACATGATCAGTTAGCCGCAATACCACCATTGGAGCCATTGGGGGAGCTAAATGACTCTGACTCCGAAAAACTATTGAAAGACTGTCTCGGTTTCTCCCGATTCTCATCGACACAGGGTCTGCATGTCTTTGGTAATCAAGATGGACACTTGCCTCCAAGGCGTAAGCAGAGGCAGTATAGACAGATGCTACATGTTCGGGGCATTTACAATATCCCTCTGACTAGACAGCAACAGATCGAGAAAAGTGCGCTAAAAGAGCATCAACAGAAAAATCCAATGTAAATAAACACAAGGAATGTACTAGAATTTTATTGCATACCCCTGTTTTAATTATAGAACATTCTAGAATTCATATATGCTTGTAGTGTTTAAATAGCCCATATTAACCCACCCCGGTCCCCACCCATTACCGTTACAGCACATTACCAACTACTACTGACCACTCCAAAAGATGTCTGAAACCTACAACTTCCAGGCTGAAATCAGCCAATTGATGAGCTTGATCATCAACACTTTCTACAGCAACAAGGAGATCTTCCTGCGCGAACTAGTGTCCAACTCATCTGATGCCCTTGACAAGATTCGCTACGAAGCCCTGACTGACAAGGCTAAGTTGGACAGCTGCCCCGACCTGTTTATCCACATCATCCCCGACAAGGCCAACAAGACCCTTACTATTAGGGACTCGGGTATTGGGATGACCAAGGCTGATTTGATCAACAATCTGGGGACCATTGCAAAGTCCGGCACCAAGGCGTTCATGGAGGCTCTCCAGGGCGGAGCTGACATTTCCATGATTGGCCAGTTTGGTGTGGGGTTCTACTCTGCCTACCTTGTGGCTGACAGAGTGCAAGTGACAACCAAGCACAATGACGATGAGCAGTACATTTGGGAGTCGGCTGCCGGGGGTCAATTCACCATAACTGTGGATACCGATGGTGAGCGTTTGGGCCGCGGCACCTTGATCAAACTGTTTATGAAGGATGACCAGTTGGATTATTTGGAGGAGAAGAAGATCAAGGAGATTGTCAAGAAACATTCCGAATTTATTGGATACCCCATTAGCCTGTTTGTGTCCAAAGAGGTTGAGAGGGAAGTTCCTGAGGAGGATGTTAGTGAAGAGGCCAATGTTCAGGAAGAGAAGGAATCCAAGATTGAGGAAGTCCCTGAAGAAGATGAGACCAAAGAAACCAAGACCAAGAAAGTGAAGGAATTGAAGGAGGAGTTTGAGTTACTGAACAAGACCAAACCGCTGTGGACCCGTTCCCCAGAGGACGTCAAAGAGGAGGAATACTCTGCTTTCTACAAGGCCATCAGCAATGATTGGGAGGACCACTTGGCAGTTAAGCACTTTTCGGCCGAAGGACAAATTGAGTTTAAGGCTTTGTTGTTTGTTCCTAAGAGAGCTCCCTTTGATTTGTTTGAATCCAAGAAGAAGAGAAACAATATCAAGCTGTATGTTCGCCGTGTCTTTATCATGGACGACTGTGAGGAACTGATTCCTGAATGGCTCAGCTTCATCAAGGGAGTTGTTGATTCGGAAGACCTCCCATTGAACATTTCCCGTGAGATTCTTCAGCAAAACAAGATTTTGAAGGTCATCAGAAAGAACATTGTCAAAAAGTGTTTGGAAATGTTTGCAGAACTATCTGAAAACAAGGAAAGCTACATGAAGTTTTACGAAAGCTTCTCCAAGAACATCAAGTTGGGGATTCATGAGGATGCTGGGAACCGTGAAAAGCTTGCAGACTTGTTGAGGTTCCACTCGACCAAGTCTGGCGAAGAGATGACCAGCCTAAAGGATTACATTACTCGGATGCCCGAAATTCAAAAGAACATTTACTACATTACCGGCGAGTCAAAGGCCTCTGTTAGCAATTCCCCGTTCTTGGAGGCGTTAAAGAGAAAGGGCTTTGAAGTCCTGTTCTTAGTTGATCCTATTGACGAGTACGCCATCCAGCAATTGAAGGACTTTGAGGGCAAGAAGCTAATGTCGGTGACCAAGGAAGGGTTGGAGCTGGAAGAGAGCGAAGAGGAAAAGAAGCGCTCTGAAGGGCAGGTTAGTGAATACGAGCCTCTCTGCAAGGCCATTAAGGACATACTTGGTGACAAGATTGAAAAGGCGACTGTCGGCAAGCGCATCGTCTCTTCCCCCTGTGTATTGGTTACATCCCAATATGGCTGGTCTGCCAACATGGAGCGCATCATGAAGGCCCAGGCATTGAGAGATACTTCAATGACCTCCTATATGATGAGCAAGAAGATTATGGAAATTAATCCTCGTCACGCGATCATCAAGACCATGAAGGAAAAGTTGTCTGCTGAGGCTGACTCCTCACAGATTGCTGATCTGGTCTACTTACTGTATGACACTGCCCTACTTGCTTCTGGCTTCTCTTTGGAGGACGCTTCCGACTTTGCTGGACGCATCCACCGCATGATCAAGATGGGCTTGAGTCTCGAAGACACTCCCGATGTCCTTGAGGATGACACTATGGCTGTGGAGCAACCTGTGTTGCAAGCAGTTGCAGATGAGAAAATGGAAGAAGTTGACTAATTACATTAGTAAAATTAATATTAATTCTATATGCGTTTTTTGAAGTCTATGAGAATGTTTTCTGGAACGTCCGATGTTGTTGTAAAGAAGTTGTCAATGGAATCTGGCCCACTTGTGCTTGAATATGAGCAAGTAAGGCCAGTGTCAAGTGTGCAATCAATTTATAATAGGATGACCGGGAATAAAGCAATATATGGCCTGTATTCAAATTTAGAGTTGCAAGCTTTTTGCTCTGTAGCTCTTATTAAGGGTGATCTGAATGCAGACTTCTTGTCCAATATAGGCATGCACGAGGATTATACTCAAGACGACTATGACAATGTGGTGTTCTACTCAGTCAATGCAATTACAAAAGGTGCGGGCGTGGCAGGCCCACTTTTGAAGGCAGTCATGCGAAAGATTAATTCAAAAGCATTTCTGACATTTTCCCCCATTCCTCATCTATCCAAACACATTTCAAGACATCCTGAGGAGGAAGAGGTAAAAGAGCATCTGGTCACAAAGTGTCCGGTATACAGATTTCACACAAGAAATGGTGCAGTACTTGACAAGCTTTTCAGAGACGGGGACAGGTCCGAACTTGGGATGCAGCAATCATATGGTTGGCAAGTGTCCTACCAGTACAAATAAATGATCATGTGACCCCGGTCAACATCTCATTAACTTTACTGTGAGCCATGGTCATATTTGTGCCACAGGCTGACCCAACTTTGACCGACACCAATGAGGATATATGGATTAATATAGGCGGTGAACCACACCCGACTAGAGGAAAGAGTAAAGCTCCTTGTCATTTCTTTTCCTCTGGTTCTTGTGCCGCGGGAAACTCGTGTCCCTTCCAGCACATTTCTAAATCTACTCCTCTGTCTGCTACTTGTAGTGCTGTTGATTCTACTCAAGCTCTTCAAGCAACGCAATCTATTCAAGCTACACCAGCTACCCAGGAACAGGAAAAAAAACCATCGTATTCACAGTTGGTGGGAATGTCCCCTAAAGCATTCACTAAACAGGCCATCACGCAACTGAATCCCACAGTCCTTGTTACGCCCTCAGATGCACAACAACTTAGTCTGGCAAAAGAAGAATTGTGTATATTCGCAATGACCGGAAAGTGTCGATACGGCACAGTATGTCGTAACGTGCACGGACTGCAGTGTCCCCGGTGCTTGTTGTTCTGTCTGCACCCGTATGACCTGGACCAAAACGAGGCCCACATCACCGCCTGTCTCGAAAGGCCAGTCAAGGAAACAGCCCTAAGTGTTGATGAGGATCTAGAGTGTGGGATCTGTCTGGAAAAGGTTCTGTCCAAGGCTGATCCGCGCTTTGGATTACTAAACTGCGAACATGTGTTCTGTTTGGGGTGCATCCGGCAGTGGCGTTCCTCTGGTCCCTGTACGGTGGATCCCACGTCCATCAGGTCGTGTCCTCTATGCAGGGTCATCACCTACTTTATAGTGCCCTCTTCGCAGTTTGTCAGGGGCGGTCAAGACAAGCAGGACATCATCGACACTTATAAACGCAAGCTGCAACTGATCAACTGCCGGCACTATGACCAGGGGAGAGGACGGTGTCCCTTTGGCAACAGTTGCTTCTACAACCATGTCAATGCGGACGGTATGAGTACGGGAGACATTGCTCGGTCTTATGTGGACAGTAATGAGCAAATCAAGGTGATCAGGGAATTCCGGCTGTCTGACTTTTTACCCTGACCAGAAAAGAATTAAAAAACAAATTTTCTAAACATGAATAGATTGGTCAAAATGTTTTCCCAATTCTGGGATGATAACATTAGATCTGCCACTATTAGTACCAGTGGTACATCCGGTATAGCATCACAAGAGCTGGGACAAGGAGAGGATTGGAAACAACAATTTACATGTGCAGATAGGACAGAAAAGAGGGGGATGGCGAGGAGGGGTGCTCCAGAAGCAGTAAGAGGCTGGGCGTGGGCACATCTCCTCCACTTGACTGTTCCCGCCGAACAGGGCATTACTGTTCAGCTCTATGAAAAGGCATTAAAAGACATCTTTGGGCCGGGATTAACATATTCTACAATACAATTAGCTAGTGAGCCCTTTCTATACGGGGTAATGCATGACTTGGAGCCACCTGTGGAGGTGTTTGCGTGGAGAAGGGTTATGACAGTCCTCGCTCACAGACACCCCCACGTCTCCTTCTGCCCTCTGTTACCCCAATTATTGCACATCATGTCTTGGTACTTTGGGTGTGGCGGTGACTGTGCCGAAGAGGCACTCCTGTGGGCTGCCGGTGAAGAACTCTTACAGAACGCAGTCATGCAAAAGTCGAAACATTTGCGGAATTGGTTCATTCCGGGGGTATGCAGGAAGGAGCATTTGGTGTTTGAAAGGATATTGAGGGAGCTGGTGAAGCGGGAGGCACCCCTGCTAACCATGCATTTTGAACGCATCGGGTACCAGGCACCCTGGTTGGCATTACTGAGCGATCTGGTAGGGCTGTATGATGAGTGGGTATTGGTGAGGATAATCGATTGTTTTCTGGCGGAGGGGTTCAAGGTGGTTGTAAGGATGGCGGTGGGGAATCTACTCATCAAGCAATCGCAACTGTTGTCCATACAGGATCATGAGGAATTAAACCACGTAATCTTGGCGCAAAAACCAGCAGGAAAGGATCTCTTTAAAGCTGCCTTTAATATTCACTTCAGCCGGCAAATATTTGACACTTTTAAAATGAAGTTTGCCAAAAAGTACATTGAAGACTTTGATTTACACGATGCCTTAGTGTTGCACAAGATGATGCCTCGTCTGGCCGCAAAGTCCACAATAGTAGAGTTTAGGGGATGGGAATATTTCTGGCAATGGCTCCCTTCCCGACACCAACAGAAACAGGCTGAACTAGTCTATTACTCCAATGACCATGGGCACTCTTTGCAGACAATGTATTTGAAATGTTCATTACATGAACCCTTGTTGCTATTTGTAGAGTGCTTTGGTGATGAAGGGAATGTGACTAAAATCATTGGCGCATTTTTGTCGAGAGCCCTGGTCTGTAGATTGCAAAAAGGAGAATTCGGGAGTGGAGAAACCTTTTTGTTTTCTCTGACGCCCTGGCCCCCGCTGCATTACCCGTGGGTTCCCGGTAATCCTTCCCTGTTCATTACCTGCAATGATTCAGAGATGACCGTGGGGATTGGGGGGCTGGTGATGAACAGAGACTTGTCATTAGTCAGTAGTTATGCCAGTGCAGTTTTTGGGAGCCCTGCGCTCCTTCCCAAATCTTCCACAATCAAGAGTGTCCAAGTATGGTCTCTCAAGTGATTATTAATTCATACTGTGTATAATTAGAGTATGCCCTACTTACTGTATGAGGGTATGCATAATAGATTATCCAAAAAAATATAATTAGAAAACCATTAATAAACAAAACAAAACAAAATCTAAACATGGACTCTTGGATTGCATTCATGGCGACCACCCAGGGACGAGACAAATTCTACCGGACCATCCAGTACTTTACTCGCTTCCTGGGCTACTATTTGGGCAAGGTTGGGGGAGTGGAGACGGCCAAGAGACTATCAATGCTCTCTTTGGCTGTTGGTTCTGGACGCAAATGTACCCACTATTCAAGCTCAATAATATAAATAGTGTTTAGAGTGGGAAAGCCATTGGACCATTTGTATACGATTCTAAAAGCTCTAGACCAAAAAGGGAATGATCATGTAAAGTATTTGACAATTGGAAGAGCCACAGGCTTTGGGTGTTGGCTACTATTGGACACCCTGCAATGGATTAATTCCATTGGATTCTTCAAATTGAGTGGAGGCGTAGAACGTGCAGTGAACACCAATGCCCCGAGGTTCTGGGCATTGGGGTTGTTGTCCAGTCTGTTACTGAATTTGACTAAAATGCAGCAATGGCACCTTCAAGCCGGAATCAAGCAAAAGTGCAAAGAGAAGGGATGGGTGGAGGAGGGAAAGCTGATTTTTGAGGATGAGAGGGGCCGGAGGGTAGCCCTGGACTGCTTACAGGACACTGTGGATCTGGTCATCCCCCTGAGCATGATGGGGGTGCTAGAGGCGAGTCCAGGGACGGTTGGATTGGCGGGAACATTTACTTCCATATTAGGCGCTATAGCATTATGGCCCTCTAGAAAGTAAATTTGAAATTGTAAATAAATATTATTAAAGAATGCAACGGGTCACTGCATTGTCCAGTCAGTTGTCGTCACTGGGTCCTAGTCCAGCGTCAATTCCTCAATCGTAAGTTTCTGTTTTTTCATGAATGACTAACAATAAACTAGAGGAAGGGAAGACTTGACGGAGGAAAGGAGTAATACATCATTCAATATCCGTCAATTAACATATTTTCTTGACGGAGGCCCCGAGAAGACTGCCTTCAAAGAAAAAGTAATGCTTGAGTTTGAAAGGGATCCGTCCTTTCGCCTAGATGACATTAACGATTTAACAAGACCCCAATTGCGGGAACGATACATGACCCGGCTGAGAAGCATGGTAAAGTATATCACCAGCGAATCAATCCCGGACTTTCAAACCCGT
>JADMIO010849024.1_pt1 | contig 19755 bp, 20 predicted proteins | sample 8958161 | NCBI WGS metagenome assembly JADMIO01 (sample SAMN16585339, study PRJNA669376) | soil metagenome | isolation source: Crop rotation soil | place: USA: Cullars Rotation, Alabama | collected 2011
CTTTCCCCGGCGTGCCCGCCCCGACGGGCCCGATGGTCCTTCTGGGATCGGTGTCGCAGGTCAACTAGACCGGGTTGACTTGTCGCCACAAAGAACTTTATAGTCACTGCCATGACCACCTTCCGCCGCGGCGCCTACGAGATCTCGACCGAGAGGGCGCGTCTCGACCTGGACACCGTCCACCGCTGGCTCGAGCTGTCGTCCTACTGGGCGGCGGGCATTCCGCTGCCGACCCTGCGCCGCGCGATCCAGAATTCGCTCCCGTTCGGCCTCTACCACGAAGGCCGGCTGGTCGGCTTCGCGCGCGTCGTGACCGACTACGCGACGTTCGCCTACGTCGGCGACGTGTTCGTGCTCGAGGACCATCGCGGCAAGGGGCTGTCGAAGTGGCTGATGGAGGTGATCTCGGCCGATCCGCGGCTCGACGGCTTCCGCCGCTGGATGCTCGCGACCCGCGACGCGCATGGTCTCTATGCGCAATCGGGCTTCGTGCCGCTCAGCCAGGCGTCGCGCTGGATGGAGAAGCGCCCGGTGAAGGGCTACGTCGAAGGCGCGCCCGATCCGCTCGCCGACGCGCCGGGGGCGTAAGCCAGCCTAGCTCGTAAGGATCCGGTCCACCGCCTCGATCAGCGACGAAGCCCGCACGACTCCCCGCGCCTCGAGCGAACGGTAGAGGTTGTGGGGATCGAGCAGGACCGCGCGCATCCCCGCGCGCACGGCGCCGAGCGCATCGGCATCCGGATCGTCGCCGACGTGCCACGCCTCCGCCGGCTCGACGCCCGCCAGCGACAATGCATGTTTGAAAATCTTCCGGGAGGGTTTCGCGTCGCCGAACGTGGTCGACGCGACGACCACCTTGAAGAAGCGCGCGAGCCCCTTCTTCTCGAGGATCGCCGGCAGCGTGTGATCCCAGTTCGAGATCACGCCGAGCGTGACGCCGGCGCGCTGGAGACGTCCGAGCGCGGCGGGGGCATCGGGCACCACGTGCAGCGGATCGCCTTCGAAATGGCCGTGCGTCACGGCATCGAGGAACTGTTCGAGCGCTTCCCCCTTAAGCCCCAGCGCGACGCCGATCGCGCGATAGCGCGCGATCCACCACTCGACGTTGCCGCGCACTTCCCAGAAGGGCGGCTGGCGCGTCGGCATCGCGTCGCCCGAGACGCGCACCGCTTCGTGCACGTCCTCGATCGTGCGCGCGGGATCGACCGGCACGAGCGCCGTGTAGAGCGCCGAATCGAGCATTGCAGACGTGTCGAGCAGTGTGTCGCCGACGTCGAAGTAGACGGCGCGGGGGATGGGCATGGAATCAGCGGCTCATCGGCGGACCAGCCCATCCCAAGCGCTTCATGGTGCTCAGAAGTTCGGAATAGAGCGTCGCCTGCTTGTAGGACCGCTGGCCGGGGTGAGGCATGCGGATCCAGTACACATCGCCGATTCTGGTTCCACTGGTCCAGGACTCGATCCTGGGTGCGAAGTCTTCCGGCAGCCAATCATATGAGCCCCCGCAAATCACGACCTCCGGCTTCAGGAGATCCAACTGCCTTCGGACGTAGGGGAGCCAATCCGCCAATTGATCTCCGAAGGTTCCGTCAATGGACGAGCGCCCGCCGATTTTCTTCAGGTTGATGACTGCGATGTCTCTCAGCGCATCGCGCGCTTCCGAAACGGAAACAGCTTCGAGCTCATCGAGACCTGCTAGAAGGGCATGGGACGCCTTGGCAACAAGGCCGCAGGTGCTCCATCTCCGGCGATACGTCTCGAACTTGTCATCGGCATCGAGGAATTCGCTCAGTCTCCATCGGACATCATCCTGATCGTGTACCTCGCGGAGAATCCATGCGATTCGTGGACGTGCCTTCGCGTATCGCGCGGGATTGACGGGACCGTCGGGAACCGCCCGTGGGTGTGAACCAAACAGTTCGTCCATCAGGGCGGCATGGGTTTCGAGGTCCATTTGTGTCTCCTGAAGGGGGAGGCGAGTTCGGAACTTCGCTATGGTACTGTGCGCCTCGGTACGGAGGAATGCGAATGCCGGATGATACTCAGGACGCCGCACGCCATCTCGCCGAGGCGTTGCGCGCGCTCGGTGTCGAGCCGCTCGAAGGCACGCCGGAACGCGTCGCCGAGCTCTGGGGCGAGCTGTTCGCCCGGCCGGACGCCGCGTCCGTCGAGCTCGTGCCGTTTCCCAATCCCGATCCTGCCAGCGATTCGATCGTGCTCGCCGCGGGGCTGCCGTTCCATGCCATGTGCGCGCACCACCTGCTGCCGTTCTTCGGGCGCGCGCACGTCGCGTTCCTCCCGGGAGACCGGCTGATCGGTTTCGGCGCGATCGCGCGCGTCGTCGACAACGCGGCGCGCAAGCCGACCCTCCAGGAGGACCTCGCGAAGGACGTCGCGGACGCGCTCGAGAAGGCGCTCGCGCCCCGCGGGGTCGCCGTGCTGCTCGAAGGCCGCCACCTCTGCATGGAGATGCGCGGCGCGCGGCGCAAGGCGCGCATGGAGACCGCGCTCTGGCGCGGCGCGTTCGAGCGCGACGAGGCGAGGCGCGCCGAGTTCCTCACCCGCGTGCGCCGATGACCGCCCGCACCGAGTCCCGCATCACGGTCGGCGAGCGCGCCGACGGGTCGCTCCTCACCCTGCCCATGATCCGGTGGCACGGCGAGCCCGGGCCTTCTCTATATATAGGGATCACGATCCACGGCGACGAGATCACGGGCCAGGCGAGCCTGTGGCGGGTCGGGGCGTGGCTCGAGCAGAGCGCCCTCACCGGCAGCGTGGTCGCGGTGCCGGTCCAGAATCCCGAGGGCTTCAACTACAACGTGCGTGGCATTCCCGGCACGACGCACGACCTCAACCGTTCGTACCCCGGCGACGACTCGGGCGACACCCATGAGCGCGTGACCGCCGCGGTCACGCAGCTCGCCTGCGAGGCGGACGCCGCGATCGACGTGCACACCGCGGCACACTGCATTCCCTACCTGCTGATCGATCCGATCGCGGATCCGGGGCTCGCGCAGCGGACGGACGAGCTGGCGCGCGCGACCGGCATCACGAAGATCGGCGAGTTCGTGAGCGAGCGCTACGAGGCGACCGGGCTGTCCGCGTCGTTGCCCCCGGTCGTGCTCGCCGCCGGCAAGCCGTCGTTCACGTTCGAGCTCGCCGGGCACGGGAACGTCGCGTGGGAGCAGGCCGAGGCGGGCGCCGCCGCGCTCAGGAACGCGATCCGGCACATGGGCATCGTCGGCGACGCGCACGAACCGATCACGCACGTCGTCGTGAAGCCCACGAACGGTCACCGGCGCCGCGCCGTGTTCGCCGAGCGCGGCGGCATCGTCGAGTTCACGGTGCGGCCGGGCGACGACGTGCAGGGCGGCAAGCGCATCGGACGCATCCGCGACGTGTGGGGCAAGGTGGTCGAGGAAGTGCTCGCGCCCGCGAACGGTTTCGTCATCGGGCTCTCCGCGACCGGCGCGACCTGGACCGGCGGCTATCTCGCGGAGATCGCGGCGACGGAATGAGCCCCGCGCGATGAGTGAGATCAAGATCGCCGAGCCGGGCACGTTCAAGCCCGGCGAATCGCGCCTCCTCGAATACGGCACCTACCGGATCGCGCTGTTCAACGTCGGCGGCGCCGTGTACGCGGTCGACGATCGCTGCCCGCACCGCGAAGGCCCGCTCTCCGAAGGCTACCTCGACGGCTACCTGATCACGTGTCCCTGGCACGGCTGGCAGTACGACGTGCGCGACGGCAAATGCGACACGTTCGCCACGAAAAGCGTCGCGATCTACCCCGTGCGCGTCGACCAAGAGGGCGTGTTCGTCACCCTGCCCTGAGTGCTATCATCCGGCTCGTCCGCACCGAAAAAGCCCCGAACATCGAGGAGTTCCATGCCCTTCCTCAACGACCAGAACCGCATGTGGCAGGAGAAGGCCCGCGAGGTCGCCGAGAAAGTCGTCCGTCCGCTCGCCCGGAAGTACGACCTCCTCCAGGAGTACCCGTGGGAGATCAAGGACGCGCTCGCGGAAGCGGGCTTCTTCGGCGTGTGGATCCCGAAGGAGTACGGCGGCGCGGGCGGCACCGTCCTCGATCTCTGCCTCGTCATCGAGCAGCTCTCGCGCGCGTGCGGCGGTGTCGGCGTCATGTACTGCGTCAACGCGCTCGGCAGCTTCCCGATCCTGGTCGGCGCCAACGAGGAACAGAAGAAGAAGTGGCTGCCGAAGATCGCGGCCGGCGAAAAGCTGATCGCGTTCTGCCTGTCGGAGAAGTACGCCGGATCGGATGCGCAGTCCCTCCGTCTCGAAGCCAGGAAGGACGGCGACGGCTACGTCATCAACGGCGAGAAGAAGTGGACGACGAACGGCGGCGCCGCGGATCTCTACACCGTGTTCGCGGTCACCGATCCCGCCTCGAAGTCGCGCCGCATCTCGGCGTTCCTGATCGAGAAGGGCACGCCCGGGTTCTCGATCGGCAAGGTCGAGGACAAGATGGGCATCCGTTGCGTGCCGGTCGTCGAGACCGTGTTCAAGGACGTGCACGCCGAGTCGTCGCAGCTGCTCGGCGGGCAGCCGGGCTTCGGGTTCCACCACGCGATGGGCACGCTCGACCTCGCGCGGCCCGGCGTCGCGGCGCAGGGGCTCGGTCTCGCGCAGGGCGCGCTCGAGTACGCGATGGTGTATTCCGCGAAGCGCCAGCAGTTCGGCACGTCGGTCAACTCGTTCCAGATGATCCAGCAGATGCTCGCCGACATGGCCGCGCAGGTCGAAGCCGCGCGCCAGCTGGTCTACGCGAGCGCCACGTCGCTCGACAAGAAGCTGCCGGTCGCGAACAAGATGGCGGCGATGGCGAAGCTCTACGCGACCGACACCGCGATGAAGGTCACGACCGACGCGGTGCAGATCTTCGGCGGCTACGGCTACATGCGCGACTATCCGATCGAGAAGTACATGCGCGACGCCAAGATCACGCAGATCTACGAGGGGACGAACCAGGTGCAGCGGCTCGTCGTCGCCCGCAACCTGGTCAAGGAAACAGCCGCGCTCTCGAAGCTCTTGGATTCGTACATCCCGAACGAGGTGCAGGTCGGCTACAACGACCCCGCGTCGCTCGCCGCGCAGAAGCAGAAGGAGCCCGCCGCGTCGTGACCGACATCCGCGTCGCGACGCCGGAGGACGTGCCGGTCATCCACGAGCTCATGCGGCAGCTCGCCGTGTACGAGAAGCTCGAGCACGCGCTCGTCTCGACCGCGTCGGACCTGTCGGAGGCCCTGTTCGGCGCGCATCCCGTCGCCGAGACGATCCTCGCGCTCCACGGCGGCAAGCCCGTCGGCTACGCGCTTTTCTTCCGCACCTACTCGACGTTCCTCGGCAAGCCCGGTCTCTACCTCGAGGACCTGTTCGTCCTGCCCGAGGCGCGCGGCAAGGGCGCGGGCAAGGCGCTGCTCGCGCGGCTCGCGGCGATCACGGTGGAGCGCGGCTACGGCCGGCTCGAGTGGTCGGTGCTGAACTGGAACGAGCCCGCGATCGGTTTCTACAAGTCGCTCGGCGCCGTCCCGATGGACGAGTGGACGGTCTACCGCATGTCGGGCTCCGCGCTCGAGTCGCTCGCGCTGGCCAGGGCCTAGCGCGGCACTTCGTCGACCGGGATTCCGAACCTCCGCAATCGTTCGTAGAGCGTCTTCCGCGCGATCCCGAGCGTGATCGACGCCCGTGTCTTGTTGCCGCGAGCCTGCGCGAGCGCGCGCAGGATCTTCTGGCGCTCGAGCTCGGCGATGCGTGCGCCGAGCAGGGTCGCCTCCTCGCCGCCGGCGTCGGTGGCGGAGTCGCCCTGGTCCTCCTCGACCGCGGGATCGGCGCGGTCGAGCAAACGGTCGATGGTGGCACGATTGATCGACCGCCCGCCCTCGGTCTCGATCCGTGCCTCGCGCATGCACTCCTCGAGCTCGCGCACGTTCTCGAACCACGGGTGCTCGAGGAGGCGCAGTGCCGCGTCCTCGTCGAGCCGCACTTCGCCGCCACGGGCGTGCAGTTTCATGAAGTGGCGCGCGAGCGGCAGCACGTCCTCGCGCCGCGCCCGCAGCGACGGCACCTGGATCGACGCGTTGGCGAACTGGGCGAGCAGGTCGCGGCGGAAGCCGGCTTCGCCCGCGGCACTGCGCAGCTGGAGCGAAGTCGCGGCGATGATCCGGACGTCCGCCGGGCGGGGGGTGAGTTCGCCCGGGCGGATGTACGTGCCGCGCTGCAGGTAGCGCAGCAGCCCCGACTGCGCGGCCAGGGGAAGCGCGCCGACTTCGTCCAGGTAGAGCGTGCCGCCTTCGGCGCGCTCGAGCCGTCCCGCTTCGCCGCCAGGGGAGCGCCCGTCGCCGAACAGGTGGATCAGCAGGCGATCGCGCGGGATCTCGTGGCAGCGCACGATGACGAGCGGCCCGCCCGAGCGCTGGCTGCGTTCGTGGATGGCGCGCGCGATCAGGCTCTTGCCCGTTCCGGTCTCGCCGCGCAGGAGCACGGGACGGTTGTGCCGCGCCACGCGTGACACCTGGACTCGCACGCGCGAGAACGCGCGGGACGACCCGATCAGCTCCACGCGGCCGCGCCTGCCCGAGACGAGTTTCGGCGCTTCCGGGGGTGCCGAGGGAGACGAAGCCTCGGGAACGCCGCGCAGGCGCCCGGTCACGAGCTCCTCGATGTCGCGCACCTCGCGTTCCGCTCCGGCCTCGGCAAAGCAGGCGCTCGCGCGGAAGCCCCAGCGGCAGGACTCCTCGGGCGTCGCGGCCAACCGTGCGAGCAACGCGAAACAGCGGCCTCGCTCGACCCGCTCGCCGAGCTCCCCCAACACTCCGGCGGCGTTGAGGAGGCCGCGTTCCGCGTCCTCGCGATCCCCGCGCGCGAGGGCGCGCTCGGCTTCGAGACGCTCGACCAGCGACAGCTCGTAGCGATCCCCGAGCTCGGTGGCCAACTGGCGCGCCCGCTCGAGCAGCCCGGCGGCGCGGCCGAGTTCGCCGAGCCGCAAGGCATGGCCTCCCAGCTGGCGCAGGAGCTCGCACGCGAGGTCGGAGCGGGGTGCGATGCGTTCGGCGATCTCGAGCGCCCGCTCGTCGAGCCGGATCGCCCCCTCGAGGTCGCCGCGGTCCGCCGCGACCTGCGCGGTCAGCTCGAGCGCGATCGCTTCCTCACGCGGCATCGACTCGGCGAGCGCGATCGTCATCGCCTGGTGGGCGAGCGAAGCGGCCTCCTCGAGCCGGCCTTCGAGCCGTGCGAGCAAGCCGAGCGCGATCGTGTTGGTCGCCATGCCCCAGCGATGGTCGCCCTCGACGAAGCAGGTGCGGGCCTCCTTCAGCGTCGCGCGGGCGCGGGCCCATTCGCCGCTCTTGAGCTCGAGCGTGCCGAGGTTCTGCAGGCGGGCGCCGAGGACCGCCGGCGTGGATTCGAGGCGCGCGAGATCGATCGCCTGCCGGTAGTGGTAGCGAGCCCCGTCCCAGTCGCCGAGGGCGAGGGTGACGAGCCCCAGGTTGTTGTGCGCTGCCGCGGCACGCGATTCGGAGCCGAGGCGGCGGAAGCGCGCCCTCGCCTCTTCGTAGAACTCCCGCGCGCCCGCCAGGTCCCCGAGCCGGTGGCGCGAGAGTCCGAGCCGCAGAAGCGCGTCGGCCGCGAGCCGTCCATTGCCGTCGAGCTCTGCCAGCGTGAGGCCGCGTCGTCCGCGTGCGAGGCTCTCCTCGTAACGTCCGAGCAGCCACAGGATCCGCGCCGCCTCGACCAGCAGCGCCGCGCGTGCGCCGGTGGGCGCGTGCCCGCCCTCGTTCGCGAGCTCACGCTCGATCAGCTCGAACGCCGCCGCGGCGCGGCCCTGGTCCGCGAGCCGCGACGCGTCCGCGACGAGGGTCGAGAGGACCGAGCTCGAGAGGTTGCCGTCGCCGTTCCCGTTCACCAGGGAGAGAGGAACCTCGAGGTTCCCCGGCGCGACGGGCGCCTTCGAGTTGCGGCCGGGGCCGGGCACGCGCTCAGATGCCGAACGCAATGCCGCACTCCCGCAGGAGCGTGAGCCAGAACGAAACGGGCGCCGTGCGTGCGTCGAGGCCGGCGGCGGGACGATGGCGGGGGTCGAAGCCCTCGGGCATGTCCGGGTCGCCGTTCCAGATGCGCGGCGGCGAGGACACGGTCGGAGGCGGAACGGTGCGCGGCGCGACCGATGCGTGCGCGCCTGAGGACAGGAGGACGAACAGCATGAGCAGGAGCAGCGGGCTGGGAACGGCGCGACGTCGCGACATGGAAGTCTCCTCGAGGGACCCTCGGGCAAGGGTGATCTCGTGACCTGCTTGAGAGTGCGGGGTGCGTGGTTTTCTTCGCTTTCAGAATCTTGATCGGAGTTCGGGGCGCCTCCGCATGCAGCGTACGGGCGGGGACCCGAAGGCCCCCGCCCGCGCCGCCGCTCTCAGTTCTGCGAGAGCAGGACCATCTTCTGCGCGCCGCCGACGCCGATGCCGTCGGGGCCGTCGATCCGATAGAAGTACACGCCCGATGCCGCCTTCGCGCCGGACGAGAGCGACCCGTCCCACGTGACGGTGTTCGGGCCCGCGAGGGCGCGATGCCCGAACTGGGCGACTTCACGTCCCGCGATCGAATAGATGCGAACCGTCACGTCCTGCGCCTTCGCGAGCGAGAAGCGCATCGTGATCCGCTGGTGCGCCAGCGCAGGATTCGGGAACGCTCCGAGATTCGCGTTCACGAACTGGGATCCGTCCGACCCGGGGCGGTCGCCGACCGAAATCACCGGTCCGCGACGCGCGCACAGTGCGAAGAGCCCGTTCCACACGTCGTCGAACCACGCGAGGCGGCCGTTGTCGTTTTCGGGTTTCGTCTGGACCGAGGCTACGTCGGCGTAGTGACCACGGACGTTGTCCAGGTCGAAGCCGTCGATCAGCGTCCGGTATTCGCGACTGCCCGGGCTGAGCGGACGGTAGACCGATGCGACGTACGGTCCCGGACCGATGTGCTCGTACTCGGCCGCGACACTCGCCCCGTCCACGGTGGGAATCGGTGCGATGATGTCGGCCGCGATGATGCACCGGTGATCGAAACCGTAGATCCGGCCGGGATGCGCCCACGGCGCGGTCGGAATCAGCGCGATCGTCGAGCGCTGGGTGTTCGTGTAGATCTTCACGTTCGGCTGGACGAAGTCGGCACCGAACGTGTCGGTGAGGAAGTCGTACAGGTCGCTCGTGTTGCGGTTGACGGCGTCCTGCAGGAACCCTTCGCCGCTCAGCCAGATCGACTTGCGACTCGAGGCGGTGGCGCCGTTCAGGAAGCCCTCGAGGAGCGCGATGTCGTTCGCGCCCTGTCCCGAGGTCACGGCGTCGTGCAGCGTGCCCTGGTCATCGTCGAGGTCGGCAGCCGAGTAGAAGACGCTGCCGTACAGCGTCGCGAGCTGCGAAGCCGTGGGTCCGGACTTGTCGCCCTTGTTCGCGATCAAACCCACGTTCTGCGCGAAGCGGACGCCAAGGTGACCCGCCTGGCTCGATTCGGAGCCGTTGATGTCGTAATGGTCGAAACTCAGGCCGTACTGGCCGTTGTTCGCCGCGACGTAGCCCGCAGGATTGTTCGCCTGGGCTTCGCTCGTCGCTGCGGGACCGAGCCCCTTCCAGCCCTGGGACGCGCCATTGTTCTTGCCGTAGCCGAGCGTATCGGCCGCACCGCGGAAGTCACGGTCCGAGCCGCGGCGATCCTGCCCGTCCACCAGCAACACGCATGCGAGGCCGCCACCGTTGTAACGCGACGACTTCCACATGTCCGGCAGCACGTCGACATTGCTCCAGCGTTCCGCGTCGGAGTACCGCTGGCCGGAGATGTCCTGCTCGAACACCGTCGTCGTGTCCATCAGCATGTTGAACGCGGTGGGATTCTCGATCGACGAGCGACGCAGGAAGTACTCGATGTGGGTGCCGGGCGTGAACCAGCCGTCCGGCAGGATCTTCGTGCCCTCCTTCGTCGTGCCCGGAACGGCGCCATACACCGGCGGGACCGTGCCCGAGCAGTCGATGTTGGTCTGGTCGCCCGCGCCGTCCGGGTTCACCAGGAAGCACATGTTGTGGTCGATGCCGAGCGCCGCGAACCGCGGATCCGATTCGTGCAGCGTGCTCTGCCACTGATCGGCCGCGATGTCGCCGATGCCGCGCGCCACGATCGGGAAGATGTTGGTATCGGCCGTGTCCATCCGCGCCGAGTTCCACACGTTCCGGTTCCACGTCCCGCCGTGGCCGCCGGGCGTGCCGAACTGGCCGTTGTTCGCGAGGTAGGACGCGAAGAACGGATGCCCGGGATCCTTGTTGACCAGCGCGGAAGTGCGATCGCCCTTGATCGTGTAGTTGCCGGGGCCCGGATCGATCCGGAAGATCAGGTCGACGCGCGTGCCGGTGGCCACGCCGTCCCCCGTGAACGGCGCGTTCACGACCAGCGTGTCACCGGGCACGACGCCCGGGTCCGCGGTCGGGGCCACGATGTTGTTCGAGGTCCGAATGAGCGCCGTGGTGGTGTCGAACGCCGCGTTGTCACCCGGCGAGACGCCATCATTGAACGGGAACTGGTCCTGGAAGTGATCCCAGATGTTCCAGCTCAACGGCTGGGCGCCGCGCGCGAAGCCGACGCGGATGCGGTCGAAGTACGTGCCACGCGTGTTGCCGAGGTTCGTGCCTCCGAACCGCCATCCGTTCGTCTGCGTGTTGACCTGGATGCGGAGCGAATCCACCGCACCGGTGTTGAACCCGATGCCGGAGATGTTCCACTGGTCGTCATCGCACTGCGGGTCGCCGTTGAACCCGAGTGAGTTCGGGAAGATCCACGGTGACCAGATCGGCGTGTTGGAGATGGGTTGCGCGAACACCGAGGGATCCCAGGCCCGGGCGCTGATGAACCAGAACACGGATTCGTCCAGGCTCATGAAGCCCGAATACCAGTCGTAGTCGACCGCGATCGCCGTGCGGCGGGCCATTTCCCGGTCGATGCCCTGGCTGTTCTTCGTGCCGGGAGCGGCGTTCCGGACCGCGAGGTCGATGGTCGGGGATTCGAACGTCTGCCACGACTCGATCGCGATGAGGTTGCCGTTGTCGGCGTCGCCGGCCACGAGCACGTTGCCGACCATGTCGCACTGTCGCGAGGGCGCGCCGACCGTGCCGCACAGGTCCTCGTAGATCAGCGACGCGATGTTCTCGATGTGGAAGTAGCTCGACGGCGGCTTGCCCGTCGTCGCCCACGCGCCGCCGTTCGCCGAAATGTCGGGAATGAGGGAGCGCGCGGTCACCGAGCCGGCCGTTTCGAAGCCGTACACCGTGCCGCCGTTCAGCTGGACGTCGTCGACCATCGCCGCGCCGGTCTTGGTGTTCGTTCCGGTGGGCGTGCTCGTCGTCTGGTCCGAGCGGATCCGGTTGGTCTTGACCCGGAACACGAGGCGAACCTTGCCTCCGGTGGGGGAAAGACCGGCGTAGTTGCGCGTGATCGAGGTGTCCGAGGCGACGAACGGGAACACGCCCGACACCGAGAACAGCTCCTGGACCGGCTTCGAGAAGTCGAGCACCTCACTGAACCAGCGGCGGTTCGTGTCGTACGCGACATCCTTCGGCGAGCCGATGTAGACCATGAACGAGTCCGACGGGTTGTTGACGAAGTTCGCCGTGCTCGTCGGGTCCGGGTTGAACCAGCCCGAACCGTTCACGGTCGGATCGACGAAGTCGAACATCTCGGTCTTCACCTTGAAGGACAGCGTGCCCGAGGAGGCCGCGGTGAAGTCCTTGTAGAGCATCTGGTCCCACTGGTTGCAGTAGCCGGGATACTCGGGAATGAGTCCCGTGGCATAGGCGCCGCCCCAGTCGGTGATCAGGTCGCCGTTGATGTAGTTGCCCGTCAGGGCGTCCTGCGCCTGCGTGTTGCCGGCTTCGCGCAGTCCGCACCACGCGGAGCGCGTTCCCGACAGTGCGGTCGCGGAAGGCTCCGCGCCGTTCGCGACGTTGTACTTCACGCCGCTCATGTTGTCCGAGTGCCAGACACCCGCGATGCCGGTCTTGACGTACTTGCGGCCGGCGAGGTCCCGCGCGGCCCACAGGTTCGTGTTGCCGACGTTCACCTGGTTGCCGTAGTCCGGCGCCCATTCGAGACGCGTGTTCGCCGGGCGCGACGCGGTGAAGTGCATGCGGACCGGCCAGCGGTGGAAGCCCTGCGTCGAGTCCGTGCCGGCGATCCCGGTGTCGAAGTCCCACACGCCCCCGACGCCCACGCCGAGGAACGCACCGCCCGGACCCGAGTTGCTGTGCCCGACCCACAGGGTGTCGCAGGCGGGACCCGCACAGCTCGCGTTGTTGGTTTGTCCGCTCACCCCGGCCGAAGTCGATCGGGAAGCGGATTTCTTGAGAAAGTCCTTGGGTTCATCCGAGCCACTTTCGCCGAGCAAGGCCGCGTGTGCGGTCGATCCGGCGAAGAGGAACAGAGCGACCATCAGGATGCGGAACCAGGGCCCACGAATCGCCCCGGCGTGATCACGATGCATAGCCGCCTCCATTTCGGGAAATCGCGAACGGGCCGAAGGGATCGGCCCGCCAACGTCACGGACCCGGGCAGGGAAACCCGGACGTGAAAAACGTCGGACATGCAAATCCATGCCTGGCGTCGGAACGAGACGCGGGGGAATGCGCTTCATGCGTCCCGGAGAGAAGGCTATGTCGTGAGCGCCCCGGGGCCCGACCAAGCTTCCGGACAAACGGGCAAATTGAATCGTTACTCGGGCGGATCGGAAAAACGGCGAAGAGCGATCAAATGGTTTGCGCGGCGTGACTTCAGGCGACATGCGAGCGTTTCCGCACGCCTGACAACTTCGGGAAGGAGGTTTGACACCTCGGACGTACGTGGTGTCTTTAAGCTCGTAGCGACCGATTGAGGAGACAACAATGCTCGAGCGTTTGCATCGGGGCTGGCAGCTGCCGGCCCCCGCGGGGGAGATGCCGACAAGCTGGGTCCTGTTCCAGGGCCGCGGCTATCGCGTGGGCGCCATCCGGATTCCCCAGGGACATCCGCGCTGGCACCGCGAGAGCGCGATCCCGGGCTGGCCCGTGCTGCTGTTTCCGCGCTGCGCGATCCGGCTCGCGCCCGTGCACGGCGAGGGCGGAATCATCGATCCCGGGTGCGCGATGTTTCTCGGGAGCGAGGAGCTCTACCGACGTGAGGCGGTGGTGGAAGACGTCGAGCGCACGGACTGGTTCTCCTTCTCGCCGGAATTTCTCGCGCGGATGGCGCCGGACCTGGATCCCGCGGGCCTGTTCGCGCCCGGAAGGCCCCTGCGATTCGCGATCGACGCCCATGACTTCGCGCTCCAGCGGCGGGCCTTCCGCGGCACGCTCGAGGGCTCGCTGCCGGACGAATTCCTGATCGAGGAGACGATCTGTCGCATGCTCGCGGCGTTCGTCCAGGCGCGGAACGAGGCGGGAAGCGCGCACGTCAACGCCGCGAGGAAGCGGCTCGCCGAGGACGTGCGGGCCCTGGTCGCGGCAAGCTTCGAGGAGGCACAGCAGCTCGCCGAGCTGGCGGACGCCGCGCGTGTCACGCCGTCGCATCTGTGCCGCGTGTTCAAGGAAGTGACGGGAGGGACGATCCACGCGTACCGCGAGCGGCTGAGGCTCGCCGCCGCGCTCGAGCGGCTCGAGGATCCGGGTTGCGACCTGACCACGCTCGCGCTCGACCTCGGCTACTCGAGCCATGCGCACTTCGCGACCAACTTCCGCCGCGCGTTCGGGACACCGCCGTCCGTCGCGCGTGGAACGGCAGCCCGTCGCCGGTCCTTCCCTAGGGGAACGGGAACACGACCTGCGTCTCGGCCCTCGGGTGGTGGCGGTCTTGGGCTTTTCCGTATAGCAGCGCGCAAGCCATGATGCCGGCCGTGACCAGGATCGCCCCGATCACGAAGATCAGCTCCTGCCTCCGGCACTCGCGATAGCGCTCGAGGTCGAGCCAGTACCCGCCCTTCAGGCCCGGCTTGAGGACGCCGCGCTCGATCAGGCGCTTGAGCATCCGCTCCTCCAGCCGGCCGTTCGCGACGACGTCGATCGCCTTGTCGAGGCTGTAGGCCTCGGCGCGCTTGAGCTGACCGACCAGCACGCGCCTTGCGCGCGCGCGCCTCGCCCCGGACATGCCTGGATCGATCGGGATCATCCCAGCCCTCCTAGGAAGAGCTCGCGGCCTCGATGAGCAGCCAGGCCAGCGTGACCGTCCAGTAGATCGCCGTCCAAACGCCCTTCATGACGCACTCTCCTCCGAAACGTCCTTCGGCTTGCGGGTCCGTCCCGCCTTGTTGACGGCCTGCGCGAGCAGGTACTCGATCTGCCCGTTGACGCTGCGCAGCTCGTCCGCCGCCCACTTCTCGAGGGCGGAGTGGAGCTCGGGCGGCAGACGGAGCAGGAAGGCCTTGCGCGCGCTCATGGGCTAGCTGCTCAGCGTCCCGGCGTTGATGACGGGGCTCGCCGCCTGCTCGCCGCACAGCACGACCAGAAGGTTCGACACCATCGCGGCCTTGCGCTCTTCGTCGAGCTGGACCGTGTTCTTCTCGGCCAGCCGCTCGAGCGCCATCTCGACCATGCCGACCGCGCCGTCCACGATGCGCCGCCGCGCCGCGACGATCGCGCCGGCCTGCTGGCGGCGCAGCATCGCGCCGGCGATCTCCTGCCCGTACGCGAGGTGTGACAGGCGCGATTCCAGGATCTCGACGCCGGCCTTGTCGAGGCGGACCGCGAGCTCCTGGCGCAGCGTCTCGGCGATCTGGTCCATGTTGCCGCGCAGCGACACGGTCTCGTCGTCGTGCCCGTCGTACGGATACTGGCTCGCGAGGTGGCGCACCGCGGTCTCGCTCTGGACCGCGACGAATTGCTCGTAGGTGTCGACGTCGAACGTGGCCTGCGCCGAGTCGTGCACGCGCCACATGACGACCGCGGCGATCTCGACGGGGTTGCCGTCCTTGTCGTTGACCTTGGTCTTCTCGCCGTTGAGCGAGCGAACGCGCAGCGACACCTTGCGCTTGGTCATGATCGGGTTGACCCACCACCAGCCCGGCGTGCGCACCGAGCCCACGTAGTTGCCGAGCAGGACGAGCACCATCGAGTGGTTCGGCTGGACGGTGAAGAACCCGTTGAGCGAGAGCGACGCCGCGATGAAGCCGACGGTCACGAGGAAGATGCGCAGGCCCAGGGGCTCGATCGGCGTCGAGGGCAGGACGAGCAGCACCGAGACGAACAGCAGGACGAGGAAGATCACGAGCCCGGCAACACCGGGGAGCGGGCGAGCCTGGATTTCTTTGGTCATTTGGATCGACTCCTCCTTTCGGGTGCTAACAGTGTGATATCACCAAGCTAGCTAACGCAAGGAGAATGTCCCGGGTTGCCCCTAAAATCTTCCCTGGCAGCGCCCGAACTCTAAAGCCATGCAGGATCGTAGGTTCGGACAACTGCAATTTTGCAGGCACCCCCTTGACAGCAACTTGGCTTTTAAAATAGACCGGTCGTCTATTAGATTTCTCGGCATGAACGAAGCGACGCACTCCGTCCAGCCCGCTACGAAGAAGGGCGAAGAAACCCGCGAGCGCATCCTCGCCGCGGCGACCGAGCTCATCCACCAGCGCGGCTACAAGGCGACGGGCCTTGCCGAGATCGTGGCGGCGAGCGGCGTGCCGAAGGGTTCGTTCTACTTCTACTTCGCGAGCAAGGAAGAGCTCGGCTGCGTTCTGCTCCAGCGCTATCGCGCCAAGCAGGCCGAGGAGCTGGCTCGCATTTTCCCCGAGGACGCGCCGGCCATCCCGACGATCCGCGGCTTCTTCGAGAGCGCGGTGAAGAACCAGTCGGACAAGGCGTGCAAGAGCGGATGCCTGCTCGGAAATCTCGCGGCGGAAATCACGGAGAGCGAAGACCTGCGGAAGGAGCTCGCGGGCGTCCTCCACGACCTGCAGCAAGCCCTGGCGGGCGCGGTGAAGCGCGGCCAGGCGAGCGGCGAACTGGCGGCGGATTTTTCGCCGGAGTCGGCCGCGGACTTCTTCTTGTCGGTGTTCGAAGGTTCGATCCTGCTCGCGAAGGCGCGGCGGGATCCGCAGGCGCTCGATGCCAGCTTCACGATGCTCGTGCGCTATCTGGAAACGCTCAGGCAGAAGGCGGCGAGCAGCCCTCCCGCCGGAAAGGAAGGTCGCGCGTGACGACGAACCCCACGCTCAGCGCGGTCGAAACCGACGAAACCCTGGTCCTGCGGGCCCAGAAGGGTGACACGGGCGCATTCGACGAGCTGGTGCGCCGCTACACCTCCATCGTCTATCGCATCCTCTATAAGATCCTGCGCCACGACGAGGACACGCAGGACGCACTGCAGGACACGTTCGTCAGCGCCTACCGCGCGCTGCCGCGATTCCGGCAGGACGCCCGGTTCTCGACGTGGATCTATCGCATCGCGACCAACGCGGCGCTGATGAAGGCGCGCGCGCGCAAGACGAACCTCGTGTCGCTCGATCACCCGACCGAGGATCCCGATGCGCAGAGCGCGTGGGAGCTGCCCGACTGGTCGGCGACGCCGGACGAGGAGATCATGACCGGCGAGACGCGCCGCATCATGGAAGACGCGATCCAGGCGCTTCCCCCCGAGCAGCGCGCCGCGTTCGTGCTGCACGACATCCAGGATCTCTCGAGCGCGGAGACGGCGCAGGCGATGGGCATCACGGTGTCGGCGGTGAACTCGCGGCTGCATCGCGCGCGCGTCTTCCTGCGCGACCGCATCGGGCGCCACCTGAACGTCACCGACACGGAGCTGTGGCGGAAGCTCGACGGCCGCCTGCTCAACGTCGCGGAGCGCCGGTTCGAGTCGACCGTCGGGGGGCGCAGCGCCGCCTGACCGGCCCTCAAGCGGGATAGGACGGGCTTTTCGCCGAGCGCGAAGGGCCCGTTTCCCTTTTGAGGCCGCCATTCACCGGCAGCCCGCCGCCGTTCACCGATCCGTGCGTTTCCCGCGCGCGACTCGTCCGTAACTTCCCCTGCGTGGGCCGCGAGACGCGCGGCCGGTCGAAGAGGAGGGCGGTGCGATGAACGGTGGCGACGCGAGACGGGCGGTGTGGGGCGTGGTCCTCATGCTCGCCGGAATCATGCTCATGGTGCAGAGGTACGTGCGGATTCCCTTCCTGCCCGACAACTACGTCTGGTGGGGCGGGCTGGTCACCGCGGTCGGGCTGATCACGATCGCGACCGCGCGCAGGGCGGAGACGGTCGGGACCGGCGTGACGCTTTCGCTGCTCGGCCTGTGGTTCGTCGTCGTGACGAACGAGATGTTCGGGCTCCACTGGTACAATTCCTGGCCGCTCGCGCTGGTCGCCGCCGGGGCCGGCACGGTCGCGCATGCAATCGCCGCGTACTGGCTCCCGGATTCGAAGAAGGAGCGCCGCCGGCGCCGCGTCGTGGTCGAGACGGAGCAGGAGGCCCCCCGTGCGTAGGTGGCTCTTCCCCTTGTGCGCGGCCTGCACCGCGTGGCTGATCGTGCAGAACCTGGCGCTCCTCGCATTCGCGCTGGGTGCGTGGGTCAAGTCGTGAAGGAGGAAGCGGTGAAGGAGACCCAGCGCATCACGGGCCGCATGGTGTGGGGACTCGTGGTCCTCGCGCTGGGCGTCCTGTGGACGCTCGACAACCTCGGGCAGATCGACGCCTCGAAGGTGCTCGATTGGTGGCCGATCGTCCCGCTCGCGTGGGGTCTCCTCCTGCTCTCCGGGATCAACGGCCGGAGGAATCCGCGCGCCGGCTGGATCTGGACCGCGATCGGGGCCTACGCGATGCTGGGTCCCCTGGGAATCGGGGATGCGCACGTGCTCGAGCTCTGGCCGCTCGTCCTTGTGTTCATCGGGTGGTCGCTCTTCTATCGCGCCTGGAAGGGGGGTCCGGTGTCGTCGACCGTCTCCGGCCCGCGCATCGACGCGTCGGCGTTCCTCGCCGGATCGCAGCGGAAGGTCGTGACCGATGCGTTCACCGCGATCGACATCAACGCCGTGGTCGCGGCGACGACCCTCGACCTGCGCACCGCGAAGCTCAAGGAAGGACGCGGCGAGGTCGACGTGTATGCGATGTGGGGCGGTATCGACCTGCTGGTTCCGAACGAGTGGAAGGTCGTGAGCGAGGTCACGCCGATCCTCGGGGTGTTCCAGGACTCGACGGAAGTCCCCGCCGACCCGAATGCGCCGACGCTGCTCGTCCGCGGCTCCGTCGTGATGGGCGGCATCGACGTGCGCAACGACGAACGCAAGGCGTTCCGCACCCGCGTGCGCGGCAAGGACCAGGTCGTGAAGATCGGCCCGGGCGGCGTGGTGCGTATCGGCGTCGTGACGCGCGACGAAGAAAAGGAATCCTCCTAGGTGCATCCCGTCCTCACCCGCGCGCGCTGGCTGCTCATCTACCTCGCCGCCTGGGCGGGCGCGGGACTCCTGCTCAGCTTCATGTTCGCGGTGCTCTCGCACAATCCGCTGGGCGGGACGACGTCGTTCGTCGTCCCGCTGTTCATCGTCTACGGCGCGATCTGCCTCGCGGCCTGGTGGGTGTGCCTGGCGCGTCCGCTGTCGGAGCCGCAGGCCGCGATCCTCTCGAACCTCACGGCCGCGCTCCTGTGTGCGACGGTGTGGGGCGTCCTTGCGACCGTGTGGGGGAACGTGCTGGCCCGCGTCCACGGCGGGGAAGTCGACCGCCTGGGCCTCCTCAATCACGTGTTCATCCTGTTCTGCATCGGCGTTCCCCTCTACCTCCTGTCCGCGGCCGCGGCCTATCTCTATCTGGCGCTCGAGGAGGCGCACGAATCCGAGCAGCGCACGCTCGCGTTCCAGGTGAGCGCGCGCGACGCCGAGCTGCGCGCGGTGCGCTCGCAGCTCAATCCCCACTTCCTCTTCAACTCGCTCAATTCGATCAATGCCCTGGTCGGGACCGATCCCGAAGGGGCGCGGCGCATGTGCGAGCGGCTCGGCGACTTCCTCCGGAAGACCCTACAGCTCGGGGCGCGCGACGCCGTGACGCTCGACGACGAGCTCGCGCTGGTCGACCGCTATCTCGCGATCGAGCAGGTGCGCTTCGGGCCGCGCCTGTCGGTCGAACGCGCGGTCTCGGACGAGGCGCGCGCCTGCCTCCTGCCGCCGCTCCTCCTGCAACCGCTGGTCGAGAACGCGATCAAGCACGGGGTGGCCGAGCGGGTCGAGGGAGGAACCGTCCGCCTCGAGGCCGCGCTGGCGAACGGCTCGCTCAGGATCGCGCTCGAGAACCCGGTCGACCACGACGCGCGCGCGCGAGGCGGTGAAGGTCTCGGGCTCGACATCGTGCGGCGCCGGCTCGAGGCGCTGGGCGACGCGCGCCTCGACGCACGGCGGGTCGACGGCCTCTACCGCGTGACGCTCACGCTCCCGGTGCTCGCCCATGACTGAGCCGCGTCTGCGCGCCGTTGTGGTCGATGACGAAGCGCCGGCGCGCTCGTTGCTGCGCGAGTATCTCGCGGCGCACGAAGACGTCGAGGTGGTCGGCGAGTGCGAGAACGGCTTCGTCGCCGCACGGGAGATCCCGCGGCTCGCGCCCGACCTCGTGTTCCTCGACGTCCAGATGCCGAAGCTCGACGGCTTCGAGGTGCTCGAGCTGATCGCGCCGGGCCCCGCGGTCGTCTTCTGCACTGCGTATGACGAGTTCGCGCTCAAGGCGTTCGAGGTGCACGCCGTGGACTATCTCCTCAAGCCGTTCGGGAAAG
>JADMIO011020061.1_pt1 | contig 19755 bp, 10 predicted proteins | sample 8958161 | NCBI WGS metagenome assembly JADMIO01 (sample SAMN16585339, study PRJNA669376) | soil metagenome | isolation source: Crop rotation soil | place: USA: Cullars Rotation, Alabama | collected 2011
CGAGATGCACTTTCTGCCTGGAGAGGATTTCCGCACAGCCATTTCAAGAGGACTGGACGCGTCAAGTCTGTTTGTATTCATCGTTAGCCGCGACGCGTTGAAATCCGTCTGGTGCCAGCACGAGGTCGATGAGGCACAACAGCGCCATATCAAGCAGACGCTCTCTGGCGCTCTCGTCATCATCATCGATCCCACGATCAGCTTCAGCGAACTGCCACCCTGGCTTACCAAAGGGAAGGCTATCCTTCAGCCGCGGCCCGTTCTGGCGGCTCGGGAGGTTCAGGCGGCGCTTCTTTCCACATTCGCCCCTGAGCTGAAGAATCCATTCGTGGGGCGTGAGTCGGCTCTCGAAGCGTTTGCCGGTTCGCTCTTGAAAGGCCCCGAAGGAACCTCTTCTCGAATATTCTCCATCCACGGGTTGGATGGCATCGGGCGGCGCACTTTTCTCGCCAGAGGCCTACAGGACAATCTGTCACTTCGCCTTGGACCCACAATCGTGCTCGATGCGACGCGCGCCTTTGACGACCTGTATCTCTGGACACTGGATGAGACAGCCGATCTCGGAAGCCGTTCGAATATTGCGGCCGAAATTTCACGATTTGGTCATCTCAACAAGGACGATCAGATCGTGGAGCTTGCAGCGAGACTAAAGACCATCAGTGACAGCGGATTCGTGCCGTGCCTGATTGACGAAGGGGGTGTTCTCTCTGAAGAAGGTCGCTATCAGGACCAGTACATCGATCTGATGGCGAAGTTGATGTCGCAGGACGATGCGCACATCGCCTTCCTTCACCGACGGCGGCCAGACGTCAGCGACCTGACCGCGAGATTCGCCGTCTCTGACCTGTCGCTTCGGCCCTTGGAACGCACTCCTATGCGACTGTTAGTCAATCAGCTTCTGAAGGCGCAGAGCGTCAAAGCATCTGTTGATGGAATCAACGAGCTTGTTGAGTTCCTCGATGGTTACCCGCCTGCCGCCTACATCTCCGCCGGGTTCGCCTCACGTTACGGTTTCGAGGCCCTGCTGGCCGACAAGTCGGTGCTCGTGGACTTCAAGGCGCGAGCATTCGCGAAACTTGTCGGTGCGCTGAACCTCTCAGACCAGTGCTGGTTGATCCTTCAGTACTTGGCTGGCGAGCAGGCAGTTCCGCTTGCGGCCTTGTCCGCTGCCACCGAACTCACGTCGAACGAGTTGGTACCTCTGTTGAGAGATCTCATCGACCTGTCGCTGGTGATTGTTGTCGATGACACGTTCGCAATGTCAGGTCCAATCCGGACGGCCGTAACGAGGGCCAGAGGGCGTCTGTCGGCGGATGTATACACGCGAATAGCGAATGCTCTGACCACGCGGTTTTGGAACGACGAACAGTCATCGCCAACCATCGAGATTGTGGATGCAACCCTTCACGCTGTGGGCCGTAGCGGTATTGGCGACCTCGGCCAGTACGCCGATCTAGTTCGGCCATCGACTGTTCACCAAATGGCGAAGGAGTCGTACGATCGCAAGGAATGGTCGCTCGCGCTCGCGTACGCCGAGCGCACATTGAGCATGGACCCATCACGGTGGGATGCTCAAATAATTCAGTTCAAGGCCCTGGTCAGGCTTGAGGACTGGGCTGCTGCGGAGAAGGTTCTTGCGCAGATCGAGAGGCGGGGCGACAAGAAGCAGTTTTACCTACGTGGGTTCTACTTCTGGAAACGGCGCGATTTCGAAGGGGCGGCCAGCTCGTTTCAGTCTGCGCTCGACGCGGGCGATCGCGCGAATGCTGTGTATCGTGACTACGCCGAAGTCCTGTATCGGCTCGGTCAGTTCAATCGCGCTCTATCCATGATCCGAACGGTTCAGAGCCGGGATCCGGGCAATGTGTACGTCCTAGATCTCATCACGCGGATCTCGATCGATGGCAAACTGTTCGACCAAGCCGAAGGTGCTCTCGCGGAACTGGAACGCGCCGACGTGGAACGCCGATTCATCCACCACAGAAAGTCTCGATACTACTCGGCTCGAGGAATGCTCGACCTTGCGCTTGCAGAGGCGGACTCCGCGGCAGCGACGGGCATCGCGGCATTTGAAGCCTTCGCTCAAAAGGCAGACGTACTAATCGACTTGAAGGACTTCGAGCGGGCCGAGGCGGCCTTGGAAGAGCTGAAGAAGAGATTCGGAAAAGCTCGCTCAGACGTACAGACGGGCTTACGCTGCAAATTGTTGCTTCGTCAGAAGAAATGGCGTGAGGCAAGTGCCGTATGGGAGAGTCTGGTTGATAAGGCTCTTCCGGTTCATCGAATGATGCTCCGTCAGATTCTCTTGCTCAAGTCAGAAGATCCGAAAGTCTCGAATGCCGAGAGTGCTGACGCCCGAAGGCAAGCCGACGCACTGCAAGCAGAGCCGCAGGTGCTGACTTTCGAAGAGGAAGAAGACCCACCGCTCACTGTGACGTAACTGTGACGTGACCCTGTCGATTCCGCGAGATCTACCGAGGTTTACGGTGATCGATCGCGGTGACGCGATCACCGTTAAGTGGTTGGCTTCGCAACGGTAATCGAAATCTGCAGCACCCGTCAACGACCGTCAGAGCGATTTCCAAGCGTGCTCCTTCAACCACTCGGACATCTCTCCGTGTCTTTAGAATCAATCGTTTACGAGCCAGTGGCTGAGCTCGAAAACCCGAATTGTGTCAGACCTCCTGATCCAAGGCCGGCACCCTATTCCGGCGAGCGCATCCAGTATAAGCCGCAGCGTGCACCAAGGGGAGCCGTCGAGCGCGTCCCGAGGGGCGCGGGACGCGTTCTAGTCATCCTTCGACATCATGTGTTCGCAGTAGCCGCACATCGAACCGCCCAGTTCCGAAGCGGGAATCGTGCAGCCGCAGCGTGCGCACTCGTGCTCGGCTGACCCGCCGCACAACGCGCAGCGCTGCTCTTCCAGGATGTATGTGTCCTCGCCACACTCCGGTCAGGTCGTGTAAGGCTCCTCACCGCCATCCTTCAGTGCCACGTAAGCTTCCCACCCCAATTCGGCTTCGACCGCCGACGCGACAAATCCTTCAGCATCAATCGCCGCACCGCAGGCAGTGCACTCCATCACGACTCGCGACATCAACGGACGGGTCGCGCGGACGCAGCAGCCCAGAACCGCATTCCGAGCACGAGACGGACCGCACACCTTTTTCCAGCGTCGGCGACCCCACTCGGCCTTCTGGAGCAGCGCGTCGGATTCTGCGCGTTCCTGAACGTAGACGGCGGCAACATCAAACATTCGCTGCCACGCGGCATCGCCGAGCAGTGTTCGAGGATCCTCGCCAAGTTCAGACCGTACAAACTCGCGTATCACGACGAACGCATCAGCGATCAGGGTGTGCAAGGAGCTCTGTGTGATGTTGGTGTAGTAGTGCGCGATATCGTTGCACGCACGTGTGATCTTCTCGACGCGCGACCAATCCGCGCCGACGCCCAGCGAAACAAACCGCTCTTTGATCTGCTGGGCGTCCACGGTCCGACGCCCGTCTCCGGTGAGCAGCGCCGTTCCATCGCTCTGCCGGACGGGTTTGAACCTCGCCTTGATCAGTTCGAGCCCGGAGGAGACAACCCGCGGAGACGTTCTTTGAACAACAATAAGATGCCGGCGTGGATGCTGCGCACGCAGGACCGCAAACGAGCGGGCGTACCAGCCTCGTAGTCCTCGATGCCGACCTGAATAGATCCGACGGCGCTGTTCAGGAACGCGTGGGCGGAATTCTGACTCCGCCCGCGATTGCGGGGATCCCGCCTTATCCTCAGAACGCGCTTGACGAGGGCACCGCCTCGTTCCGCCATGCGACCATGCTGAACAGCATCGCCGGAGGTGTTCCATGAACGCGGGGGTCGCCCTCGACCGCGGCGCTCTTTACTATCCGTTCATCCACATCATCGACGTCAACTGGCTCAAGGCGACGCTCCTTTGTTTCCGGGCGTGCGGCGCATGGTGCCCCATGGAGCTCGTTGACGTACGCTTTCACGGACCGACCAAATAGCGGTCATTACGATGACCGTCTCCTGGAGCACTGGGCCGAATGGCGGCCCGACACCGGCCGATGTCACGATGCTCGCTCCTGAAGGGCGCTCACTCTCGTCGTCTGCAAGGACCTGAAGCTCCGGCCTTGATATTCCTCAGAGCCCTGCACCCACAAAAAAGACTGGGCGTCGATCAAGTCACGCGGACCGAGATCGCGTTGGTCGCGCCGGACCAACGCCGCGAGATCCAGCAACTCTGCATACGTAGACCAGTTCGGCCGCGACCGGTAATGAAAATCGAAGCCGTAGCGAACCGCCGCCAGCCGCGTGACGTTCGGCTTCAGCAAAATGTGGCGGTCGGGCTGCGCCAAAAAGCCAAAGACGGTGACGACGGGCCAGGTGAGGACGCGCGTCTGTCGCCGCGGCAGCTCGGCAATCGCCTCGCACCAGGTGTCGAATCTGGCGTGCACCGAACCACGCCCGTGCAGCCACGCGTACAACCCTTCGGCGAAGCGCCGCGCGCCGGATGCGGTCCTCACGGCATCGCGCAACGCCATCTTCTCAAACGAGAACAAGAGGTTGGTTCGAGCCTCGATGCGTAGCGCCTCAACGGCCACTTCGTCATACTGTCGCGCCGCCAAAAACTCCGAGAATCTCCTTCCAGACAGGTTCGCCGTCCATCGCGCGTGCGCCTCAGCTTTGTAATCGCGTTCCCACGCGAGGTAGCGCTCGTCGCTAAAACCGTGGGGAAAGAACCGCAGGAAGCGACGCCGACACCTCAGCTTCTTCGCGTCGACCAGGTTGGACACACCGAAACGGAAGCATGTGCGACGCCAACCTGAGTACAACCGGACCCTCGCCGTTGAACTGAACCGCGCGCGGCGGGGATCCCCGCACGCCGAGACGTCGGCGTCTCCGCGGGCAGCTATCGAGTAGACCCACAACCCAGCACCGGCTACAGCCGCTGCAGCGGTTCGGCCGGCACACCGATCCCGCGACGGCTTTCAATCCGCCGAGCCTGCTGCGCGATGATTGTCGGTCTCCGCCTGTTTCGTGATCGCAGCGGTCAGCGTTGAATGCCCGCCGGTGGCGAGGTTTCGACCGGACGCACGGCAGCAGCTGCCGGTTGTTCGTCCAGTGTGGGTGCGGAAGAAACCGCAACGGTGATCGGACGCTCCGCCGCTGCCTGCGCACGTTCGGTGACAATCTGCCGCCGTCTTGCGCGAACTTCGAGGAATCGGGCGTAGGGGATGAGCACCGGCAGAAGAACGTCACTCATCAATCACACCTCCGTCGTCGACCGCAGAGAAGCTGACACTGTTCGGCTAAGGACAGGGAGACATCACGTCGCGGCGGCGTTCTCAGCCGAGTCGCTGGACGTCGAAGAAGATCTGGGGAACGTTTCATGTGCGCTCCGATCGAAGGCCGACGTGGGCCCGTCGGCGCGCACCCGAGAAGGGGTGCTGCTCGAACGCTGGCTGGCTCAGTGCGGTGTAACTGGATCCACTATACACCGGTCGCCTTGGCCTGATCGCTCGCATGGGGCGATGAACCCGGCGCTCGCGAGCGCGCGGTATACTGAACTATCTAAGCTTTCCTGAGCCCTGTGGCCGCCTCGGCTTTCAGCCCTCACCAAAGCACGCCGTGGAGGGCTGCTTGCTACCCAACGCATCGACCGCTGCCGTTCCCATTCACGCTGCCCGACATTCAGGTGTCGCGATTGCGCCGGACGCCCCGTTCGATGCACGGTGGGCCGCCTGGCAGCGATGAGGCAGGCCGTCCTCGGTCGAATCGGGGACCGGCGCGCGGCGCGAGCTGAAAAGCCACTGCGCGACGAGCTCCTGAGTATCGAAGGGCTCGAAGAGCGGGCGGTGGCGCTCGCCGCCAGCTTTACGATCGATCCGAACCCGCGACGGCGTGCGCGGAACATTCTTCCGCGATTCGAAGAGAACGTCGGCGTCCTGCGCGCGGCCTATCGCACTCTGGCCGACGATGTGCGGACGGGGCAATTCGTTGCGTCTGCGGCGGAGTGGCTGCTCGACAACTTCCATCTGATCACCGCCGAAGTTGCGGAGATCCGCCGGAACCTCCCGCGCACCTACCATCGCGAGCTGCCCACGCTCGCTGCGCGCGAGCAAGCGGGACACGCCCGCATCTACGCCGTTGCGGTCGAGCTCATTCGCCACAGCGACAGCCGGCTCGAACCGCAGCAGCTCCGGCAGTTTCTCAATAACTACCAGCGCGTCGCACCATTGACGATCGGCGAGCTGTGGGCATGGCCCAGCATGCTGAAGCTTGCGCTCATTGAAAACCTCAGGCGATTGGCGGACGAGATGTTGTCGGCTCGTGCCGAACGCTGCGCTGCCGACAGCTACATCTCACGGGTCGAGGAAGGCGCCGGCCACGACGGGCTCGCGCTGCCGGCGCTTCTCGATGCGGCGTTCGTCGTGCAGTTGCTCCACCGCGTCCGCGAGTACGGCCTGCGCCTCATGCCGGTCCGCACGGCCGTCGACGAACACCTCGCATCACGACAAGCGACCGCTGAGGATGCGATTCGCGCCGAGCACCAGCGGCAGGGCGTGTCGCAGGTGTCGGTGGCGAACGCCATCACGAGTCTCCGCCTCTGCGGCACGCTCGACTGGCCACCGTACGTCGAATCGGTGAGCCTCGTCGAACAGGTCCTGCAGCGTGACCCGTCAGGCGCCTACGGACGGATGGACTTCTTGAGCCGTGACCGGCAGCGGCAGGCAGTCGAAGGCTTGGCGGCGCCGAGCGGCGACGCTCAAGTCCGCGTTGCGCTGCGAGCGGTGGAAAGCGCTCGTCAGGCGGCGGCGCATGGATCGACGGCGGATCGTGCCGCCCACGTCGGCTATCACCTGATCGGTCGAGGGCGACGCGACCTTGAAGTCGATGTCGCCTACCGGCCTGGCGTGCTCGAGCGAACCCGGCGCGCCATGTTCTCGCACGCGTCACCACTGTATCTGGGGGGGATAGCCGTTTTCACGGCGATGCTGGTCCTGGCGGCGCTGGACTACGCTCGGCACGTAGGCGCCTCACCAGCGGCCCAGGTCGGGGTCGTCGTGCTCCTCCTGCTGCCCGCGAGCGAGTTCGCCATTCTGTCGATCCAGCAGGCGACGAGCCGCCTGATCCCACCGAAACGATTGCCTCGTCTCGATTTTTCCGCAGCCGTTCCCCAGAATGCCCGCACGATGGTGATCGTCCCCACCATGTTGACCGGCATCGCCGGTGTCGATGCCCTGGTCGAACATCTCGAAGTGCTGGCGCTCGGCAACATGGATCCATGCATCCACTTCGCACTTCTCAGTGATTTTCCCGACACGAGCACGTGCGAGGCGCCGGAGGACGCGGCGATCCTCGAACACGCGTGCGCCGGCGTCCAGGCCCTGAACGTCAAGTTTGGTTCCGACGACCGGTTCTTTCTCTTCCATCGCGATCGGCAATGGAACATCGGCGAACAGGCCTGGATCGGCTGGGAGCGGAAGCGCGGCAAGATTGAGGAATTCAATCGGCTCCTCCGCGGCGCAACCGACACCAGCTTCTCGACGCAGATCGGTCAGCTGGACATCCTGCCCTCCGTCCGCTATTGCCTCACGCTCGATTCCGATACCCGGCTGCCGCGAGACGTCGCGAAGAAATTGATCGGTGTCATCGCCCACCCGCTCAATCAGCCGCATTTCGACCGACAGCTCGGACGGATCACCGAGGGCTACGGCATTCTGCAACCGCGCGTCAGCGTGACGATGGCAAGCGCGGCAGGATCGATCTTCGCGCGCACCTACGCGGGCCACACCGGCGTCGATCCCTATACGACCGCCGTCTCCGACCTCTACCAGGATTTGTTCGGCGAAGGCATCTTCACGGGTAAGGGGCTATACGACGTCGACGCGTTCGTTGCGGCGCTCGAGGACCGCGTGCCCGAGAACGCCCTGCTGTCGCACGATCTCTTCGAAGGACTGTACGCACGCACCGCGCTGGTGACGGACGTCGAGCTCGTTGATGACTATCCGTCCAGCGTGCTCGCGCATGCGCGTCGGCAGCACCGCTGGGTGCGCGGCGACTGGCAGATTCTGTGGTGCCTGTTTCCGTTCGTGCCATCGCGCTCGGGCGTGCAACGCAACCGGCTGCCGATCATCGCTCGGTGGAAGATTCTCGATAATCTTCGACGCAGTCTTCTGCCGCCCGCGATGATCGCGTTGCTCGTCGCCGGCTGGACCGTCCTGCCCGGGCATCCGCTCGTCTGGACCGCGGCCGCCCTCGCGTCGCTGATCCTCCCGCTCCTGACTCGTGGCCTCGAAGTACTGGCCGGCCCGCACCCGCAGCAATCGTGGACCGGCTTCGTCCGCGCGGCCGTCGATGATCTGAAGATCGGTGCGGCGCGCTCAGGGCTTCAGCTCGCGTTCATGGCGAACCAGGCCTGCGAGCGGCTGCACGCGGTCGGTGTGACGCTCGTTCGCCTCGGCGTGACGCGTCATCGACTGCTCGAGTGGGAGACGATGGCGGCAAACGCGGCCCGGGGCGGATCGCCACAACTGCGCGCCTTCCTCTCCGGCATGGTCGCGAGTCCGTTAGTGTCTGTCGGGGTGTTCGCGGTCGTCGCGGCCGCACGTCCACGCGCGTTGCCAATCGCCTTGCCGGTGCTGACGCTCTGGGCCATCGCACCCTTCATTGCATTTGCACTCAGCCGGCCGGCGCCGCGGCGGCGCGCCGAACTGACCCCCGCGGATCGCGAGTATCTCCGCGCGGTCGCGCGCAAGACGTGGCGGTACTTCGAGACATTCACGGGTGCCGAGGACCACGGGCTTCCCCCGGACAACGTTCAGCTGGTACCGGACCTGCGGGTGGCACACCGCACGTCGCCCACGAACATCGGCCTGGGCTTGCTGTCGACACTCGCGGCCCACGATCTTGGCCTCATCGACACGGCAACGCTGGTCCGCCGGATCGACGCGACGCTGACCACGATCGACGTGCTGGAAAAGGTCAACGGCCATCTGCTGAATTGGTACGACACCCGCACGCTCGAGCCGCTGCCACCCGCGTATATCTCCACCGTCGACAGCGGCAATCTCGCCGGTGCTCTGCTGACGCTCGCGAACGGCTTGCAACAGCTGGCTCCCGCGCTCGCATCACGAGCAGAGGCGCTGTTCGCCGCCATGGATTTCGCGTGCCTGTACGAGCCCACACGCAAGCTGTTCACGATTGGGTACCGTGTCGCGGACGCCGACGGCGTGGGTCGGTTCGACCCGTCGTACTACGACCTGTTGGCGTCAGAAGCTCGCTTGGCGAGCTTCCTTGCGATCGCGAAGGGCGACGTCCCCGAGATGCACTGGTTCCATCTTGGACGATCGATCACGACGGTTCGTGGAAGTCCGGTGCTGCTCTCCTGGAGCGCCACGCTGTTCGAATACCTGATGCCGCTGTTGCTCATGCGGAGCTATCCAGACACGCTGCTCGATGAATCATGTCGACTGGCTGTACGCCGCCAGAGAGACTACGCCGCGGATCGCGGCGTACCGTGGGGGATTTCGGAGTCGGCGTACAACCTTGTTGATCGCCACGGCAACTATCAATACAAGGCCTTCGGGATCCCCGGGCTCGGGTTGAAACGCGGGTTGGGAGACGAGGTCGTCGTCGCGCCCTATGCCACGGCGTTGGCCCTGACCATTGATCCCCCCGCAAGCACGGCGAACCTCCGACACCTTGCGCTGATGGGCCTCGAAGGGGACTACGGGTTCTTCGACGCGATCGATTTCACGAACCGCGAGCCCGACACCACTGTGTCAGACAGGCACCAGACCGGCGTCGTCGTGCAGACGTATCTGGCGCACCACGAAGGCATGACGCTGGTCGCCCTGGCAAACGCGCTCGTCGGCGACCGCATGGTCGAGCGCTTTCACGCCGATCCGAGAGTGCAGGCGACCGAACTGTTGTTGCAGGAGCGTGTGCCACGCCAGTCCCCGTCGATCGATCCGCGTCCGCTCGACGAGATGCGTGTCGCTGCACCGCCTCCGGCGGTGCCGGTCCGACGCTATCGAACCGCGCACACACTCGTGCCCCATACGCAATTCCTCTCCAACGGCAACTACGTGACCGCCGTGACGAATGCTGGCGGCGGGGGAAGCGTCTATCGGGACATCGTGGTGACACGATGGCGTCGTGACGCCACGGCCGACGCGGACGGTGTGTTCATCTATCTGCGCGATGTCCGCAGCGGGACCGTCTGGTCGGCGACGCATCAACCATCGCGACGGGAGCCTGACGAGTACGGCGTGACGTTCTCGGGCGATCGGGCGAGCTTTCGACGCCGCGACGGGGACATCTCCACGCAACTCGACATCGCGGTGTCGGCGGAAGATGACGTCGACGTGCGCCGAATCGTCGTGCGAAACCACGGGACGTCGATCCGCGAACTCGAAGTCACGAGCTATGCTGAAATCGTCCTCACGTCGGCTGCCGCCGATCTCGCCCACCCGGCGTTTGGCAAACTGTTCATCGAAACTGAATACGTCCCAACGAGCGCGGCGCTGCTGTGTCATCGACGTCCCCGCGATCCTCGTGAGCCGTCCGCGTGGGCATTCCATACCCTCAGCATAGAAGGTCGCGCTCAGGGCGCTGTCGAGTGGGAAACGGATCGTGCGCGGTTTCTGGGTCGCGGGCGTAGTCTCACCGAGCCGCTGGCACTTGATGGCCGCGCGTTGTCCGGCACGACGGGCATCGTGCTCGATCCTATCGTCAGCCTCCGCCAACGCATTCGAGTGCCGCCAGGCGGGACGATCCGGCTCTCGTTCGCGACGGGCATGGCTACAGATCGCGAGACCGCCGACGCGCTGGCCCAGAAATATCACGACTCAAATGCCACGTCGCGCACCTTCGCGCTGGCGCTGACGCACGTCCAAAGCGGCCTCCGACATCTCGGTGTCTCAGCCGACGAAGCCATCCTCTTCGAACGTCTCGCCTCGCGCGTGCTTGGCACGGATAACTCGCTTCGCGGCGGCGCTGAGGCGGTCGCCGCAAATGAGCTCGGCCAGTCCGGACTCTGGCCGCATGGCATCTCTGGCGATCTGCCCATCGTGCTGGTACGCGTCGACGACGGCGACCATCTGCCCTTGGTCCGGCAGGTCCTGCAGGCGCAAGAGTACTGGCGGTTGAAGGGCCTGAGCGCAGACGTCGTGATCCTCAACGAACACCCGGTCGGCTATCTGGACGAAATGCAGGCGCAGCTCACGGCGGTGCTCGACGATGGTCCATGGAGTACGTGGAAGCACCGGCCCGGGGGCGCATACGTGCTCCGCGCTGACCGAATGGGGCACGCGGAGCGCACCCTGCTCGAAACAGTGGCGCGCGCGATTCTCACCGGCGAGCGCGGCGACTTGCGAACCCACCTCGATCGACCCCACCTGGGCAACCCGGTCGTTCCCAAGTGGTCGCCGAGGGTGGCGGACAGTCGCGTCGTTTCGGATGCGCCCGTCGTAGATCCTGAGCTCCCGACCATGACGCTAGCCAACGGCATCGGCGGGTTTGCTGACGACGGACGAGAATATGCGATCGTCGTTGAGGGCAATCACGAGACGCCGATGCCCTGGACGAATGTCATCGCCAACCCGAGATTCGGCACCATGATCACGGCGTCTGGCGCGGCGCACACGTGGTCGACGAATAGCCGAGAAAATCGACTCACCCCATTCGCGAACGATTCAACGGCCGATCCAACGGCGGAGGCGCTGTTCATTCGCGACGACGACTCGGGTGAGTCGTGGTCACCAACCCCGGGACCACTGGCGCGGGCTGCGGACGCCGGACGAATCGTGGTTCGGCATACCGCCGGGGCGACCCATTTCTCCCGTCACGCACACGGCATCGCGCACGTGCTGGACGTATTCGTCGACGCTGACGATCCGGTGAAATTCTCGCTGCTGACTCTGGCGAACGACACCGGTCGTGTCAGGACCCTCAGCGTCTTCGCATACAACGAGTGGCTGCTCGGCCCCCCGCGCGACGGCCATCAGCGCTACGTGGTCACCGAACTCGACGGGCCGACTGGCGCCATTCTCGCGACGAATGCCTACAACCAGGAGTGGGCCCGCTCTGTCGCGTTCGCGCATGCGAGCGAGAGGCCGGCCTCGGCGACCGGCGATCGCCGATCGTTCATCGGTCGCAACGGCCAGCTGTCGCAGCCGGCGGCGATGCAACAGGGCGCCCTCTCCGGTCAATTCGGTGCGGCGTTGGACCCATGCGCAGCGCTTCAGGTGAGGCTGGTCCTCCAGCCCGGAGAGCGCCGGCGCATCGTCTTCCTCCTGGGCGAAGGCGACGATCAGGGCCATGCCGCTCGCCTCATCGCTCGTCATGGGCACACCCAAGCCGCCGACGCGGCGCTCGATCGGGTGAAAAAGTCCTGGGACGCCACGCTGGACGTCATTCAGGTGCGCACGCCGGACGATTCCCTCGATGCGTTGCTCAACCGCTGGCTGCTGTATCAGGACCTGAGTTGCCGGCTCTGGACGCGCGCCGGATACTACCAGCCCGGCGGCGCGTACGGCTTTCGCGATCAACTGCAGGACGTGATGGCGCTGTTCTTCAGCCAGCCGGCGCTCGCGCGCGAGCACATCGTGCGCGCGGCGGGGCGGCAGTTCGTCGAAGGCGACGTCCAGCACTGGTGGCACGAACCCTCTGGCCGTGGCCTGCGTACGCGCTGCTCGGATGATCTCCTGTGGCTCCCGTACGTCGTCACTGAGTATGTGCGGGCGACGGGAGATCGCGACCTCCTGGACGAGCGCGTGCCTTTCTTGACGGCGCCGCTCCTCGCCGCCGACGAACACGAATCGTACGGCACGCCAGACGTGCACGGGGACGGCACAGTCTTCGAGCATTGCGTTCGAGCGATCGACAAAGGGGTGACGGCTGGCGCTCATGGTCTTCCACTCTTCGGCACCGGCGATTGGAATGACGGTATGAACCGCGTGGGCCCGGCCGGTCGCGGCGAAAGCACCTGGCTCGGGTTCTTCTTACATAGTGTGCTCACCGGCTTCGTGCCGCTGTGCGATGCGCGGGGCGACTGCGCAACGGCTGGTCGCTATCGAGACGTGGCACGTGGCCTCGCAGCGAATCTCGAGCTGGCCTGGGACGGCGAATGGTACCGGCGCGGCTATTACGACGATGGGACCCCGCTCGGCTCCTCACAGAACGACGAATGCAAGATCGATTCGATTGCGCAGTCGTGGGCGGTGCTCTCCGGCGCCGTTCCGCAACGCTTCGCTGAACGGGCGATGGATGCCGTCCGAAGCGCGCTGATCGCAAGACGAGCCCAGATCCTGCCGCTGCTGGATCCGCCGTTCGACCAATCCGTGCAAGATCCCGGCTACATCAAAGGCTATCCGCCCGGCGTGCGTGAAAACGGCGGCCAATACACGCATGCGGCGGTGTGGGTCGTGATGGCGCTCGCACAGATGGGCTGCGGCGACGAAGCGGCCGAGTTGTTTCACATGCTGAACCCGATCAACCACACGCGAACGATGGGCGATGTCGCTCGCTACAAGGCAGAGCCGTACGTTGTTGCCGGTGATGTGTACGCTCGGCCGCCGCACGCGGGGCGCGGTGGATGGACCTGGTATACGGGATCCGCGGCGTGGATGTATCGCGCGGGTCTCGAACGCATACTCGGTCTGCGACGCCAGGGGGCGACGTTCAGCATCGATCCCTGTATCCCGGCTTCGTGGCCTGAGTACCAGATGACGTGGCGCATGCACGAGACGCGCTTCGAGATTGTGGTTTCCAATCCAGAGCGTCGATGCCGCGGCGTGGTGACTGCAGAACTGGATGGAAGAACTGTTAACGCGGCGGCGATTCCGTTCATCGACGACGGCAACATCCACCACGTCCGGGTCGTGCTCGGACACGCGTGAATCGGTACTCGCCGATCGGGGGGAGCCGGCCACTGCGCCGGCCACGTCGTCAGTCGCGCAGCACGACGTGCAGAAGCGAGTTGTTGATTGTGAGTCCGCCGTTGCACGCCGGTGAACGCGCCACCTGACAGCGCCGCGAGCAGACGAGTGTCGGCCTCATGACGCCGCCGGCTCGGCGTTGCCGTATCTGTCAGCAACCCGACAGACAACGCCGTCGTGATCGGAGTATCAGATCGTCATGGGTTGTCGAACGTCGGACGCCGATGGCGTCGGCCCTCGCCCATCCCGCAGCGCTGCCGTACGACCGATCGTTCTGCTCGCGCTGCACGATGACGACGTTCGCGCGCGCTTCGCCTACCAACTTTCGGCGCTGGGCTTCAACGTCGTCACGCATGTGACTGCAGGCCTGCCTGGCACCTGTCGGCCCGATGTCATCGTCGCGGAACTCGGGGCTCCGCGGTCGGGCGGGGTCCCTGTCAGCGAGATCACCTCCGGCGACGAGCGCTTCCGCGCCATCCCGGTCGTCGCGGTCGCCGACGACGTCAACGACACCACGCGCGGCATCGCCCGTCGTCAGGGCTGTGCCGCCGTTTGTCTCGCCACCTGTTCCGCGGCGTCACTCGCCGCGGGGATTCAGGCCGTCCTCGGCGGATGATCAGATCGCTGTCGACGCCGTCTTCGCTGGCGGTGCCGTCCACGGTGAAGATCGACGACGGACAACGGTTTTCAGATCGCGATCCACTCCACTCAGGTTAGTTCTGGTTGGTCGCCGGTTCGAGTCGCTCGCCGGGAAAGGCGAGATCCGGCATCGGCTTGGCGAGGAACAGCCGCCGGCAGGCGTGCCCGATCCACCGCGCCCAGCGTGCAGATCGCTGTACGCGCGCGCTGTCGGTCGCAATGCCCGTGTTCGCGTACATCTGCCGATAGAGCTTCGAGATCAGCAGGAACGCGACCCGCGCGCGGATCGATTCGACGACACGTGAGCGGATCCATACCTGGCGCCAGCTGTAGAAGCGATCCCACGCGCGCTGCGTGCCGACCCGGATCTCCTCGAGCGTCATCGTCGGATGGGCTGCGTAGAGTCGCGGCCGACGCTCTTCTGGAATCAGCCAGTGCTGCGTGATCGGCACGCCGTCGACCATCGTGCCGCGTCGGTTCTCCTCGGCGGCCCATTTGTCGAAGTCGACGGTGCCGGGAAACGGCGTCAGCAGCACGAACTGCGCGAACGTCAGGTCCGCCTGTTCCGCCAGCGCGACGGTCGCGTCGAAGGTGTGCTTCGTGTCGCTGTTCAGCCCGAAAATGAAGGAGCCGAGGACGTGAACGCCGTGGCGGCGGAACGCGCGCAGCCGCGCCACCAACTCGTCGCCGGCCAGATTGAAGCCCTTGTACACGTCCTTGAGTCCTTCGTGCGTGACCGACTCGACGCCGACGAGGGCGCCGAGAATCCGCGCGCGCTTCATCGCGTCGAGAAAGGCGGGATCTTCAGCGGCCTCCATGGTGATCTGCGTGTAGAACACCATGTCGTCGGGCAGCTCGGCGAGCCGAGCCATCAGCTCGAACCGCTCCTGCCGCAGCGCGTCCAGTTCCGCGAGCCGCGCCGAATCGGCCCGCCGCTTGGCGTTCGCGAGATCGGCGAACGTCACCGGGTAGAAGTTGTCGTCGGCCAGCGCGATGAACCGGAACCCGCGACGCCGCAGCTCGACGACCTCGTGGACGACGCGATCGACGCCGCGCTGGCGGGGCTCCTGGCCGTCGGTCCGCCAGACAGAGCAGAACGAGCAGTGTTTCGGGCAGCCGCGCACGGTCTGCACCGACGCCCACATGTAGCGGCGATCCGGAAGCAGATCCCATCGCGCCGATACGAAGTCGGCGCCGCTGATGCGTCCGCCGTCGTACACCGGCTGCGGCCGCGCCGCCAGACAGTCGGCGACGACGCGGGACCAAATCAGATCGCCATCGCCGCGCACCACGGCGTGCGCCGCGCCCTCGCTGGCGGCTTCCTCCGGGAAGAGCGTCGCGTGGATGCCGCCGAACACGACGTACGCCCCGCGCGCCCGGACCTGGCGTCCGATCTCGTATCCACGGCGCGCGTTGCCGGTGTGGATGCCGATGCCGACGACATCCCCCGGCTCAATCGTGTCGATCTCGAACGGATCGAGCGTTTCGTCGACGATCTGCGGATCCCCCCAGCGACTGCCGGTCGCGGCTGCAAGGACGTACAGCCAGCGCGGCGTAATGACGGCGACACCGAAGGACTGGTTGCTCGGGTTGACGAGATGAACGCGTGGCATTGACCTCCTTGTCACTCGACGGAGTTGGAGGTGGTGCCGGGCACGCACGCGACGATCTGCCCCTCGGCGACTTCGTGCTGCGCGGTCACCGCGACCTTCTCCGACGGCGTCACGCGCGGCGTGCATCCTCGGTACAGCTGTGTGGCACGGAGGCCCGAGAGCACCGCGAACTCGAATGCGTTCATCCCGTCCGGACGTTTGACCATCGGTTGCTCCTCATTACGTTCAGCGCGTGTACTACACGTCGGCGAAGTCGTTGCGAACGCGACCGCGATTGGCAGACTAATGCGAGCGCCGGCGAATCCGCCGTCGTGCGCGGCGTCGCGCTCGACCCACGCCGCCCATCGGGGCGTCGAAATCGAATCAGGCCGAACGTCACCGACCCAAATGACACCCTCACAAGGTGGGGCTGGTGAGGGTTCGGCTGGGGTGGGGCCGGAAACTCAGAAAAGCGGGACGCGTCCAGTATAGCGAATTCCACCGACCGCCGGCGCCGGTTCACGTTTCACTACAGCGCACGGGCACCGCCGACCGCGCGTCGAGCAGTCGAACGATACCGGATCGCCGATCGCAAAGAGCCTTGAGAGAAACGATCAGCAACTGGACGATACGGCCCCCGTGCCTGCAACATCGTGCCGTTCCGCGCGTCGCGGTGTGCGGCCGGCGCCCCTTGGCCAGCGGGCCGCGACGGCCGCATCAGCATCCTACCAGCGCGGTTCCCGCCGTCGATTGCCGCCTCCGCCTCCGAAACCACCGCCGCTGCGCGCCTCCTTGGGACGCGCTTCATTGACGGTGAGGTTTCGGCCGCCCACCTGCGTTCCGTTCAACGTGGTGATGGCGTGCTGCGCCTCCTCGTCAGTGCTCATTTCCACGAACCCGAAACCACGCGCACGGCCGGTCATCTGATCGCGCATGACGGTCACCGATTCGACGGATCCGGCGCGCCCGAACAAGTCCTGCAGCTCGGTTTCACCAACTTCGTACGGGAGGTTTCCGACATACAACTTCCGTCCCATGACTTCGACTCCTCGTCGCGGTGCGACTTCCCCGATCGCCGGCATTGGCGTCGGCTGGACGTCGTCTCGTAGGCAGGCTGAACTTCAGTAGGAGCGAGTCACAAAGGCTCGTTATGCTGGAGGACGGCGAGCACGCGGCTAGTCCACGCGATCACTGTACCACGAGCCTACGCGCGCGCGACGGGAGCATGGTATGATCGCTCCATCGGATTTTCCCACGCGCTCTGCCATCTGTAGGCGTCACGAGCCGTTCCTGGCCCGCTTCTCCTCACATCCAGCTTAGTCACGCGACGAATCCGTTCGGAGCCTCCGCTTCGACGCTCGGTTTGCGCCACAGGCGCGGACGTTTATTGATTTCGCCCTAAAGCGCCGCCGGGAACCGCTTCGGGTCATAAAGGACCAGTTTCATGTCGTTCTCAACACTCGGATTGACGCCGTCGCTCTGTGCACCGCTCGCGCGGCTCGGCTACGAAGCGCCCACGCCGATCCAGGCCAAAGCGATTCCAGCAGTGCTGGAGGGAACCGATCTCCTGGCGCGTGCTCAGACGGGCACAGGGAAGACGGCCGCGTTCGGGCTACCCATGATCGACCGTCTCGTCGCCTCGCGGGCGGCTGTCGCCCGGCGGATCCCCCGAGGACTCGTGCTCGTCCCCACGCGTGAACTGGCCATCCAGGTTCACCGTACGCTCGCCACGTATGCAGCCGCAGCCCCCCTCCGCGTCACGGCAATTTTCGGCGGCGTCGGCATGGGGGCGCAGATCCAGGCGCTGAAGCACGGCACCGATCTCGTCGTGGCGACGCCGGGACGACTGATCGATCACATGCAGCGACCGACGATCGACCTCTCCGCGATCGAGATCCTCACGCTGGACGAAGCCGACCGGATGTTGGACCTTGGTTTCCTGCCCGCGTTGCGCCGCATCGTCGCGTCGCTCCCGCGGCGCCGTCAGTCTGATGCCGTCGTGCGGCTTTCGACCGAATTTACTCACGCCGCCACTCGCCTGGACGTCTCCGGCGAGCACGTCGTCCCCACGACCGTGACGCACCACGTGCATACGGTCGCGGCGGACCAAAAACGCGCCGTGCTCACGCACGTCCTGAGCCGGGAGCGTGCAAGTCAAGCGCTCGTCTTCTGTAAGACCAAGCGAGGGTCGGATCGGGTCGGGGAACACCTCGAACGCGCCGGCATCAAGACGGCGGTGATCCACGGCAACAAGAGCCAGGGCGCTCGAACCCGTGCGCTCGGGGACTTCACGACCGGCCGAGTGAACGTCCTGGTCGCGACCGACATCGCGGCGCGCGGTCTCGACATCGCGCAACTGCCGCTGGTCGTCAACTACGACTTGCCGCTCGTCGCTGAAGATTACGTGCACCGCGTCGGACGCACGGGTCGGGCGGGACGGAACGGGCGGGCCGTCTCACTGGTATCTGCACCTGATTCGCGGCTGCTCCGCGACATTCAGCGGCTGCTGCCGGCGCCACTCCAGCAGGTCGCCATCGAGGGATTCGATGCAGCGTCTGTCGCGCCACCGGTCCACAACCCGCGTCCAATCGGCCATCGGTCGCGTCATGACGGGGCCCACAGCTTCCGACGGACCGCGCATGCTGGGCGTCGATAGGCTTTCCTGAGCCCCGCGCGCATCGCGGCCTCCACGCCTCATCGAAGCATCTCACTGGAGGCGACGGGCCATACAGTCCTTTGTTTCCCTGTGAGGTGGGTGCGCCACCGAGCGTTCGTCCCGCCACGTCGCCCGCGCGGTGACGCGCCGGTCCCGGGGAGATTTCCACAGACAGGATCGTGTCAGGTCGGTGACAGACGGGGCGGTCTGGCGCGTGTACGTTGAGGATGAATCCGGCAGCTGCTCGTCGCAGCCGTCGGCTCCCCATAAACCGCCATGCGCCGAACACGCCCAATCCCCCGGACGTCGGGACGACCGGAAAGCCCCGCCGCCACCGGATTTTCCAATCTCCTGTTGGCCGCTTTACCTTCCGAGGATGTCGAGCGATTCCGCGGCGCCCTCGACGTGATTTCGCTCCCCCTCAAACAATTTCTGCACCGGCCTGGGGATGTGATCACGCACGTGTATTTTCCCGGCGGGGGATTCTGCTCCGAACTCACGGTGCTCGAAAGCGGCGAAATGGTGGAGGTCGCCACAATCGGGCGTGAAGGAATGGTCGGCATCTTTGCCGCGAAGGACGGTCACGTCGCACCGTCCGTAATGATGGTGCAGGCCGAATCAGAGGTCTGCTACCGACTGCCGGCTGACGTGTTTCGAAGCGAACTCGAACGCGGCGGTCGCTTCTCCGAGCTTGTCTCGCGGTACACCCATGCGCACGTGGCGTTCATCATGCAGTCGACCGCCTGCAACGCCGTTCATACCGTTGAGCAACGGCTCGCGCGCTGGCTTCTGATGGCTCACGATCGCATTGGCAAGGACGAGTTTCCGCTGACGCAGGAGTTCGTCGCGATGATGCTCGGCGTTGCGCGGCCGACGGTGACGATCGTGGCGGGAACACTTCAGAAAGCCGGGCTCATCA
>JADMIO011020062.1_pt1 | contig 19753 bp, 17 predicted proteins | sample 8958161 | NCBI WGS metagenome assembly JADMIO01 (sample SAMN16585339, study PRJNA669376) | soil metagenome | isolation source: Crop rotation soil | place: USA: Cullars Rotation, Alabama | collected 2011
GGCGCGGGGGAGTCTGCCGGCGCACCTGGAACGCGTCATCGCGCGCCTGACCACGCTGCGCGGCGGGCGCGATCGCTCGCTGGACGCAGCGCTCGAGGAGGTCGTTCGCGAGCTCGATGCCGCCCGTGCGGGCGCGAAGAGCCTGCGCGGCGAGGCGCGCGAGGCGCTGATCGCGCGGCTCCAGCAGCTCGACGCGTCGCTCATCGACGCGCTGCGGCAGCGGCTCGACGACCGTAGCCTGCAGCAGCTCTCGGACGAAGCTGACGAAGAGCTGAGACCGTTCAAGGCACGCATGCCGGCCGACGCCTATCAGCAGTCGCATCGCGCGTGCATCGACCGGCTGCTGCGCGACCGCGCCGGCCTGCCGACGATCGCCTACCCGTAGCGCACGCTGCAGCCGGACGGCATCGACGTGTTGCTGACGCTCGACATCGAGAAGCCCGCTGCCGGCGGCCGCATGCTCGCCCGCCACAACGGCCAGGTGGTGCTCGTCTGGGGCGCCATTCCCGGCGAGCGAGTGCAGGCGCGCGTGGAGCGATCGGGCAAAGGCGTCGTCTTTGCCGAGACCGTGGAGGTGCTCACGCCTTCACCGGATCGCCGTGACGCCACCGCCGACTGGCGGTGCGGCGGAAACGTGCTCGCGCACGTCGCCTACCCGCGTCAACTGCAGCTCAAGGCCGACATCGTTCGCGACGCGTTCGCGCGCATCGGGCGGATGCCGCTCGAGGCGGCGCCCGAAGTGCTCGGCTCTCCGGAGCATGGATACCGGATGCGCGCGCGGCTGCACGTGCGCGGCCGTCGGATCGGCTTCATGCGCGAGGGGAGCCACGACATCTGCGCCGTGGGACCGACCGGGCAGATGCTGCCGGCGACGACCGCGTGGATCGAGTCGGCGGAGGCGCGTCTGCGCGCGGACGCGCTCACAGGGCTGGTGTCGATCGAGCTCGCGGAAAACATGCCGGCGACCGAGCGCGCCTGCCATCTCGAGCTCGAGGCGGGCAGCGATCCGCGGCCGTTTGCGGCGCTGGCGACCGATGCCGTTACGGGGCTCTCGGCGCAGGTGCTCGACCGCCGCGCCGTCGAAACGCTCGCCGGCGTCAGCTCCGTGTCGGATTCGCTCGGGCCGCTGCAGCTGCGCCGCGATGCGCGCGCGTTTTTCCAGGGCAACCGCTTCCTGCTCGAACGGCTCGTCGAGCGCGTCGTGGGCCTCGTACCCGAGGGGCCGGTGGTGGACCTGTATGCCGGCGTCGGCCTGTTCGGTCTCTCGCTTGCCGCGACGCGGCCCGGCGAGGTGACGCTGGTCGAGGGGGACGCCATCAGCGGCCACAACCTGGAGGAGAACGCGCGCCCCTACGTCGATCGCGCGCGCGTGGTACGCACGAGCGTCGAGGATTTCCTGCGCCGACCCGCGACGCCTGGCGCCGCAACGTTCATCGTCGATCCGCCGCGGACGGGGATGTCGCCGGCGGCAGTGAGCGCGCTGGTGCGCGCCAGGCCGCGGCGCATTGTGTACGTCTCGTGCGATGTCGCGACGCTTGCCCGCGACGCGCGGCTGCTGGTTGACGCTGACTACACGCTGGCAGGGATCTCCGCGGTGGATCTGTTTCCGAACACCGCGCACGTCGAGACGATCGTGGAGTTCGATCGCGCGGCGTGATGCGGCAGGCGGACCTGAAGGTCCGCCTCTACGATGCACGCGGCAGGCGGACCTGAAGGTCCGCCTCTACGTGGTTATTTCTCGCACGCCTGCACGAACGCTTCGAACAGCGGGCGGAATTCTCCCGTGCGCCAGAAGTTCTCCGGATGCCACTGCACGCCGAGGCAGAAGCGGCGGCTCGGGTCCTCGACAGCTTCGATCACCCCATCGGGCGCGGTCGCCGAGGCGATCAGCCCCTCGCCGAGATCCTTGGGCGCCTGGTGGTGGCGGCTGTTCACCGCGCACGCATCGGCCTCTTCCAGCCGCTCGCGCATCGTCCGCTGCAGCAGCGAGTCGGGCGTCAGCCACACGTCGTGGGCGATGGCGAAGCGCGGTTCCTTGATGCGGTGCTCGACCGTCGTCCCCACTTCGTCGGGAATGTCCTGGATGAGCGTGCCGCCGCGCGCCACGTTCAGCAGCTGCACGCCGCGGCAGATGGCGAACACCGGCAGGTCCTTCTCGAGCGCGCGCCGTACGAGCTCGATCTCGTATTCGTCGCGCCCGGGCTCCGCGGGATCGAAGGTGGCGTGCGCCGTCGCGCCGTAGAGATCCGGGCGCACGTCGCCGCCGCCGGTCAGCAGCAAACCATGCGCGCCGTCCATCACGCCGGCCGGCAGGTCCACGGCGGGATTGAGCAGACGCACCTCGCCGCCGGCGCGGCGCACCGATTCTTCGTAGTCGGGCAGCTTGCTGCACGGCGCTATCGCAATCACAGGCATCGCATCACATCCGTGGCGGTACGCCCACGCCCATCAGGTCGAGCGCCGTCCTCAGCTGGTTGCGCACGTAAAGGACGCCGGCCGCGCGCCACCGCTGTGCGTCGACATTGGTTTCGTTCAGTATGGAAGACCGGCTCGCGGGGAGATTGTAGAACGCGCTGAAGTCCTGTGCGAGCGAGAACGCGTACTTCGCCAGGACCGAGAATTCGAGCGTCCGTATGACCTGTTCGACCACTTCGTCGAGGCGCGCGGCCTGCAGGACGAGCGACCACAGCTCGTGCCCGTTAGCGCCCTCGAGCTCGCCGGCCGGCGTGTCCGGCAGCGCCTTCACAATCGACGCCTCGTCTACGCCGTCGCGCTGTTCCAGGTTGTGGAAGATCTTGTTGGCGCGGACCACGGCGTACTGAATGTACGGGCCGCTCTCCCCCTCGAAGCTGAGCGCCTCGCCCAGGTCGAAGGCGATCACCTTGCCGCGCGAGAACTTGATCATGAAATAACGGACCGCGGCGATGGCAATCATCTCCGCGATGCGCTGCCGCTCGGCCTCGCCGAGTTCGGCATTGCGCGTTGCCACTTCGGCGCCGGCGGAGCGAATGAGCGTGTCGAGCAGATCGTCCGCCTTGACCCCCAGCCCCTTCCGCCCCGAGACCTCGACGAACGGCCGCTTGGCGTCCTCCGACCCCGGCGGCGGCGCGTACCCCAGCTCGCCCGCCGTCGCGTGCGACAACGCGACCATCTCGTACGAGAAGTGATGCGACCGGTCCGCGCCCTCCGGATGGCCGACCGCGATGAGCGCCTGCTTCAGCAGCTTCTGCAGGTAGGACTGCCGCACGTCGATGACGTTGTAGACGTACGCCGCCCCGCCGAACATCGGATGGCCGCGTTCGCCGCCCTCCGTGCACGTCGCCCACAGCGGCTCCGGCGCGAACGCCTTGTCGGTGAACACGCGGTAGTGGAAATCCTTCCCCAGCAGCCCGAGCTTCCAGAACTGATAGGCGATGTCTTTGCCGACGTAGGTGACGACGCCGTTGGAACGAACGATGACCTTTTCCCGCTCCTCGCCCTCGACCTCGTCGCCCGGGCTGGGTCTGGGGGCCGCGCCCTCCGATCCGCCGCGTTCCTCGTCTTTCGACGCCTGCGCCTTCGCCCTTGGGCTTTGGGCATTGGGAATTGCGTCGAGATCCTCCTGGATGGGCATCACCCAGCAGCCGGCCAGCCGTCCCTCGGTGGCGAGATAGACGGCCTTCTTCGCCTTCAGCACGTCGAACGCCTGCGCCCAGAACTTCAGCCGCAGGATGTCGCCTTCCCACGTGAGCAGGTCGTAGTCGACGTTCATCCGCGCCATCGTCCGCAAGTGACAGCGGACGATGCGGTCGGCGATGAAGGCGGCGATGTCGGCGTTGTCCTTGCCGCCGTGCTCGATGTCGTGCAGCGTCTGGGCGCGGATGGCGAGACGCTCCTTGTTCTCCTCGTACCACTCGGTCACCCGCGCGTAGAGATCCCAGCAGTAGTAGTCGAAGCGGGTGCTGGCGGCGATCTGGCGGATCTCGTCCAGCGTCTTGTTCTCGAGCGCGCGAAAACCGACGACGACGTCGGCCACCTGGACGCCCGTGTCGTCGATGTAGTTCTGCACCTCGACCGGGATGCCGCGGAAGCGCAGCACGCGCACGAGCGTGTCGCCGAGCGCCGAGTTGCGCAGGTGGCCGATGTGCGCCGCCTTGTTCGGATTGATTGCCGTGTGTTCGACGATGGCCTTGCCCGCCGAAGGCAGGCGGCTCGACGACCCGTCTGGCGACAGCCGGCCCAGCAGGAACGGCTTTCGCTCGAGGAAAACGTTCAGGTATCCGTTGGGAGCGGCGGCGACGCTGCGAATCCCTTCGAGGGTGCCAAACGCGCCGGCGATCTCCTGCGCGATGGCGCGCGGCGCCTTCTTCAGCCGGCGCGCGAGCTCGAAGGCGACCGGCGTGCCGAGATCGCCGAGCTCGCGGTTGGGCGGGTAGTCGAGCGCGATCGCCGGCAGCGCGCCGTCATCGATGGAGTACAGGGTCGTCAACAGGCGTGCAAGGTGCGCGCGAAGACGGTCGTGAACGGGAAGGATCATTCGTGGTACGCTGGGAAGGTTTCGCTGTTGTCGCGTGCGGCTGCAAGCCGTGCGCGCTCGTGGTCGTCAGGCGTGCTTCCTGCCACCTGTACGTTATCAGACATTGCGCATGATTGAAGCCGGCATTGGTCGGCTGCTCGTGGCGAGCCTGCATCAGGGAATCGCGGATCTCCTCCCGACGCGGCTCGAATTCTACGAATCGTGGCTCAATCCGTCCGGCCTCCGCGATGGCCGCATCGGGCTGGCTCCGCTCGCCGCGGTCCTCAGCTTCCTGCGCCAGGAAGGGGAGCCGTACCGGCTCATTGCCGGCCGCGCCGGCGAGTACACGGCCGAGTGGACGGTCGCCGACCTGCCGGCGTTCGAGCGGGCGGTGATCCGCGCGGCGCCGCCGGCGATCCGCATTCACCTCGTGATGCGCGTCGCGCGCAAGATGATCCGCACGACCTACCGCGGCAGCCGCGCGATCGTGAAGTGGCGGAAGGGGCGCGGCGCCGTCGATATCCGCGGCTCGATCTTCTGCGAGGTGCGCGACCGCAGCGAGCAGCCGCTGTGCGAGTTCTACGCCTCGGCGATTCGCCGGCTGATGTACCTCTTCAACCTCGACGTCGAAGTGGGCACGGAGCAGTGCCGCGCGACGGGTGCCGGGCAGTGCCTGATGTCGGTACTGGTGCGACCTGCGCGGGCCGCCGGTTAGGGGATCCAGGTAATTCAACATGCAAGATGCAACATGCACACCCGACCTGGATCGAAACAACCGGGTGACGGCGCATCGACGTATCCCCCTCTGTTTCGCACTAGGTGGTGTCTGCATCTTGCATCTTGCATTTTGCATTGCTGCGAGCGCCCAGTCGCTCGTCCCGGTGGGCGCGAGGCAGCTCGTCATGCCGTTCGAGAACGCGACGCGTGAGCCGCGGTTCAACTGGCTGGCCGAAGGGTCGGCGGTCGCGCTCACCGACGACCTGGTCGCCCTCGGCGCGCGCGCCATCTCGCGCGACGACCGGCTGCGCGCCTTCGAGCATCTCCGCGTGCCGCCGGTCGCCACGCTCAGCGAAGCGACCGTCATCCGCATCGGCCAGATTGTCGGCGCCGAGCAGATCGTCGCCGGCTCGTTCTCGATCGAGCGCAACGTGCTGACGATTCGGGCGCGGGCCATTCGTCTCGACACCGGCCGCACGTTTCCCGAGATCATGGAGCAGGGCGCGCTCACCGAGCTCTTCGCCCTGTTCGCCTCCATCGCCCGCCGCCTGCTGCCCGATTCCACGGTGACGATGACGGAGATGGAGCGGTCGCATCCGCCCATCGCCGCCTTCGAGCAGTTCGTCAAGGGATCGGTGGCCGAGAATCCGGCGACGCGCATCATCCTGCTCAAGGAGGCGCTGCGCTTCGCGCCGGACTTTCAGCGCGCGCGGCTCGAGCTGTGGAACGCCTTCACGGAGCAGGGCGACCACCGGCAGGCGCTCGAGGTCGCCCGCCAGGTGCCCGCGGACCATCCGCTGTCGCGCCAGGCCCGCTTCTATGCCGCGCTGTCGACGATGAGCCTGGGGCAGCATGCCGACGCCATCGCGCAGCTGACCGCGCTCAACCGCGAGAAGCGCGACGCGGCGCTGCTCAACGATCTGGGCGTCGCCGAGCTGCGCCGCACGTCGCGCGCGCCCGATGCGGCCGCCCAGGACTACTTCCGGCAGGCCGTCGACGTCAATCCCGCCGATGCCGATCTCACGTTCAATCTCGGCTACGCCGCGTGGCTGGCGCACAACACGCTGACGGCGGTGACGTGGCTGCGCGAGACGGTGCGGCGCAACCCGCAGGACGCCGCCGCCCACTGGATCCTCGGCGTCGCGCTGCAGGCGTCGGCGAACGCCGCCGAAGGGCAGCGGGAAAAGGATCTCGCCCGGCGCCTGTCGGCGGCCTACGCCGACTGGGACAAGAAGCAGCCGGGCACCAACGCCATTCCGCCGAGCCTGGAGCGCGTCAAGACGGAGCTCGATGCCGCCGGGTCGCCGCGCGTGGACGAGGCAATTGCCGCCGCCGCGCAGCGCGATCAACGGGAGCAGGCGGCATTCCACGTCGAAAGCGGCCGGCGCCTGTTCCAGGCGCAGCGCGACGCCGAAGCCATCGGCGAGCTGCGCCGCGCCATCTACCTTTCGCCCTACGAGCGCGAGGCGCACCTGCTGCTCGGACGCGTCTACCTGCGTCAGGGACAGCTCGCCGACGCCATCGACGAGCTGAAGATCTCGATCTGGAGCGACGACCAGATTGACGCCCGCCTGGCGCTGGCGGAGGCCTATATCCAATCGAAGAACATCGATGCCGCGCGCAGCGAGCTGCAGACGGTGCTGACGCGCCAGGCCTCGAACGCCGACGCGCGACGGCTGCTCGACACCCTGCACTGACGGCGCCGTGCTTGCGTTGGCGGCCGGAAACCAGCTAGTCTCCCGCGTCCTCCGGGAGGACCCATGAGTGGACCCGCCTACGGCCACGCGCTGCTCGCCTCCGATGCGGACGCGCGGCTGCAGCTCGCGCTCGAGGTGGCGAACATGGCCACCTACGACTGGGACATGGTGACGGGTCTGGTCGTCCGCTCCGCCAATGCCTCCAGCATGCTGGGCGTCCAGCACGAAGGGCCCACCGCCACGCGCGACGAGTTCCTGGCGCGCGTGCACCCCGACGATCGAACGCGCGTCCTCGAAGTGGAGCACGCCGCGGCCCTGCAGCCGCCGCACCTGTTCGACGCCGAGTATCGAATCGTCCGGCCGGATGGCGAGGTCCGCTGGATCGCCGACCGCGGACGCGTGTACGTGGCAGCCGACGGTACGCCGGTGCGCATGATCGGTGCACGCATGGACGTCACCGATCACCGCCGGACGGAGAACGCACTGCGCGTCAGCGAGGAGCGCCTCCGCTTCGCGCTCGAAGCCGGGCGGCTCGGGTCATGGGAGTTCAACCCGCAGACCGGCGAGCTGATCGCCTCCGCGCAGTGCAAGGCGAACCACGGTCTCGGCCCCGGCGACGCGCTCGCCTATGAAGGCGTCGTCGACGCCATTCCGGAGGCGCATCGCGACACGCTGCGCACGGCGCTGGCCGCTGCCATTGCCACCGGCGGCACGTTCAGCATCGAAGTGCCGAACCTCTGGCCGGACGGTTCCGAGCATTGGCTGATGATCGCCGCGCGCGTCATCGATCCGGCCTGCGTGGTCGGCCTCACGCAGGACGTCACCGATCGCTACCGGTGGGCGCGGCAGCTCGAGGACATGAACCGGCGGAAAGACGTGTTCATCGCCACGCTCGGCCACGAGCTGCGCCAGCCGCTCACGCCGATCGTCACGGGCGTCTCGCTCATGCGTGCGCGCGCCGGCGACGCCGTCGACAAGACGCGCGACATCGTCGAGCGGCAGGTCGATCAGCTGCGGCGCCTAGTGGACGACCTGATCGATTCGGCGCGCATCGCCCAGGGCAAGGTGCAGCTGACGCTGCAGCCGATCGACCTCCGCGAGCCGTTGAAGGACGCCGTGCACGTGGCGCTCACGCAGGTCGAGGCGAGACAGCAGCATCTTGGCGTCGTCATGCCCGAGCAGCCGCTCATCGTCAACGGCGATCGCGAGCGGCTGCAGCAGGTGTTTTCCAACGTGCTGCTGAACGCAACCAAGTACACCGACGAGGGCGGCGCCATCGACGTGGCGGTGACCGCCTGCGACGACGTCGCACGCGTCACCGTTCGCGATTGCGGCCGCGGCATCGACGCGGAGGCGCTGCCGCGCATCTTCGACATCTTCATGCAGGCGGATGAACGCAGCGGGCTCGGTTTGGGTCTGCCGGTGGTGAAGCGGCTCGTCGAGCTGCACGGCGGCGAAATCGCCGCGGCGAGCGACGGCCCGGGGCGCGGAAGCACGTTCACGATCGCCTTGCCGTTGTGCGGCGGCTGGGACGCCAAAAAAGAGGCGACACACCACCAGTAGCGTGCTAGAATCTGCCGACCTCTACTAATGGCAGACGATGGCCTCCATGAGATTCAGCTGAATGGAAAACAGCTGGTCTTTCTCTTCATGGCCTCCACCGTCGTCGCCGTGGTCATCTTCCTGTGCGGCGTGATGGTCGGCCGGGGCGTCCGCGCCCAGCGGCCTGCGGACGCGATCGAAGCGTCGGCCGACATCGTTGCCGACCCGACCGCGGCGATCGAACCCTCCACACGTGAGCCGCTCACCCCATCCGTTCCAAGCAGTGCCCCCGTCGCGTCGCAGGAGACGCTGACGTATCCGAGCCGGCTGGAGGGGCAGGATCCTCCAGAGGAAACGTTGAAGCCGGCTGGCGCGACGGCGAAGCGCGAATTAGCCGTGCCGGCCGCGAGGGCGGCAGCGCCGAAGCCTGCCGAGCCGAAGCCCGCGGCGCCGAAGCCTGCGGCGCCGAAGCCGGCGCCCGCTCCTGCAGCGGCGGAAACGAGTGTCGGCGGTGAGCCGGCGGGCAACGGGTTCGTCGTGCAGGTGGCGGCGGTCAACGACCGGCGCGAGGCGGACACGATTGCGCAGCGCCTCGCATCGAAAGGCTATCCCACGTTCGTGACGACGCCGCCCAGCGGCGTGCCGAAGATGTTCCGCGTGCGCATCGGCAAGTACCCGACGCGCCGTGAGGCCGAGACGATTGCCGCGCGTCTCGAAAAGGAAGATCAGTTCAAGCCCTGGATCACGCGCTGACGGGGCTATTGTCCCTGGCTGGACGCGGCGAACAGCTTCTGGCCCGTGCTCGCCATCACCACCGACGTCGCGTTGCCGATCGGCTGACCGCTTCTCGCCTTGAAGCCGTCCACGGTGACGACGTCGCCGGTCTTCATGGAGTTGCGCGTCCAGCCGGCGCGCAGGAGCCCGTTCGGTCCTCCCATCTCCATCCCCCAGTTGGTCACCTTCCCGGCCTCGTCCTTCACGTCGATATAGAACCAGACGTGCGGGTTGGTCCATTCCACCTTGGTGACGGTGCCGGTCAGCTTGATCGGCTGCTTGGCGTCGAACTCCGCCGCGAACGAATGATGCGCGAGCGCGGGCGCCGCGGCGAGGTCGAGCGCCAGCGCGAGGAGCACGAAGAGGCGCGTACGCATGGCCGTCATTTCTCCTTGGGCAGGACGTCGAAGTACTTGTTGTTCTCGCACACCCAGTCGAGCAGATCGGTGTCGGGCATCAGCTCCCACTGGAACGACACGCTCCACGGCTTCGTGTAGGCCTTGGGGTCGTCAATCGTGATCTGCACCTCCATGCGGCCGAAGTTGACGCGCCGGAATCGCTCGACGATGTGCAGCGCGTCGCTGTGCGGATGTCCGGCGTCGTCGAGCCAGGTCTTCTCGTTGATGCCGTTGGTGTCGACGACGAGCGTGTCGCCGTCCCACCGGCCAACGGAGTAGCCGAACCACGCGGGTTCCGGATCCTTCGGCAGCGCGCGGCCGTCGGTGAAGATCTGGCGGAAGCTGTGATAGCCCTCGAACAGCATGACGACCAGTCCGGGGGACTGGAGAATTTTTCGCGGCGTGTTGTGCGCGTCGAAGTCGGTGACGCTGTGCGGCAGGCAGCTGGCGCTCGGCCGGTCGATGCCGTTGTTCGCCTGGCGCTGCGCGAAGAGCTGACGCGCCCACGGCTGCATCGGCACGTCGATGCCGTCCGCGGCGAGATCGGCGAGGTATTTCTGCGTCGGCGCGTGCCAGACGCCGGAAAAGTCGGGTCGGCCGTCCGCGGTCTTCGGCGCCGGAGCCTTGAGGTTGGCGGTGCCGTCCGGCAGCCGCGGCGTGCCCGGCGTCGGCAGGTTCATCCATTGCGCGTCGGCGGGCGGGACCGCAGCCACCACGATTACTGCCAGTGCGAGCGCGGCGCATCGTGCGGACTTCACGGGGCGTCCTCCTCGCACGCCAACTCGAGCGTGCAGGCGTAACCATACACCTTTCCCGCGTCCCTGACGCCCCGGAATTGCGTGCGTGCGCCACGCCTTCCGGCAGCCGCCGCATGTCCGTGCGAAGATCGAAACACGGCGCTCCCGGTTCCCCGAAGTCGCCGCCCGAGGTTATTGCCGTGCGCCGCGTGGTTGTCCTCGTCCTGCTCGTCGCCGTCCTGGCCAGGCCGTCCGCCCAGGATCGGCCGCTCCCGGACTACGCCTCGTTCGCCGAACAGGTCAAGAAGCACCTGGCCACGGACGAGGAGCGGCAGAGCGGCTACATGTACGTGGAGCGCCGCACCGAGGAGCGCGTGGACGGCTCCGGGCGAACGACACGTGAATCCGTGAAAGTGTTCGAGGTCTATCCGGGGCTGCCGGGCGAAGACCGGTATCGCCGCCTGATCGAGGAGGACGGCCAGCCGGTGCCGGCGTCAACGCTGGCGGACAAGGACCGCGCGCGCCGCAAGGACGTCGAGGCCTACGCCCGGCGTGTCGCCAAGGCGGCCGAGCGTCAGAAGGAGACGCAGCAGCTCGAGAAGGATCGCCGCCGCTATGGCGCGGCGATCGACGATCTGTTTCGCATCTACGACATCCGGATGCTGCGGCGCGAACGGGTGGACGGCAACGACACCATTCTCGCCACGCTGACGCCCAGACGAGACGTCAAGCCGCAGACCGACGACGGCAAGATCATGCGGCACTTCAAGGCGCGCGCCTGGGTGAGCGAGTCGGACTACGAACTGGTGCGCGTGGAGATCGAAGCGCTCGACGATCTGTCGTTCGGGCTCGGACTGCTCGCGCGCATTCACAAGGGAACGACGGCGACCTACCAGCGGCGCAAGGTGAACGGCGAGATCTGGCTGCCGGCGCAGGTCACGTGGACGGCGTCCGCGCGCGTGCTGCTGCTGCGGCGCCTGCGGCTGCGCGGCATCTCCGAGTTCTCGGGCTATCGCAAATTTACGGTCGACACGGCGACCACGTATAGCAATCCGCCTCCGTGAAGGCGGGTCTGAAGACCCGCCTCTACGATGGGTAGACCGTAGAGGCGGACCTTCAGGTCCGCCCCACGTCGGACAACACGTAGAGGCGGACCTTCAGGTCCGCCTGAAGAGATCCGCCCAAACGATTACAGCGGCGGCGTGCGGCGATGCCAGTCGGTCACCTGCTCGTAGGCATGCGCGAGCGCGAGCACCTGCAGTTCGCCGCGCGGCGGGCCGCTGATCTCGAGTCCAATCGGCAGCCCGCCCCGGCTGAACCCGCAGGGCAGCGAGATGCTCGGCAGCCCGTAGATGTCGAACGGCTGCGTGTTGCGGAGCGACAGCGCGACGCCGCCGGCAGGAGGCACCGACGGATTGGTGACCGCCTCGTCAACCGTCTGCGGGAGAATCGCCGTCGTCGGCGTCACCAGCAGATCGACATCCGAGAACACCGTGGTCACCGCGCGCCGGAGCCGGTCCAGCTCACGCCGCCCCTCGATGTAGGCGGACGCCGTGACCCTGGCGCCGGCTTCGAGCCGCTGCCTCGTTGCCGGCTGATAGAGCTGCGGCGTCTTCGTGAAGTACGGCGCGTGATAGGCGTAGGCCTCGGCGCCCGCCACGGGCAGCGTGGTGTAAGCGGGCAGTTGCACGTCGCGGGTCGACGCCGTGAGCTTGCCAATGACCTGCAGCGCCTCGCGCACCGCCTGCTCGATCTCGGGATCGAGCGTGTCGTAGAAGACCGCGCGCGGGATGCCGATGCGCAGCGCGGACACTTTCTGCCGCAACGCCCGGCGGTAGTCCGGCGGCGCGCCGTTGATGCTGTTGGTGTCGCCGGGGTCGTAGCCCGCGATCGGCTGCAGCAGGAGCGCCGTGTCTTCGACGCTGCGGCACATCGGTCCGACGTGATCGAGCGACCACGACAACGGCACGACGCCGCGGGTGCTGACCAGGCCGTAGGTCGGCTTGAGCCCGACGATGGCGCAGTAGGCGGCCGGCTGACGGACCGAGCCGCCGGTGTCGGACCCGAGCGCGCCGTAGCAGAGGCGGGCGGCGACCGCGGCGGCCGATCCTCCGGACGATCCTCCGGTGATGCGATCGCGATTCCACGGGTTCCGCACGGGCCCGAAGTGTGTCTGCGCCGAGGTATCGCCGTAGGCGAACTCGTGCATGTTCAGCTTGCCGAGCAGCACCGCGCCCGACGCCTTCAGGCGGCGCACCACCTCGGCATCTTCCTGCGGCACGCGGTCCGCGAAGACCGCGCTCGCGGCGGTCGTGCGGATGCCGGCGGTGTCGAACAGATCCTTGAGGGCGAGCGGAATGCCGTGCAGCGGTCCGCGCCGCCGTCCGCGCGCAATTTCGCTCTCGGCGGTCCTGGCGTCGGCCAGTGCCTGTTCCGCGGTGATGGTGATGAACGCGTTGAGCAGCGGATTGAGCCGCTCGATACGTGCGAGACAGGCGTTGGTCAGCTCGACGGGCGAGACCTTGCGCGCCTGCAGCAGCGAGCCGGCCCCGGCGAGCGACAGCGCCGCCAGGTCGGCGGACGGGTGCGTCGATTGCGCGCGTGCCTGGGGGCGGGCGGTCCACGCCGTTGCCGCGCAGGCGCCGAGCGTGGTGGCGAGGAATTCGCGTCGCGTCGGGTGCAGCATGGCGCCGTTACCGCTTCGAGAACGCCGTGGCGCCGAGGACCTCCCACTGGAACTGCAGGTACTTGTAGAGCGACTCCTCGCGCACGCGCTCCTGATCGCTGTGCGCGGCGAAGCCCTGCAGCATGTCTTCCTCGTCGGTCGCCAGCGACACCCCGTAGCACTGCATCCCCTTCGCGCGCAGGAACGCCATGTCGGTCGCGCCCGTCTGCATGTAGGGGAGCGTGGGGATGCCGTACACCTTCCGGACCCCGTCGCATTCGAGCAGCGCCTGCCGCTCGACGACCTCGAGCTCCAGGTACTGCGCGAGCGCGTTGACGAGATCCTCGTCGGGCACCGACGGAGGGAAGCGCGGCTCGGCGCGCACGCGCTCGATGGCGGCGGCGATCACGGCTTCGAGCCGCTGCCGCTGGTGCCGCAGCGGCTGCGCCTGGTCGGGAGGAATCGTCTCGGAGATCGCCTCGACCTGACCGATGCGGTAGGGACGGCTGTGGTCCTCCGCCGTCACGCGGATCTTCTCCATGCCGCGCAGCACGATGTCGTAGCGGCCGTCGGCGAGCGCCTGCGAGTGGGTGATGACGCCGGCGCAGCCGACCTCGTAGATGGGCGGCCGCCCCTGGTAGTCGCGTTCGTAGCCAGGCCGCAACAGCACCATGCCGATGATCCGATCGCCTTCGAGCGCGTCCGCCACCATCTGCCGGTAGCGCGGCTCGAAGATGTGCAGCGGCAGGAACACGTTGGGGAACAGCACGACGTTGGGCAGCGGGAAGAGGGGAAGGGACGGCGGGAGCATGGCCGGCTCACGATTGCGCGATCTGTCATTGGTGATCTTACGGCTGCCATCACCCAACGACAAACCGCTAGTGAATCGTCTTCGTCTTCCTGTCCATGTAGTCCATCAGCACGTACTGGCCGAGCGTGTAGGGCGTCGTGAAATACGCCTTGCCGCGGCAGATGGCGGCCACGCGCCGCACGAACGCGACCAGGTCGGGGTCGCGCGCCAGCATGAACGTGTTGATCATGATGCCCGCCTTCTGGCAGGCGTTCACCTCGGCGAAGGTCTCGGAGACGATGAACGGATCGAGGCCGAAGGCGTTCTTGTAGATCTGGCCGTCGGGACGCGTCAGCGCCGACGGCTTGCCGTCGGTGATCATGACGATCTGCCGCATGTCCTTTTTCTGCCGCTCGAGGATGCGGCGCGCGAGGCGCAGGCCTTCACGCGTGTTCGTGTAGTAGGGGCCGACGCGCACGCGGCCGAGCTGCTTCAACGGGATCTCCTCGGCGGAATCGTGGAACAGCACCGCGTGCAGCGAGTCGCCCGGATACTGCGTCCGGATCAGGTGCGCCAGCGCCAGCGCCACGCGTTTGGCGGGCGTGAAGCGATCCTCGCCGTAGAGAATCATGCTGTGGCTGCAGTCGAGCATGATCACCGTGGCGCACGAGCTCTGATACTCGCTCTGCGCGACCATCAGGTCGGGGTAGTCGACGTCGATGACCGGGGATCCGGGATCAGGGCTGAGGGAGCCGGGGGTGCGAAGTGCTTGCTCCCCGATCGCCACTCCCCGATCCCCGACCGAGCGCCCCTCGGCGTGCAGCCGCTGCACGGCGTTGAGAATCGTGGAGCTCGGATCGAGATTGAGCGTGTCGCCGAACTCGTACGGCTTCGGCGCGGCGATCGCTTCCACGCCGGTCGACAGATGCCGCGTGTCGTGGCGGCCGGCGCTGCTGCGGCCGATTGAGCCGAGCAGGTCGCGCAGCGCGCGATAGCCGAGGAAGTCGAGCGCCTTGTCGGTGACCTCGAACTTCACCGGTCCCGAGTCCTCGCCCAGGCCGCCGCCGCTGCCGCGCCGATGCTCGCGCTCCTGCTCGAGATCGGGAGCGCTGGTGACGAAGCCCTGCTCCATCATCTTGTCGATGATCTGCTGGATGAGGTCCTCGAGCTGCTGCCGCGCCTTCTCCTGGTCGCCGTCGGCCGGCTCGCCGAGCAATTGCTGCAGCGCCTCCTCCGACAGCACGCCGCCGCTGAACAGCGCTTCGAGGATTGCGTCGTGCAGCGCCTGCATCGTCCGGTCCTCGTCGCCGGAGGACGGATCGCCCCACGGATTGCTGAACCCGCTGGAGAGCAGCAGGTCGGACAGCTTCGAGACCAGATCCTCGAGGTCAATCTGGTCGAGCAGGTCGCCGGTGTACTTGGTGTAGCGGTATTTCATCCCGGTTCGTGGTTGGTGGTTAGTGGGTAGTGGAAGGAGGTGTTCGGCATCTGGTCACGAACCGCCGCAAACAGCAACGGCCAACTACCAACTGCCAACCACCAACCACCAACGATCCTCAGTTGTAATACTTCTTCTTCCCCTGCGGGATCGACGGGATGCTGCGCTCCTCGTCCCGGAACTTCTCTTCGCGCGACGGCCGCCGCACCGGCGACTCGGACGCGTGGTAGCCGCGCTCCTCGCTGCGGCCGATCTTCTTCAGCGCATACAGGCCCTCGAGCACGAAATCGATGCCCGAGGCGAGCAGCGGCGCCGCGGCGTCCTTGGGGATGCCGGCGGCGTGCGCCAGCTCGATCAGGCCCTGCACGTCGCGCGCGTGGGTGAGTACCTCCTTGGTGCCCATCGTGTCGCCGAGCTGCAGGCTGCCGCCGAGATCGAACCACTCGATCACCTGGCGCGTTTCCAGGTGCGACAGGTATCCGTCGGCGACGTTGGCGACGGCCGCCTTGATCAGCTCGCGGCCCACCGTCTCGGCCCCCTTCAGCTCGCCCTCGTACTCCATCTCGAACTTGCCGGTGATGGAGGGGAGCGCGGCGTAGACGTCGTTGACGCGCGCCACCGCGCAGTCCTCGCGGTTCATCAGCGCGCGCCGCTCCGCGTTGGAGACGACGTTCTCCATGGCGGAGATGGGCAGCCGCTGGCTGACGCCGGAGCGCTTGTCGATGCGCCGGTCCTGCCGCGCCTGGAAGGCGATCTCCTCGACCACTTCCGCGACGAAGGTCGGCACCTCGGTGCGCGGTCCGACGCCGTCGCGCGCCATCCACGCTTCCTGCGCGGTGATGGCCATCGCGTCGCCGCGGCCGGCGGGGTAGTGGGTGCGGATCTCCGAGCCGATGCGGTCCTTGAGCGGGGTGATGATCTTGCCGCGCGCGGTGTAGTCCTCGGGGTTGGCGGTGAACGCCATCATCACGTCGAGCGGCAGCCGGACGGGATAGCCCTTAATCTGGACGTCGCCTTCCTGCAGGATGTTGAAGAGCCCGACCTGGATCTTGCCGGCGAGGTCGGGCAGCTCGTTGATGGCGAAGATGCCGCGGTTGGCGCGCGGCAGCAGCCCGTAATGCATCGTCAGCTCGCTCGACAGCTGCAGGCCGGAGCGCGCCGCCTTGATGGGGTCGATGTCGCCCACCATGTCGGCAATGGTGACGTCGGGCGTCGCCAGCTTCTCGACGTAGCGCGCATCGCGGCCGAGCCAGGCGATCGGGGTCGCATCGCCGTCCACCGCGAGCCGCGCACGGCACGCGCCGCAGATCGGGTCGAGCGGATCGTCGTTGATCTCGCATCCCGGCATCACCGGGATTTCCTCGTCGAGCAGCGTCACCAGCGCGCGCAGCAGCCGCGTCTTGGCCTGGCCGCGCAGGCCGAGGAGGATGAAATTGTGCTGCGACAGCAGCGCGTTCACGAGCTGCGGCACGACCGTGTCGTCGTAGCCGACGATGCCGGGGAAGAGCGGCTCACCCGAGCGCAGCTTGCGGATCAGGTTCTCGCGCACTTCCTGGTGCACGTCACGGCGCGCCACGCTGCCGTCGGCAACGGCGCGACGAAGGTCGCCGACGGTCGAAATCCCTGTGGGTCTGGGCATAGGACGATTCTACTAATGCTCAAGGCACAATGCCCGCTCAATGCGTAATGTCCAAGGTCTTTTGCGCATGGAGCCTTTAGCATTGGGGCATTGTGCCTTTCTTCAGCGGACGCCCGCAGGTTTTTGCGCACCGCGGTGGCAGCGCGCTCGGGCCGGAGAACACGCTCGCCGCCTTTGACATCGGCATGTCCACTGGCGCGGACGGTCTCGAGCTCGACGTCCACCTGTCCCGGGACAACGTGGTCGTCGTTCACCATGACAGGACGCTCGATCGCACGACGAACGGCACGGGACCTGTCGCCGCGCGCACCGCGGACGAGCTCGCGCGCGTGGATGCCGGATATCGATTCGCGCGCGACGGCGGCTTTCCCTTTCGCGGGCGCGGCATCGGCGTGCCGACGCTGCGCGAGGTGCTGACGCGCTATCCCGGGGTGCCGACCATCATCGAGATCAAGGTTCCGACGGCGGCGATGGGACGGGCGGTGGCGGAGGAGGTCCGCCGCGCCGGCGCCGTGGACAACGTCTGCGTGGCGGGCTACGGCCTGGCCAGTGCGACCGCCGCACGCGCCGCGCTGCCTGGTGTCGCCGCGAGCGCGTCGCAGCCGGAAGTGCGGCTTGCCGTCTACCGCTCGTGGCTGCGCTGGCCCGTCCGCCGTGCCGCCTACCAGACCTATCAGGTGCCGGAAAAGGCCGAAGCCACGCGCATCGTCTCACCGCGTTTTATCCGCGGCGCGCACGCAGCGGGGTTGAAGGTCCAGGTGTGGACCGTGGACGAGGAAGCGGACATGAGGCGGCTGCTCGAGTGGGGCGTGGACGGGCTGATCAGCAACCGGCCCGATCTCGCCGTCCGGGTGCGCGACGAATATCTGGCCGCGCGGGGGTGACCGACGAAGGGCGCGAAAGGTATGAACCACGAAGGGCACGAAGGGCGCGAAGAAAGATAAGGTTTTCTTGTACAACTTTGTGCTGTGAGGAATCTTGATGTCGCCTCCTTCGTGTTCTTCGCGTCCTTCGCGGTGTTGACGGGACCGGCAATCAACTGATGCGGCCGCCGACCATGCAGGACGTGCTGGACGCGCGCACGCGCGTCTACGCGGTGATGCCGCGGTCGCCGATGCTGCGCCATCCGCTGCTCGAGCAGTGGCTGGGCTGCGAGGCGTGGGTCAAGCACGAGAACCACAACCCGACCGGCGCCTTCAAGATTCGCGGCGGCCTCAACCTGCTGGCGCAGCTGCCGGCCGACGAGCGGCGCCGCGGCGTGGTCAGTGCGAGTACCGGCAATCACGGCCAGTCGATCGCCTTGGCCAGCCGGATGCACGGGGTGACGTGCCGCATCTTCGTGCCTGTCGGCAACAATCCGGACAAGAACGCCGCCATGCGCGCCTACGGCGCCGAGGTGATCGAGTTCGGCCGCGACTACGACGAGGCGCGCCTGCGCGTGGAGGAGCTCGCCCCGCGCGAAGGGTGGCGCTACATCCACTCCGCCAACGAGCCGCACCTCATCGCCGGCGTCGGCACCTATGCGCTCGAGATGCTCGAGGACGCGGATCTCGATTACCTGTTCGTGCCGATCGGCGGCGGCAGCGGTGCCGCCGGCTGCTGCATCGTCCGCGGCGGGATGGCGGCGAAAACCAAGATCGTCGGCGTGCAGGCCTGCGGCGCCGATGCGTTTACCCGGTCGTGGCGCGGAAGCACGCGCGTCACCGCCGACCGCGTCAGCACGTTTGCCGAAGGGCTGGCCACGCGCATCACCTTCGACCTGACGTTCGGCATCCTGAAGGAACAGCTCGACGACATCGTCACCCTCGACGAGCCGGAGCTCGAAGAGGGTGTCCGCGCCGCGCTTCGCTGCACGCACAACCTGGCCGAGGGATCGGGGGCGGCGCCGCTGGCGGCGGCGAAGAAATACGGGTCGCGGCTCGCGGGCAAGAAGATCGGCTGCGTGATGAGCGGCGGCAACATCGATCTCCGGACGCTCGCCCGCATCGTCGCCGGCGGGTAGCCGCGGCGGCGATCAGAACTCCAGCGTCACGCCCACCGACGGGACAATCGGAAACATCGGGTCGAGCGGGCCGAATGCCTGGCCGGTGCGCGTGTTGACTCCCGGCACGGCGGGCCGGACGTTCTCGCGATTGAGGACGTTGATGACCTCGGCAAACAACGTCAGCCGGCGGCGGCTCCACTGATACGTGCGATCGAAGCGCGCATCGAGCCGCGAGTAGGCGGGCACGCGCACGTGGTTCCTGATCGCGCCGACGAAGAACAGGTCGCCCGGCCGCTGCTCGAAATAGCCCGGGATGGGACGGTTCGATCCGAATCGCCATCGCGCGTTGACGCTCATGCGCTCGGACACGACATACCGCGCAAACGACGTCACCGTGTGGCGCTGATCGAAGTCGCTGTCGAAGCGCTCGCCGGTCGTGCGGTCCGTGTAACGGGTGCGGCTCAGCGAGTAGGCCAGCCATCCCGACAGCCCGCGCGGCGATTTGCGCTGCAGCATCAGCTCAATGCCACGCGAGCTGCCGTCGAGCGCGTTGACGTAGAGCGCGGTGCTCGAGGGCGGCCGCAGCACGCCCCCGGCGACCTGGTAGTAGCGGCCGGGCAGGTCGATCAGGTCGCGTTCCGCACGGTCGTAGGCGGTCACCTGCCAGCGGGTCGCGGCGCCGAGCCGGCCTTCGACGCCGGCATCGACGTGCCGGTCGCGCTCGGGACGGAGATTCGGGTTGCCACGCATCCCGACCACGCGCGCGATCTCCGGAAACTGGTACGCGATGCCGGCGCCGCCGACGAGCCTGAGCCCGGCGGCGCTTTCCAGCACATTGGGATCCTAAGCTTAGAATTCCACGTGGACAAGTTGTCGC
>JADMIO011583460.1_pt1 | contig 19753 bp, 22 predicted proteins | sample 8958161 | NCBI WGS metagenome assembly JADMIO01 (sample SAMN16585339, study PRJNA669376) | soil metagenome | isolation source: Crop rotation soil | place: USA: Cullars Rotation, Alabama | collected 2011
GCCGCGACTTCAAGTCACGTGAATTCCAAGCTTCGGATCCCACTGTGCTGGAAAGCGTACGCTTCCCCGGCGCGAACCACGACATGTCCAAAGGCATCGCGATCGGCTCCGGGATTCACATCGATCGCTTCACGCACATCGAAGCTACCCGCTACCCGCGCGGCTCCGACGTGCTCGGCCTGCTCGCAACGCTCCTCGTCAACGGCAAGGGCATCACGCGCATCTTCAAGTGGATCGGTTCGGCGTTCCGCCATCCGATTCGCTTCGCGCGCGCCGCATGGCCGTTCGGCTTCGCGCGCCAAACGCTCATCTTCCTCGTGATGCAGACGATCGACGCAACCCTCCGCATGCGTTTGCGCCGGCGCTGGTGGTGGCCGTTCACGCGCCTGCTCACCACCGAAGGCCAACGCATCCCGACGAACATTCCCGCCGCGAACGCGTTCGCCGAAACCGCCGCGGCGCACTTCGGTGGCATCCCGATCACGTCATCATCCGAGATCCTGTTCAACATGCCGATGACCGCGCACTGCATCGGCGGCTGCGTGATGGGCGTCGACGCCACGCAAGGCGTGATCGATTCCCAGCACCGCGTGTTCGGCTATCGCAACTTGCTCGTCGTCGACGGCTCCGCAGTCGGCGCAAACCTCGGTGTCAATCCATCGCTCACGATCACTGCGCTCGCAGAGCGCGCGATGTCCTTCGTGCCGGCAAAGCGCGACATCGGCGAGACGCAAGCGAACGCGTCCTCCGAGCCTGCCCGCACCTCGTTGCCGATCGTGGACGCACCTCGCGCGCGCTAGTCGGTCGACCTAGCTCCTCGACCGCGACCGCAAGTCGCCACCGAGCTTCGTCATGCTGATGATCAGCATCATGCAGCCGATCCCCGCCGGCAGACGACTCACCCAGTACACCGACTGGCCGGCCCTCTCTGCACTCACCCGAAACCCTTCATCGAGCAGCATGTTGACGCCGATCAGGCCGAGGCCGCCGAACGCGAGCGCCATCCGCGACGCGACGTTCGGGTAGCGCTTCGCGATCAAGCTGCCTAGCAGGCACGTTATCCCGATGACCGCCGGCCAGTAGGTCGTCGAATAACGTCCCCCATAGTCAGCGTGCTCCCACGCAACCTCGTTGCTCACGAAGTTGAGTCCAATGAGCGCGAGGCCAGCGAGTGCGAGCAAGAACGCGGGCGATCGTGGCCCTCGCTTCACCATTCTCTTCTCGATGTCTTCGAAGCCCATAGGCGACGGGCACTCTCGATCAATGGGACTGCGTGGTCAACGACGCGGCGATGAGTGGTGTCACGGCGGCGACGAACGGTACTCGCGCGCTAAAATAGTCCGACTATTTTTCGTGCAGATCGTCCGTAGGGCGGCCATTTCGATGCGGTCGCCATGTCTGCGCGTGAGCGAGCAAACATTTCAGCGCGACATGCATGTCGTGTCCGCGCGTTAAATAGTCCGACTATTTTCGCGCGAATCCTCGTTGCAAGCCGCGGTGCGGCCGGCCGCGTCTGGCGGCTCTGCTGCCTCCAGAGTTATCGCCAACGAAAAATAGTCCGACTATTTTTCGTGCAGTTCGTCCGTGGGTCGGCCATTTCGATGCGGTCGCCATGTCTGCGCGTGAGCGAGCGAACATTTCAGCGCGACATGCATGTCGTGTCCGCGCGTTAAATAGTCCGACTATTTTCGCGCGAATCCTCGTTGCAAGCCGCGGTGCGGCCGGCCGCGTCTGGCGGCTCTGCTGCCTCCAGAGTTATCGCCAACGAAAAATAGTCCGACTATTTTTCGTGCAGTTCGTCCGTGGGTCGGCCATTTCGATGCGGTCGCCATGTCTGCGCGTGAGCGAGCGAACATTTCAGCGCGACATGCATGTCGTGTCCGCGCGTCTAAATAGTCCGACTATTTATTGCTGAGAAGATCGAACGCCAAAACGCCAAAACGCCAAACGGAGGTCTTTCGATCTCGCTTTCCTGGAACGATCGCGGCAATCGAACACGAACCCAGTAACGGTTCGTGTTCTACATGATCGCCGATGATCGATCGGAAGCGTCTCCGAGCAGCGCGCGTCCGGAAACGATCCGATTCCGGTTTTGGCGTTTTGGCGTTTTGGCGTTCAATTCTCGGAGGCGGCAAAGCCGCCAGGTGCGGCCCTTGACGCCGTCCATCATGCGCGGCCCGGATACCGTGGCCGATGGCGGCAGCTCGTCGTCAGTCGAGTGACTACTTCGCGCCGCCGGCAGCGCCGGCCTTCGCGTCGACTTTCGCGCCGGCTTTGACGTCGACCTTCGCGCCGCCCGCGGCCTTCGCGCCCGCGTCGCCCGTGGTCTTCGCTGCGCCACCAGTCTTCGCCGTCGCGTCGGTCGCGCCCTTCACTGCGCCCGTGATGCCGGCCTTCGCGGTGCCGCCGGTCTTCGCGGCGGTGTCGGTCGTCGTCTTCGCACCAGCGGCTGCGCCTGCTTTGACGTCACCACCGGTCTTCGCACCGGCGTCGCCGCCGGCCTTCACGGTGCCGCCGGCTTTGACCGTCGCGTCACCGCCGACTTTCGCGCCGGTGCCTGCGCCCGCCTTCGCGGTGCCGCTCGTCGTCGCGGCGGTGTCGGTGCCTGCTTTCGCGCCAGCACCTGCGCCCGCCTTTGCGGTGCCGCTCGTCGTCGCCGCGGTGTCGGTGCCTGCTTTCGCGCCAGCACCTGCGCCCGCTTTTGCGGTGCCGCTCGTCGTCGCCGCGGTGTCGGTGCCGGCTTTCGCGCCAACGGTTGCACCGGCTTTGAGCGTGCCGCCGGCTTTCGCCGCGGCGTCGGTGCCGGTCTTTGCGCCAGCATCGGTGCCGGCCTTGACCGTGCCGCCGGCTTTCGCCGCGGCGTCGGTGCCGGTCTTCGTCGCTGCGCCAGCGCCGGCTTTCGCGGTGCCGCTCGTCTTCGCGGCCGCGTCGGTGCCGGCTTTGGCGCCGGCATCACCGCTGACCTTTGCGTCGACTTTGCCTTCGCCCTTCATCTCGCCTTTGACACCGCCGGCTGCGGTCGCGCCTGCGCCTGCGCCGGCCTTCGCCGTGCCGGTCGTCTTTGCGCCGGCCTTCGCGCCGGTGTCAGCGCCGGCCTTCGCGGCGTCGGTCGCCTTCGCGCCAGCTTTCGCGGCGGCGTCGGTCGTGGTCTTCGCGCCTGCGCCTGCCTTTGCCTTGGCATCAGCGGCGGCCTTGGCGTCGACCTTCGCGTCGACCTTGGCATCGACCTTCGCGCCGGCCTTCACTTCGCCGGTGGCGGGCGTTTCGGCGAACGCGGGAACACTGAGAGTGGCGAGAACAAGAGCGACGCGGAAGAAGTTGCGCATGCGTGAGTCTCCTTGATGAGGGCAGCGAGCATAGCAGCGGCTATGCCCTTCACGCGCCCGACGAAAACTGCGCGCATTGAATTCACGATGCGGGGCAGCTTGCCCCGCGGGGCATTTCGCCTCGCGCGATCATGAGCGCGTGGTTAGAAGCGGTCCCAAACGTACGAAAGCTCGACGACGGGATAGCCACCTACGCGCGACTGCAACCGTGAGCCTGATCTTCCGCCCATCGCTTCGTAGAAGCGTCTTGCGTGGTGATTGTTCTCGAGCACCCACACGATCATCGATCGCATGTCGTTGGCGGCAAGCCACGCTTGCACGCGCTCCCACATGTCTTGGCCGAGGCCGTGTCGCTTCGCGCGATGCGCGAGATAGATCGCGTAGACCTCGCCGGCGTAGGGCACGTGGCGGCGACTCGCGCCCGCATCGCAGAAGCCGACGATGTCGCCGTGCGTGACATCGTAGGCGACGAGTTGGAACACGGAGCGGTCGCGCAGGATCTTGCGCCGCGAGTCGACGCGCTGACCGACGTCGATCCGATCGAGCACGGTGTCGGGCAAGATGCCGCGGTAGCTGGTCTGCCACGAATCGGTGTGCACGCGCGCGATGCCTTCTGCATCACCGGGTACCGCTTCGCGCACCGCAAACCGCGTCATGTTTCGTCTCCGACTCCCCAGCGTAGCAGCTTGCGGTAGAGCGTCTTGCGATCAAGTCCGAGCATCTTGGCTGCGTCGGTGCGGTTGCCGTTGCACGCCTCGAGGACGCGAAGTACGTGGCGGCGCTCGACCTCCTCGAGTGTGAGCAGCTCGGGTAGGTCGTGACCCGAGAGCGAGGGCGTACGCGAGCGGTGGCGGACTTTGTCCGGCAAATCCTCGACTTGGATCTCCTCGAAGTGGGCGAGGGCGACCGCGCGCTCGAGGCAGTTGCCGAGCTCGCGCACGTTGCCGGGCCAGTCGTAGGAGATCAGGCGCTCGGCGGCGGCGGGCGATAGCCCGACCACCTTCTTGTCGAACACGACCGCGTATTGCCGCAGCATGTGCTGCGCGAACAGCAGCACGTCCCCGCCGCGCGCGCGAAGGGGCGGCAACGGGATGTGGATCACGTTGATCCGGTAGTAGAGGTCTTCGCGGAAGCGCTTGTCCTCGACCATTTCTTCGAGGTCGTGGTTGGTGGCGGCGATGATGCGCGGACCTTTGCGCTCCATCGCATGCAGGAGCTTCGGCTGGACTGCGAGCGCGACCTCGCCGATCTGATCCAAGAACACGGTGCCACCGTCGGCTTCGTGAAAGCGGCTGAGCAGCTCGCTTTCGACGAGCGACTCGGGAATCGCCGCGCAGTTGACCGCGACGAATGGACCGTCCTTGCGCCGGCTGCGGTCGTGCACCGCACGCGCGACGACTTCTTTGCCCGTGCCGCTCTCGCCGCTGATCAAGATCGTTGCGTCGGTGGTCGAGACTTGATCGATCAGGTCGTAGACCTGTCGCATCGCCGGGCTCGCACCGACGAGATCACCGCGACCGCGCGTCGACTCGACGGCTTCGCGCAGTCGCTTCACCTCGCCGCGCAGTTGGCGATGCTCGGCGGCGCGGCGAATCGCGATCGCGAGCGCTTCGATCTCGACGGGCTTGGTGACGAAGTCGTACGCGCCCGCGCGAATCGCGCCGACCGCGGTCTCGAAGCTGCCGAACGCGGTCAGCAAGATCACCGGGATGTCGGGACGGTCGGCGACGATGTGCTGGCACAGCTCGAGGCCGGTCATCCCTTTCATATTGAGATCGGTAACGACCACATCGACGTCGTGCTCGGCGAGTGCCGCGAGTGCAGAGGTGCCATCGCCAAACGTCATCACGGTGAAGCCGCGCTTCTTGAGACCGAGCTGGACGAGGTCGGTCATCTCGCGCTCGTCGTCGACGACGAACACTTTCATGCCGCACCTCGCACGGCCCGCGCCGCGGCTTGGGGCAGCCACACCGTGAACGTCGAGCCGGTGCCGAGCTCCGACTGCACGTCGATCCAACCGCCGTGCTCGCGCACGATGCCCCACGACACCGAGAGCCCGAGGCCTGTGCCTTCACCAACCTGCTTCGTGGTGAAGAACGGCTCGAAGATGCGATCGCGGGTTGCCGGATCCATACCGGTGCCGCGGTCGCGCACTTCGATCGCGATCCACGTGGTGACGTCGCTCTCGACATACGGCGGCGGCGTGGCTTCAGCAAGGCGCGTCACGATGTCCACCGTACCCCCGTCGGGCATCGCGTGGATCGCATTGATCACGAGGTTCGTCAGCACTTGATGCAGCTGGCCTTCGTCGGCGTCGACGCGCAGGTTGTCCGCAGCCGCGATGCAGTCGAGCTTGACCTGCGCTTTGCGCGCGATCGTGGCGACGAGCTCGCACACGCGCTTCACGAGGCCCTCGACCGATAGCGACGTCTTGTGGAGCGCGCGCGGTCGCGCGAAGTCGAGCAGCTGGCGAATCAGCGCAGTCATCCGCTCCGCTTGTTCGAGCACGATGCGCGCCGATTCGTTCGCGTCGGCGCCTTCGACTTCGTGATCGCGGATCATGCGCGCACGTCCCTGCACCACGTTGAGCGGCGTACCTAGCTCGTGCGCGAGACCCGACGCGAGCTTGCCGACCGTGGTCAATCGGTCGGCGTGGCGCAGCTGCTCGGTCGCCGATTCGCGCGCACTGCGTTCCGCGGCGAGCCGCTCGCACATGAGATTGATCTCGGTGGCGAGCTGACCGAGCTCGTCGCGTTGCGCGAGGTGCAACGGGCCGGAGAGGTCACCGGTCCCGACGCGCCGCGCTTTCTCGGCGAGCCGCGAGATCGGGCGGCCGATGAACACCACGCCGAGCGCGAGCGCGAGTAAGCCGGCGATCGCGACAGCGCTTGCCGACGCGATGATGCCGTTGCGCAGCGAGTCGCTCGTGAACTTGTAGAGCTGATCGAGCGGCTGCGCGATCTCGAGGCCACCGTCGCGCGCTTCGGGGACCTTCACCGGAATGTACGTGAGCAGCAGGCCCTGATCTTTGACGGTGACGACTTGCCCGGTGTCGAGCGGCACGAGCAGGTCGCGCGGAATATGCGGCGCGTCGCGGCTCGTACCGTCGAGCCAGACCCAGCGCGCGCGAATGTGCTCGCTGCGGCTCGACGCCGTGAGCAAGAACTGGCGCGCAGCCGCCTCGCCATCGCGTTCCCACACCTCGGCCATGCCGCGCGCGAGCGCGCGACCGAGCGCCGTCGCCTCGGCGCGCATCTGGTTGTCGAACACGTCGCGTTCTCGTCGGTAATCGAAGAAACCCTGAATCATCGCAACAAGCGCAACGCTGATGACGAGCGCGGCGATGAACTTACGGGTCAGGCGCATTAACGTACGAAACGTTAGCGCATCTCTGACGCCGTTGGCCCGCTTCGTGAAGCACCGGTGGTTGTCATGCTGCCGAAACACATCCTCGTTCCAACCGACTTGAGCGAGGGAGCCGAAGAGGCACTCGACTTCGCGTGCGAGCTTGCACGCCAGTTCGGCTCGACGGTCCACCTGCTCCACGTCATCGGGATCCCCACGCTGGGCGTCCCCGAGCTGGGCGTCGCGCTGACCAGCACGGTGATCGACTCGATGATCCGCGACAACCAAATCGCACTCGAGCAACTCGCCGAACGCAAGCGCCACCTGGCGACGTTCGGCCAGATTTTGCTCCGCACCGGCGATGCGCGCCATCTGATCGATCAAACGGCAACCGAGCTCAACGCCGACTTGATCGTGATGGGCACGCATGGTCGCCGCGGCGTGTCGCGCGCGCTGCTCGGCAGCGTGACCGAGAGCGTCGTGCGCACGGCGCCATGCCCCGTACTCACGGTACGGCCGCATACCGTGCATCACGAAGCCGCGGCGTAGTAGCCTGCGCACGTGGTGCGCTTCCTGATCGTGTTCGCCGCCGGAGGTGCCGGCTGCGGCGCGCGCTATCTCGTCGGCGTCTGGCTCGGCCCGCGGGCATTTCCGTACGCGACGCTGATCGTCAATCTGGTCGGCTCGTTCCTGATCGCGCTGATCATGGAGAGCACGCTGCGCGTGGCGTCGTTCCCACCGAACCTGCGCCTCGCGCTGACCACCGGCTTCATGGGCGGCCTGACTACGTATTCGAGCTTCAACTACGAGACGACGACCCTGGCTGCAGAAGGCGCGTGGTTACGCGCTGCACTGAATGTGAGCATCACTCTCCTCGGGTGCGCGATCGCCGGACTCGCAGGTTTGTGGCTCGCTCGTCGTCTCACCTAAGCGAGCATTTCATTGCCTCGGCCAGCGAACATGGCCATGCTCGGTTAGAGGCGGGAATGTCGAAGGAGAAGCGCGAACGCATGGTCAGCGAACAGCTGGCACGACGAGATATCGTCGACCCGCGCGTCCTCGCTGCATTCAACGCCGTGCCGCGCGAAGAGTTCGTCGATCCGGAAGCCGAGAGGTGGGCGTACGAGGATTCGCCGCTCGCGATCGGCTTCGGGCAGACCATCTCGCAGCCATACGTCGTCGCGATGACCGTGCAGGCGCTCGGGCTGAGCGGCACCGAGCGCGTGCTCGAGATCGGCACCGGCTCGGGGTACGCCGCCGCGATCCTCGGCAAGCTCGTCGCCGAAGTGCATACGATCGAGCGCATCAAGGAGCTCGCGCAAATCGCCGAAGAGCGGCTGCGTCGCCTCGGCTTCGACAACGTGCACGTGCATCACGCCGACGGTACGCTCGGCTGGCCACCGGCTGCGCCGTATCAAGCGATCGCGGTTGCAGCCGGCGCGCCGCGCCCGCCGCAGCCACTGCTCGAGCAGCTGACGATCGGCGGCCGCATCGTGATTCCGCACGGCGACGCGTCGAGCCAACGGCTCGCGCGCATTACGCGCAAGGACGAGCGCCACTTCGTCGAGGAGAACCTCGGCGACGTGCGTTTCGTGCCGCTGCTCGGCGCCGAAGGCTGGCCGGTTCGCGCTTAGGCAGCAGCCGTCGCTGCCTTCTGCACCGCTTCGATCTCGAGGTTGATGTCGAGCTTGTCGCCGACGAGGAAGCCGCCGGCTTCCATCGCCACATTCCACGTCAGGCCGAACTCCTTGCGGCTGATCGACGTCTTCGCGGAGAAGCCGGTACGCGTGCCGCCCCACGGATCGACAACGCGCTCGCCACCTTCGACTTGGAGCGTGACCGGCTTCGTGACGCCGTGGATCGTCAGCTCGCCTGCGACTCGGTAGTCATCGCCGTCGCGCGTGATCGACGTGCTCTTGAACGTGATGGTCGGGAACTTCTCGACCTCGAGGAAGTCGGGCGAGCGCAGGTGCGCGTCGCGTTTCTCTTCCTTGGTGTCGATCGAGGCTGCGTCGATGGTGACGTCGAGACGCGACCGCGTGAGGTCTTGGTCATCGAGCTCGAGCGTGCCGTCCCACTTCGTGAAGCGGCCGTGGACCTTGGAAACCATCAAGTGACGGACGTGGAAGTTGATGCTGCTGTGGCTAAGGTCGAAGTTCCATTGCGAGGTGGACATGAGATGCTCCTAGGTCGGTTCTGAGTGTTGCCTTGGTTCTGCTTTGTAACCAGGTCATACTTAGGAACCAACGAGACCCGTCGCAAGAAGGCACATCGATGTCACCAAGGAACATGAAGAACGAGTCATGCCCCGCCGTGCGAGAAGTTCTGCATCGCGTGGGCGACAAATGGAGCGTTCAGATCGTCGCGCTGCTAGGTGATGGTGCGATGCGTTTCAGCGAGTTGCGGCGCTCGATCGAAGGGATTTCGCAGCGCATGCTGACGCTGACGTTGCGCGGGCTCGAGCGCGACGGTCTCGTCACGCGAACTGTGTTTCCCGAGATCCCGCCGCGGGTCAATTACGAGCTGACGCGCCTGGGCAAGACGCTGCTCGAGCCGATTTCCGCGCTCGCGGATTGGGCGGCGGAGTACCGGACCTCCATCCAGGAAGCGCGCGAGAAGTTTGACCGGCAGAACAAGGCAGCCCCGAAGCGGGCCTGACTCCGGATCCACGCACGAGCTGCGCGTTCAGAATTTCCTCGATTCCCGACGACGAGCGCGTACGATCTACCGATGCTGCGCGCCATCGGCTTGGTCTGCCTGCTCGCGTCCACCGCTGCTGCCGATGACAGCCGTGCGTTCCACTTCGAGGTCGGCGTCAATACGCGCCACTTCACGCCGGACCGCGAGAACGTCGCGTTCCGCACGACCACCGATCCCAGTCCCGATCCGTCGCTCGAAGGCGGCAACGGCATGACGATGTCGCTGCGCTTCACGGGGCGCACTCGCTACAACACGTATCTCGGTGTCGAAGGCGAGGCCGGCAAGATGATCGGGCTGTCCGAGTCGAACATCGCCGGTGCTTATGGCGTCGCCGGTGCGCGCGGCCAGCTCGGTCGGCTTCGGCTCGCTGCAGAGCTCGTCGCGGGCAAGCGCTGGGTGCGCTACGAGTTCGGCGCGCGCAGCGATCCGTCGGCGATGATCATGGAGCCGCGCGTGCGCGGAGACCTCTGGGTTGCGAGCCAATTCAGCATCGGCGGTGCCGTCGGCTCGACGTTGAGCGATCGTGCGGTGTGGATGGCCGGTCTCTACATCACGTTCCACTCGAACCCGTTCGATCGGTGATACACACGGCGCGTGTCACGCGCGCTCGTCGTCGTTGATCGGTTCGCGCCCGAAGCGCGCGCGCTGCGCAAGACGTTCGACGAGCGGTTCGCCGAGCCGCGCAGTACGCGCGCCGATCGGTTCGTGTGGGACTGGTGGCACGTGCCGGGCCAGTACACGGCGCTGCGCACACCGGCGTGGACCTACTTCCCGCGGCGTGTCTACGAGAGCTTTCACCGCCGGCTCGTCGCGTGGGGGCGGGCCACGCTCGGTTGCCACGACATTTCGCCGCCGTGGCTCTCGCTCTATATCGAAGGTTGCCGCCAAGAGCTGCACGGGGACTTGCCGCACGGCCCGTTCGCGTTCGTGTACTCGTTGACGAACTGGAACAAGCGCACGTTTGCCGGCGGCGAGACGCTGATGCTGCGCGACGAGGTGCTCGACTTCTGGGCCGACTTCCGCTCGGTGCGAGCGGTCGAGGAGCACGAGCTATTGCGCGCGATCGAGCCACGCTTCGATCGATTGACCGTGTTCGATCCGCGCATTCCGCATGGCGTGCGGACCGTGACGGGCACGCGCGATCCGCGTGAAGGCCGCCTCGTGATCCACGGCTGGTTCGTGCAGCCTCGCCCATTCGTGCAGGGACCGCTGCCCGTCCGCACACTCAGCGGGCGCGTCGACGAGCTCGGCGCGGCGCTCGGCAGTTGGCTGACCGATATGCCAATCGCCGGCGTGCTCGCGCTCGCGTTTTCCGTCGATCGCCGCGGCGCGGTCGGGCGCGTACGCGTGCTCTCCGATACGACACGCGTGCCTCGCGCCGACGAGCGCGAGCGCGTGCGCCTCGTCCGCAAGCTGAGACAGAGTGTTGCGGCTTGGCGGTTCGGAAAACAGCGCGGACCTAGCCAAGTGACTCTGCCGATCGTGTTCGAGCGTGGCTAAGGTGGAGCGATGGACATCCAGGTTCGACGCGCGAAGGATCGCGGCCACGCCGACCACGGCTGGCTCGATACCTCGCACACATTCTCGTTCGCGGATTACTACGACCCGAAGCACATGGGCTTCCGCGTGCTGCGCGTGATCAATGAAGACAAGGTCGCAGCGGGCCGCGGCTTTGGTCAGCATCCGCACGCGGACATGGAGATCGTGACCTACGTGCTCGAAGGCGAGCTCGGCCATCGCGACAGCATGGGCAACGGCTCGGTGATTCGTCCCGGCGACGTCCAGCGCATGAGCGCGGGCACCGGCATCACGCACAGCGAGATGAACGCGTCGAAGACGCAGCCCGTGCACTTCATGCAGATCTGGATCATGCCCGACAAGCGCGGCCATAAGCCGGGCTACGAGCAGAAGGCGTTCAGCAAGGACGAGCGCCGCGACACGTTGCGCGTCGTCGCTTCGCCGGATGGTCGCGATGGCTCGATCACGATTCATCAGGACGCGACGATCGCTTCATCGCTGCTGTCGGCCGGCAAGACCGTCGAGCACACGCTCGCAGCCAATCGCTACGCATGGCTTCAGGTCGCGCGCGGCACGGTCGAGCTCGACGGCAAGCAGCTGAGCGCGGGCGATGGCGCCGCAATCAAAGGCCCGGGCGCGCTCGCGATCAAAGGCATCGCGGATGCCGAGCTGCTCCTCTTCGATCTGCCCTAGCTCTTCAGCAGAAGCTGCGGCGCGACGACGGTCATGATCGAGAACAAGATCGACGCCAGCAGCTCGCGCAGCTCGGTCTGCGACAGCCTCGGGTTCGCGCACCAGTCGATCGAGGTGTGCTCGACGAAGCCGATCCAGCCGCGCACGGCGGTCTGAAATCGCACGTCCTTGCTGAGCATGTCTTTGAACGGAGTCTGCTCGAGGAACTCGTCGGTCAGCCGCTTGCGTACGCCTTCGACAACTTGCGCGACCTCGGGATCCGAGCCGATGCCGCCACGCATGAGCGACACGAACGCGCGCGAGTGTTGCTGGATGTGATCGAGGTACGCGTCGAGGCCTGCGCGCACGCTGTCGATCGGCGGCAGATCGTCTGGGATGCTCGTGCAGCGCTGGACGAGCTCGTCGGCGATCTCGCGCAGACCGGCGACGTACAGATCGCGCTTCGTCGGAAAGTAGTGATAGAGAAGCCCCTTCGAAATCTTCGCTTCGCGCGCGAGATCGTCGATCGAGACGTCGTCGTACGAACGATCCGAGAACGCCTTCTTCGCGAGCTCGAGCAATTGTGCGCGCCGTTCATCGTTGTCCAACCGAATGCGGCGGCGCGGGCGCGTAGCAGCAGCGGCAGCGCGCAGCAGGCGTCGAACGGGTTTGCGGCCAGGCACTTCGGTCATCATACATGACGCCTATTGACCTTGGGTCAATAAGTGGCTAGCATGGTCATATGTCGATCCCGACACCTCGGAAGCTCGACGTTGACCTGACCGATGTCCCGCGCCACTGGCTTGCCGGGAACCCCGTCGCCACCGCGATTTCGAACGGCATCAACATGCTGTTCCCACACGGCGAGCGGTTCTTCGTGCGTTCGGTCCATTACTACATGGACCAGATCAAGGACCCCGACCTGCGCGCGCAGGTCAAAGCGTTCTTCAAGCAGGAAGGCCATCACGCGAGCGCGCACGATGACTTCAACGCCGTGCTGCGGAAGCAGGGCTTCAAAATCGATCGCTTCCTGTCCAGGTACCAGCGCATCTCGTCGTGGATCGAAAAGCGCGTGCCGGCAAAGCTGAACCTCGCGGGCACCGCGGCCGCCGAGCACTTCACCGCGATCCTCGCCGACGGCGCGTTCTCGAACGGCATCCTCGATGCTCTGCACCCGACGGTGCAACAGCTTCTCGCGTGGCACGCCGCCGAAGAGATCGAGCACAAGGCTGTCGCATTCGATGTGCTGCAGCAGATCGATCCGTCGTACGCGCTGCGCGTCGCGGGTCTCGCCTACGCGACGGTGATGCTCGGCATGTTTTGGGCGTGGGCGACCACGATGCTGCTTCGCCAAGAAAAGCTTGGCTGGCGCGCGACGCTGCGCCAGTTGCGCACCGAGGGCAAACAAGATCCCGTGATTCGCCGCGTGTTCATCGCAGGCATTCGCCAGTACATTCGGCGCGACTTCCATCCGCGCCAAAACGCGAACGAGCACCTCGCCGCCGAGTGGTTCGCCGCGCGAGGTTTCTCGTTCCCCGAGGCAGCATGAATCTCAAAGATCGCGTCGTCGTCGTGACCGGTGCAGGTAGTGGAATCGGGCGCGCGACGGCACTCGCGTTCGCCGCCGAGGGTGCGCGCATCGCAGCCTGCGACGTCGATGAAGCGCGGCTCCAATCACTCAGCAGCGAGCTCGGCGATCGCGCGCTCCTCGTCCGTCGCGTCGACGTCAGCGATCGCCTCACGATGAAGCTGTTCGCCGACTCCGTGCACGAGCTCGCGGCAGCGGCCGATGTGATCGTCAACAACGCCGGCGTCGCCGTCGGCGGTTCGTTTCTCGACACCACGCTCGACGATTGGGACTGGCTGCTCGGCGTCAACCTGCGCGGTGTCGTCCACGGCTGCCACTACTTCATTCCGAAGATGGTCGCGCGCGGTGCCGGCGGCCACGTGGTCAACGTGTCGAGCATCCTCGGCATCTATCCCGCGCCGAACGTCACCGCGTACGTCGCGAGCAAGTTCGCCGTGCGCGGCTTCTCGCAGTCACTTCGCGTCGAGCTCGCGCCCCACAAGATCGGCGTCACCGCGATCTGCCCCGGCATGATCGCAACGCAGATCGTCGCCGACGGCCGCATGAGCGGCGATGCCAGCGCGCGCAAGAACAGGGTCGTCTCGACGTTCAAAGAGCGCGGCCTGCCGCCCGCAAAGGTCGCCGAAGCGATCCTCGACGCCGTGCGCACGAATCCCGAGGTTCGCCCCGTCGGTGCCGATGCAAAGGTGATCGCCGCGCTCAGCCGCGTCGCGCCGCGTGCGTTCAATCGCCTGGCCGGGACGCTGCAGCGCCGCCTTGGTATCGGCTGAGCTACTGACACACGTTGTCGGTCGCGCACGTCGACGTGCCGTTGTTGCACGCCTGCGTGCCGCAGCAGTGACTGCTGCACGTTCCGCCGGAACCAACGGTGATGCCCGACTCGCACGCTTCTTCGCCGTTGCACGTCACGAAGCACTCGGCGCCTGCGCAATCGACGCCGCTCTGACAAGCGCGGTAGCCCAGGCACGCGACATCGCACCACGTCGCGGCGCCGCAGCGCGCGCCATCGCGACAAAACCGATAGCCCTCGCACACGAGTCGGCATGGCATCCCAGCGGGACACTGCGCGACGTTCTCGCCATTCGACGTGATCACACAGACGTTGTCGACACAGCTGCCGCCAGCAGCACCGCAGGCTGCCGCGATACAGGCGCCTGCATCTCTCGACGGCTGTCGCGCGTCCTCGATCGTTGGCGGTGTATCGATCGATGCCGGCGCGTCGAAGCCGAACCGGCACGCGGCGATCAACACGACCATCCCGACCAAACGCACGGTTTTAGTTTCGCACGCTTTGTCGCGCATGAACGACGCGTTTTCAGGGCCGGTGTACGCCAGCGTGCGCTAGGTTCGCTCGCATGCCGAAGCCCGCATCCGCCGCGAAGTTTTCCGGCTTCGATCGCGACGCGCTCCAGTTTCTCCACGAGCTGACGCTCGAGATGAACAAGGAATGGTTCGACGCGAACAAAGCGCGCTACCAGGCGCGCTGGGTCGAACCGATGAGCGCGCTGCTCCACGAAGTCGCTGCGCGCATCGCGAAGACGTACGCGCCGATCAAGCTGCAGCCGCCGAAGCTGTTCCGCATCTACCGAGACACCCGATTCTCGAAAGACAAGGCGCCGTACAAGACGCACGTCGCGGGCGCGCTGCATCTCAAAGAGAACTGCACTGCGATGTACATCCACCTCGGCCTCGACGAGGAGTTCGTCGGTGTCGGCACGTATTACTTCGAGGACACGCAGCTGCCGAAGTGGCGCAAGCTCGTCGCCGCCGACAAGACCGGCAAAGAGATCGCCGGCATCGTGAGCAAGCTGCGCAAAGCGGGCTACTCCGTCGGCGGCCACGAGGACTATAAGAAGGTGCCGAAGGGCTTCGACCCCGAGCATCCGCGCGCCGAGCTCCTCAAGATGCGCGGCCTCACCGGCGGCTTCCCGACGATTCCCAAGGGCATGCTGCACAAGGCCGCGCTCGCCGACTGGCTCGTCGACCACGCCAAGGCCACGGCACCGCTCGTGACCTGGCTGTATCGCAACGTGAAGTGAGCGCGGGTTCTCGACGCAGAGCGTCTGCGCGAATTGGGTAATTCCCGCGTAATTTCCAGGCTCTCTTGGTTTGTGCGGGGCCATCGGATAAGGTCCCGTCGACGATGAAGCTAGCGACCCTGCGCGATGGCTCGAGAGATGGCCGGTTGCTCGTCGTGCGCCGCGATGGCGAGGCGGGTGCACCGTCTCCCGACGCATGGCCGACGCTGCAGCGCGTGCTCGATGATTGGAATGCGGCGGAGCCGGCGCTTCGTGCGATCGCGGATCAACTCGATCGCGGCGCGCTTGATGGCGTGACGATCGATCCGAATCGGCTCGGTGCACCGCTGCCGCGCGCGTTCGAGTGGGTCGACGGCTCGGCGTTCCTCAATCACGTGATCTTGGTGCGCAAGGCGCGCGGCGCCGAACCGCCGAAGACGCTCGAGACCGATCCGCTCATCTATCAGGGTGGCTCGGGCGACATGCTCGGCTCGCGCGATCCGATCGAGCTGCACGATCCGGCGTGGGGCCTCGACTTCGAGTCGGAGATTTGCGTCGTGCTCGGCGACACGCCGATCGGTACCAGCGCCGCGGACGCGGGTCGCTATGTTCGCCTCGTCATGCTCGCGAATGACTGCACGCTGCGGAACTTGATTCCCGACGAGCTCGCGAAGGGCTTCGGCTTCTTCCAGAGCAAACCGGCGACCGCGTTCGCGCCGTTTGCCGTAACGCCCGACGAGCTCGGCGATGCGTGGCGCGGCGGCAAGGCGCATCTGCGCGTGCGCTCGACGTACAACGAGGCGCAGGTCGGCGATTGCGATGCCGGTCCCGAGATGCACTTCTCGTTCTTCGATCTGATCCAGTTCATTACGAAGACGCGGCGATTCACCGCCGGCACGATCCTCGGCAGCGGCACGGTATCGAACGCCGAGCGCAGCCGCGGTATCTCGTGTCTCGCCGAGCGCCGGATGATCGAGATCATCGAAGGCGGCAAGCCGCTAACGCCGTTCATGGCGGTCGGCGATCGCATCGAGATCGAGGCAATCGATTCGCAGGGCGTGAGCCCGTTCGGCAAGATCGATCAACGCGTGGTCGCTGCAGGAGTCGCGCGATGAAGCTAGTGCTCCACAATTATTGGCGCTCGTCGGCAAGCCACCGCGTTCGCATCGGGCTCGGGCTCAAGCAGCTGCCGTTCGACTACGTGGTGGTCAACATCCTCCACAAAGATCAGCACAGTGACGCGTACCGCGCGCGCAACCCGATGGCGCAGGTGCCCACGCTCGAGATCACCGAGGACGACGGCAGCGTGCGCGCGATCGCGCAGTCGCTACCCATCCTCGAGTATCTGGAGGAGCGGTTTCCCGAGCGGCCGATCATGCCGAAGGATTTGTACTTGCGCGCGCGCGCGCGAGGGCTCGCCGAGATCGTGAACTCGGGCATTCAACCGCACCAGAATCTGACGACCACGAAAGCGGTCAAGGCTTTCGGCGGCGACGAGGTGGTGTGGCCGAAGAGCTTCATCGTCGACGGACTGGCCGCGTTCGAGCGCGCCGCGTCGGATACGGCGGGCGCGTTCTGCATCGGCGATGCGCCGTCGATCGCCGATTGCTGTCTGATTCCTCAGCTCGCGTCGGCGCGCCGGTTCGGCGTCGACATTACGAAACATGCGTTGTTGCTCGGCATCGAAGAGCGTTGTCTCGCGATGCCTGCGTTTGCGAATGCTGCACCCGACCGTCAACCCGACGCGGTGAAGTGAGGCTGCCATGGCGAAACTAGAGTCACTCGGAATCAAGCGTCTCGAAGGCATTCACTACTACGTGCATGACCTCGAGCGCTCGCGGCAGTTCTACTGCGGCAAGCTCGACTTCGCCGAGACGTGGCGCAGCTCGCCTGACCTCGAGAAGTCGGGCAAGCAGAAGTCCGCGTGCTTCTCGGCCGGCAACATCAACGTCGTGTGCTCGACGCCGGCAGCAGAGGGCGGTCGCGCGGCGCGGTTCTTGTCGAAGCATCCCGACGGCGTCGGCACGCTGATCTTCGAAGTCGAGGACGCTGACAAGACGTTCCGCCTGCTCGAGGAGCGCGGCGGCACACCGATCGATGACATCCAGACGTTCAAAGAGGACGGCGGCACGCTGCGCCAGTTCTCGATCACCACGCCGTTCGGCGACTGCACGTTCCGGTTCCGCGAGCGGCGCGGGTATAAAGCGCTCTACCCGGGCGCGGTCGCGGTGATCGACTCGGGCGGCAAGAACAAGTTCGGCTTCCAAGAGATCGATCACGTCACGTCGAACTTCCAGACGATGAAGCCGATGCTGCTGTGGCTCGAGCACGTGCTGGGCTTCGAGCAGATGTGGGAAGTCGAGTTCCACACGAGCGATGTCGATCCGAATCGCAAGACCGGCTCGGGCCTCAAGTCGATCGTGATGTGGGATCCGCAATCGAACACGAAGTTCGCGAACAACGAGCCGGCGCGCCCATTCTTCAAGAGCTCGCAGATCAACATCTTCAATGAAGAGCTGCGCGGTGACGGCGTGCAACACGTCGCGCTTACGGTTGCCGACATCGTGTCGGCGGTGCGCGCGCTGCGCGGCAACGGCGTCACGTTCATGCCGACGCCGGGCACGTACTACGACATGCTGCCCGACCGCATCGCGCAAAGTGGCATCAAGCAGATCGACGAGGATCTGAAGATCCTGCGCGAGCTCGAGATCCTGCTCGACGGCGATCACTTCCACGCGTACATGCTGCAGATCTTCCTCAAGGAGGCATCGGGCCTCTACGGCGACAAGAAAGCCGGCCCGTTCTTCTACGAGATCATCCAGCGCAAGGGCGACCGTGGCTTCGGCGCCGGCAACTTCCGCGCGCTGTTCGAATCGATCGAGCGCGAGCAACGCGAGCGAGGTGTCGTCTCGTGATCGATCGGATGCAGGTCGGCGAGGTCGCCCGCAAGCATCACATCCAGTTGCGCGGTGCCAACGGCGAGCTGCGCTTTGAAGAGTGCTTCACGCGCGACGGCTTCGACGGCCCGTACACGATCATGTATCACCTGCGCCGCCCGCACACGCAGCGCGTCGCTGCTGCGGAGCACGGCTGGGCTGCGCCCGTCGCGGTGCCGCCTCGCGCGCTCGCGAAGCGCCACTACAAGACCACCGAGCTCGCGAAGCAGAATGGCCCGCAGGTCAATTGCCGTGTGCCCCTTGTGTTCAACAGCGACGTCACCTGCGGCGTCGCGTTCCCGACCGCGGAAGATCCGGTCTACGTCGTCAATGGCGACGCCGACGACCTGGTGTACGTGCACAAAGGCGGCGGGACGCTGCGCTCGCTGCTCGGCGATGTCGAGTTTGCGCAGGGCGACTACGTGTTCGTGCCGCGCGGCCTCCTGCACCGGTTCGTGCCGAAAGGCGAGCAGCACTGGTTCTGGTTCGCGCTGCCGGGTGGGCTCCACCTGCCGCGGCAATGGCGCAACGAGGTCGGTCAGCTCCGCATGGATGCGCCGTACAGCGAGCGCGACTTCAAACGACCGCAGCTCCAGAAGCCGTACGACGAAGGCATCCGCCGCATGGTCGTGCGCCGCGACGGGATCTGGCACGGGTTCGCGCTCGAGCATTCGCCGCACGACGTCGTCGGGTGGGACGGCTCGGTGTACCCGTGGGCGTTTCCGATCCTCGCGTTTCAGCCGCGCGTATCGTCGGTGCACTTGCCGCCCACGTGGCACGGCACGTTCGCCGCGCGCGGTGCGCTGATCTGCAGCTTCGTGCCGCGGCCCGTCGATTTTCATCCCGACGCGATTCCGTGTCCGTACCCGCACAGCTCCACGCACTGCGACGAAATCCTGTTCTACGCGGACGGCAACTTCACGTCGCGCAAAGGCGTCGGGCCGGGCAGCATCTCGCATCATCCGATCGGCGTGCCGCACGGTCCGCATCCCGGTGCGTACGAGCGATCGATCGGTACGAAAGAGACGAACGAGCTCGCCGTCATGATCGATACGTTCCAGCCACTGCAGACGACCGCGGCGGCGCTATCGATCGAAGACGCCGCGTATCACGACTCGTTTATCTAGCGGTGTGCCTGTGCACGAACGCGACGAACGCCGTCGCGAACCGCTCGAGCAGCTGGCGCGTGGACTCGTCGGTGAGCTTGCCGTCCGTGAAGCGCTCGTGCGCGCGTGGGATGAGCACCTCGGGTTGATTCATCGTCGGCGAATCGCTGTAGACGAGCATCTGCCGCATGTGCAGCTGCGCGCGGATCGTGCCGCTCATGCCGGTGGCCGCACCGACGAGGCCGATCGGCTTGCCGCGCATCGGCGACATCGCGGGCGGGCGCGAGACCCAATCGAGCGCGTTCTTGAGGCCGCCCGGGATGCTGTAGTTGTACTCGGGCACCGCGATGATGACGCCGTCGGCCGCGGCGATCTTGCCCTTGAGCGCGAGCACGCCCGGAGGCTCGGCGATGTCGCTATTGAAGATCGGTAATTGATCGAGGCCCTCGTACATCGTCATCGTCGCGTCGGCTGGGAGGACCTCAGCGACTTTCCAGCACATTGGGATCCTAAGCTTAGAATTCCACGTGGACAAGTTGTCGCG
>JADMIO011827174.1_pt1 | contig 19752 bp, 18 predicted proteins | sample 8958161 | NCBI WGS metagenome assembly JADMIO01 (sample SAMN16585339, study PRJNA669376) | soil metagenome | isolation source: Crop rotation soil | place: USA: Cullars Rotation, Alabama | collected 2011
CTTTCCCCGCGACTTGAATGCCGGTCTCAAAAAACGAAAGTGCTTTTTCTAGGTCGCCCGCCGCAAGCAGAAAACGGCCAGCGTCGAGAAAGGCGGTTTCGACCGAGTCGACGAGTTCTTTGCTTCGCTCTTCGAGGCCGCGAAAGATCGTGTACAAAGTCGGAAGCGAATCGAAGCGTTTGACTTCAACCGCGAGCTCGAAAAATTGGCGAAGGCGCAAATCGCCGACAGGAAATTTCGCTGTGATCGGTTCGATGAGCGCAAAAGCCTCGTCGAGTTTTCCCATTTCGTGCAAGGTTTCAAATTCGGCCACCGTGCATTTGTAATGATGCGGCTGAACTTTAAGTCCTTCGCGGTAGCACTCCAAAGCCTGCGACTGATTGCCGCGCTTTCGAGAAGTTTGGCCTTTGTAATACCAAGCCATTGTCGGCTTCGGAGTCAGTTCGCTTGCCTCTTCAAACTGTTTCATCGCCTCGTCAGTATCGCCGCTCGCAAGCGACGTGCGGCCGAGATTTAGCTTTGCGACGTAGGGCGGAGGTTCGACTTTGGTTATCGCAACACTCACAAAGCGATCGCGAAAACTGTCGGCACTAAATGGTTTTACTAAAAAGCTATCGATCTGACTTTCGCGATCTTCCATCAAAACCGCGACCGAAGAGTGACGACTTGTTACGACAATGGTTCTTGCCGACGCCTCGTGCATTTTTTCATGGAGATCGATGAGGCCACTCATCAAGTTTGGCTCCATCTCAAAATCGGCGATAAATAAATTTGGCTGGGTTGAAAGCAGCAGTTCTTTGGCACCATCGAATTTTGATGTGGTGTGGATCTGCGTATTGGGCACGCCAAGCTCCACAAGCTTCGCCCGCAGGCTCATAGCGAGAGCTGGAGATGTCTCGGCGATGAGACACACTTGGCTGTTTAAAAACGTTCTCATTTTCTCTAACAGAGTCGTTGCCATCTTAACGGATCGGAACCGAAACGGGTTTAAGACAGCCGCAACTGTTTCATACCACGACAAATTTGGAATCTTTGGAAAACGCTTACGTGGCCTTCAGGCAACCTTAACGTGAGACAGTGATTCGTCAGATAAATTTCGCACGAATTCGAGAAACGACGAGCTGCAATCGGTGATTTGAATACCGTAAGATCTCATATCGGGATCGCGCCGAATGACTTCGCCGTGCACCGATGTTTCGGTCGTTTCTGAGATCGAAATCGTAAGCGTCACGTCGCCGCTGCTAGGTAAAGCACTTTGGCTTGTGTCGAGCTGAATGTGAGCTCCGTTTTCAGAAATATCGATAATTTTGCCGGTGTGAATTGTCGTGTTGGCGCCTAACGAACGAACGGCGATGGTGGTTGGAAGATGAACCGTGAATCGACGCACGCGGCGTCGGCTCAAGCGCGGATCAAGTTGGAAGACCCATTTGTAGTCATCACCTGCGGGATAAAGCGCTTCGACTCGGCCACGCTTTGTCGGATCGATCGTTTTCATCGTGTCGGTTTGTTTTAAGAAAAGTTCTTCCAGCAAGGTCACACTTTTTGGTGCGAAAGATTCTGGATCTTCAACTTCCGGAAATTCATAAGAGCCGTCATTTTTTGGCTGTTCCAAAAATAATTTTTCAAGGGGCTTGAGCCGCGCCATGGTTTTACCGTTGGCGATAATTTGCGCGCGAAAGTTTTCGATCGTAACCGAAAGTGGCACCGTCGGGTCGCCTCCGGCCGAAGGGAAAGCGCGTGGCTCTGAACCGTGAATCGGCGTGAAGCCGAACATCACGCGGTAATAATCGATGACTGCGGGGGAGGCTCCGATAATGACCTTCTTACAGCCAAGGTGATTTGCGCAGTACTCGTGTAAATAGCCGACGAGCAGGTGAAACACTCCGCTGGCTGGAGTTAAAAACTTTTGGTCGATCGCAAGACTTGCGATTTCGCAGATCCGACCGTGATTGGCTTCGTTCAAGTGCAAAGCGCGTTCGGCCGTCGTCAGAATTTCTGCGAGAGGAAGATCAAACGGATTTGCGCAAACGATGGTCGCTGTGCAGATGATCTGCGCACCAGAGCGCGCGACGACGACGACTGTTGATGGCGTCATAATTTGTGGAATCACGCGCAATTTAGATTCGTGTTTAAACGGAATATTTCGGCGCTGATACGATTCGTAAAGCAAGCGAGCGGCGGCGACATAATCTTCGGTCGATTTTGCGAGGCCAATAGAGAACGCAGCCGGACGCGGGAGATCGGGCTCTATCGATCGGAGAATTTCGATCTCACGATGTTGATTGAGCAGGAATTTGAGCATGAAGACCTATCGGACGTAGGCCTCCACTCCTTAAGTTTGGGTTAACGGGTAATTGTGATCTTCGCTGGCCAGTTGTCGAGGATCCATTCTGAGACAGTGATAATTTGGCTGTCGCGGCCGACGGCGATGCAGCCTGCGGTCCAGTTTTTAGCTAGCGAAAGCTGCGGGTGGCAATGCAGGCCGCGAATCGGTCCATGGACGCCGATCGCACTTCCCGTAAAGCCTTGCGCTAGATTGGCGGCATTCGGATATCCAACGGGAATGAAAATGCCAAACTGCGACGAGTGACGAGGCTGACCTAACCAGTACGTACCAAGCGGAGATTTTCTATTTCCTTCGCGCGTTTTTCCAAGGCCGTTTGTGCCGATCACGACTCTCATCGCCCACTCGGCTTTCTCACTGAGACACGCGACGAGCGATTTTGATTTGCTCAAATAAACAAGCTCTTGCGATCGCGATTTGCAAACGTCTGCGGGAAGGAGTGCGAGCGAGACTTCGGTTCGCGCGATTTGTTCTGCGGTGAAATGGCAGTCCGTGTCGGTGTAAATCAATCCGTCTTCGTAGGCCGCGCGCACATCGAGAATATCTTCGGGCGTGAGGTTTGGCGGTGCTGCAAATGCCATCGTGAAGGCAATAAGCGTGACGGCACCCGCGAAGAGTGCAAGCGCAATGCGCTCGATCGTAAGATACATGTGAATCCCCCCGAAAACTTGAACCGAACTTGAACCGGCATTGATGCCGAGAACCTGGCCGGGACGCAAGTGCCGCAGCACGTTTTAACTCGTCTGGAGAAATCTCTTCAGGCTGGTGACAGCCGCGCGCGACAAAGTTACAGTTCCAAACATGTTTGATTCATTGAGCGACAAACTTCTCGGAAGTCTTAAAAAATTACGCGGCCAAGGCAAAATCTCGGACGAGAATATTCAAGACGCCATTCGCGAAATTCGCATGAGTCTGCTTGAGGCCGACGTGAACTTTAAAGTCGTAAAAAAGTTCATCGACAGCGTTCGTGAAAAAGCGCTCGGCGCCGAAGTTTTGAGCAGCGTTTCTCCAGGCCAGCAATTTGTAAAAATCGTGCACGACGAACTTGTGAACGTATTGGGCGGCGAGGCTGTCGAGCTCGATTTGAAAGCGTCAGAAGGTCGTCCCGCAGTCGTGATGATGGTGGGTTTGCAAGGTGCCGGAAAAACCACGACGTCAGCGAAGCTCGCACTTTTCATTCGTCAAAAGTATAAGAAAAAACCGGGCCTTGTTCCCGCCGACATCTATCGGCCGGCGGCGATCGAGCAGCTAAAAACTCTCGGAAAAAGTCTCGATGTTCCGGTTTTCCCTTCGGTTGCGACTGAAAAACCAGAGCAGATTTTAGAAAAAGCCTATGCGTGGGCGCGCGAGAATATGATCGAGGTTTTGATTCTCGATACCGCGGGTCGATCGCAAATCGACGATCAGCTGATGGATGAACTTGGCCGCTTGAGAGAAATCGTCGGTCAGACTTCAGGTGTTCGCGAGATTTTGCTCGTCGCCGATGCAATGCTTGGTCAGCAGTCTGTCGCTGTCGCCGAAGGCTTTCACACCAAGCTTGGGTTGACCGGTCTCGTGTTAACGAAAGTTGACGGTGATGCGCGTGGTGGAGCGGCGCTTTCGATTCGCGAAGCGACTGGGATTCCAGTGAAATTCTTAGGTGTCGGAGAAAAAACCGACGCGCTTGAAACGTTCCATCCCGATCGTCTGGCGTCGCGAATTCTCGACATGGGTGATGTGCTTTCGCTGGTTGAAAAGGCGCAAGAAATTGTCGACGAAAAAACCGCGATGGCTTCGGCGAAAAAAATCGCAAAGCAGACTTTTACTGTCGAAGATTTTCTCGCGCAGATGCAGATGATGAAGAAGATGGGTGGGCTTGAAGGCATCCTCGGCATGCTCCCCGGAATGGGGCAGGCGATGAAGCAAATCAAAGAACAGGGTAAGCCCGACGACGAAATGAAGCGAATCGAAGCGATCATTCATTCGATGACCCGAGCTGAGCGCGCCGATCACCGTATTTTAAATGGCTCTCGGCGACTTCGAATTGCCAAAGGTTCAGGCACTCAAGTGTCAGAAGTGAATAAATTCATTAAGAGTTTCGAGCAGTCGCAGAAGGCCATGTCTCAAATGATGAAGATGGGTCTTGGCGGAGCGATGAGCGGAATGTTCGGCGGCAAAAAGGGCGGCATGCCCGGCGGATTTCCAGGCGGGGGCTTTCCCGGCGGCGGGATGCCTGGCGGATTTCCAGGCCGGCGTCGCTAGAAGAGCGAGCGTGTGTCGCATATAAGTGACCAAATCCAGTGACTATTCGGGGTCTCTTCTCGGCGCGGTCACTTATAAGTGACGCCCTTTATGAGAGTCGACCGAAAGCCTAGGGATTTGGTCACTTATAAGCGGCGGCCTCGAAAATCGCGGGATTCCCTTGCCAAGAGTTCGTTGAAACGGGTAATCATTTGCGGTTAACAAGCGTCATTTCGATGCTGATTTTTCCGCCCATGAAAGTCGTTTCGGCCGAAAGGTTTGAGCGGACTGTAGGCGGCCTGGCCCGAGCAATCGGAATTCCCGGGGAATGGAGATATCGTGGTAGTTATTCGTTTGGCCCGTGGCGGCTCAAAAAAACGTCCTAAGTACAGAATCACAGTCGCTGACTCTCGTCAGTGGGTGAAAGGTAAATTCCTCGAGGTTATCGGTAACTACAATCCGAACCCACGTGGAGCTGAGCAGAAGCTCACAATCGATCTCGCGAAAGCAAACGCGTGGATCAAACAGGGTGCGCAACCTACTGAGCGCGTTCAATCTCTGTTGAGAATGGCGAACAAAGGTTCTGGGGCGCAAGCTTAAGAGGGGTATTCATGTCTAATTCTTCGAACCTCCGCGATCTTATCGAGTTCATGTCGAAGGCGCTTGTCGATTTTCCCGATGACGTTGACGTGAAAGAAGTTGTTCACGAACAGACGACGAAATTCGAACTGCGTGTGAACAAACAAGATCTTGGAAAAGTGATCGGTAAACAAGGGCGTACGGCTCGATCGTTAAGAACCATTTTGATGGCGGCGAGCACGAAACTCGATCGTCGTTCGGTTCTCGATATCATTGAGTAAGATCAAGCGAATGAGACCAAGCGTTCGAGCTTGGTCTTTTCGAATACTTAAAGAGGGGGCAGGCTAAGTAGCTTGCCCTTTTTTTTACCCGCAAAAGAAGATGCGTAAAGAAGAGAGTTGAAGAGTGGCCAGCGAAACTACTATTGAAGAAAACTTTCGTGTCGTTGGACGCGTGAAAGACGCGCACGGCTTGAAGGGCGAAATCTGGGTCGTACTCTTTGCCGGAGTCGCCGATTGGCTCGACTCGATGAAAGACGACGGCAAATATCTTTTGTCGAAAAAAGAATCGCTGTCGGGCTTAAGCGCAAGCGATCTCGCGGAATTCCCAATCAAAGGCGCGCGTGCGCATAAAAACGGTGTGATCTTACAGAGCACGACGGTGAAAGATCGAACGGCGGCGGAAGGATTCAAAGGCCACTTTCTGGTGATCCCCGAAGAGTATTTGGTTTCAGATGAGGGCGAGTCGTATTTCTTAAGCGAGATCGAAGGATTTCGCGTTCTTGAAGACAAGCGTGAAATTGGAACGATCACTGGATTTTCTCACAACGGTGCACAAGACCTTTTGCAGGTCTCGCTCGTGAAAGGCGCGCGCGAGGGAGTGAAGGCGAAAGACGTGATCGAAATTCCCTTCGTTGAAGAATTCGTTGTCGAAGTGGACGACGAAGCTGAACAGATTCTCGTGGAGCTTCCCGACGGTTTGATCGAAGTGCAGCTTGGTCTTGATAAGGCCGATCAAGCGGCGGAAAAAGCCGAGCGTGCCGCGGCCGAAACCGCGTCGCCAGAAGGCGATGAGGTCGACGATGAGTCCGACGATGGGGATGAATGAAAATCTTCGTTGTGACGCTGATGCCTGATTTAATTCGATCGAGTCTTTCTTTAGGCGTGATCGGTCAGGCATTGAAGGACGGCAAGTGGAGTCTTGAGACGTTGAATCCACGCGAGTTCACTTCCGACGTTCATCACACGGTAGACGACCGCGTCTTTGGTGGCGCTGACGGAATGCTGATGATGGCCGAGCCACTGGGCCAGTCCGTTGAAAGAATTAAAAGAGAAAATCCCGACACGCGCGTTGTGCATTTGTCTCCACGTGGGCGAAAGTTCACTGATAAAATCGCGCGCGAGTGGGCGAAAGCCGGAACACCGATTACGTTCATCGCCAGTCGATATGCAGGGGCCGACGAGCGATTCATAAAAGAATTCTGTGACGATGAAATTTCAGTTGGCGATTTTGTCGTGAGTGGCGGCGATTTGCCTGCGGCACTCGTTATCGATGCGGTGCTAAGACATCGTGCCGGAGTTTTGGGGAATCAAGCGTCGAGTGAGCATGACAGTTTCTCGGATGGGCTCCTCGAGAGTGCGCAGTTCACCCGTCCGCGCGAGTGGCGAGGACTTGAAATTCCTTCGGTGCTGGCATTGGGCGATCCGCTGCTAGTCGAGGAATGGCAATTCTTAGAGGGCTTGGAGATCACGCTCGAGCGGCGGGTCGACCTTGTTGCGCCGTTGGGTTTTAGTAAGCAGCGCGAATTTTCTTTAAGACTGCAAGCGATAGAATCGCGAACCGGGCGAGAGCTTCGCGCGAAACACGATGACAAACCGGCAGCACTTGCGCGACGAAAAGCGAACGAAGAGACGGCGGAACTTTTACGAAAAGTGAAGCGCGCTTGGGGAAAAGAACTCGAGCGCCTCGACGCTATTCAGTCCGACGGCGAACGAACGGAAAAAACGTAATGAAAATTGCGGTAGGCCTCGTTCACTATCCGATTTTAGATCGACATAAAAAAATCGTTGCGACGAATGTCACGAATCTTGATGTTCACGACATTGCGCGGGCGTCGCGCGTGTATGGAATTTCGAAGTACTACATCATTCATCCGATGGCCGATCAGCGCACGTTTGTCGCGCGCATGCTCGATCATTGGCGCGTCGGCGATGGTTCGCAGTTCAATCCGATGCGGAAGACGGCGCTGACCATGGTCGATACCAAAGAGAGCTTGGAAGCAGCGATTGATGATTGGAATCGCATCGAAGGGCGGACAGATCGACCGTTGGTGGTGTCGACTCACGCCCGTGCGCTCGATGGGGTGCCGATGATTAGTTTTCGGGACATGCGCGCCAAGATTGAAGCTTCGAGGGCTAAAGAGGGGTCGACGGACCGCATGTTTTTGATCTTTGGCACCGGTTTTGGCCTCACCGAGGAGTTTATGCGGGGCTGTGACCTGCTATTAGAGCCAGTACGGGGGGCTCCGCCGGATGATTATCGCCATCTTTCAGTGCGGTCTGCGGTTAGCATCATTCTTGACCGTTTGTGCGGGGCATGGTAGTTTCGGACCCTCGCAATATCCAACAGCGGCTCCAGAGGTTTTTTAAGTAATTTTCTGGTGACGCATTTCGTTTTAGACGGCGGTAAGAATCATGGCAAAGAAAGCAGCAGCAAAATCAGCGACTAAAGCGAAATCGGGTTCGAGCGCGGCGAAGAAGTCGGCTCCAAAAGCGAAAGCTCCGGTTGCGAAAAAAGCCAAAGCGGCAAAACCAGCAGGTGAAACAGATCTCGTTCGCCGTATCGCTGGAAAGAAAGTTCCTTTGAATTCAAAAGTCGGCGACTTCGGTGCTGGCGACACTCTCGGTGTTTACGTGAAAGTTCGCGAGGGCGATAAAGAGCGCGTTCAGCTCTACAAAGGCGTGTGCATTAAAGTTCAAGGTGAGGGCGCGACGAAGACCTTCACAGTTCGCAAAATTTCGGCTGGTGTCGGCGTTGAGCGTACGTTCCCATACCGCAGTCCTTCAGTAGATCGCGTCGAAGTGATCGCTCGCGGTAAAGTTCGCCGCGCGAAACTTTATTTCTTGCGCAGCCTCAAAGGTAAAGCGGCTCGTCTCGCTTCGGAAATGGTCGGCCTTGTCGATACTTCTATTCCGGTTGAGAGCGCGGAAACTCCAGCTCCGGTTGCTCCAGCAGCTGAGTAGTTTTTCGATTCAAAAAGTTAGTTTAACTAAGCGCCTCGCAAGGGCGCTTTTTTTTGGCCGAATTTCGGCGTTGGCGAATTTCGCCCGACACCCGTAAATTCCGTGGTCACTGTAAGTCATATCGAAAAGCCGCCGCTTCTTACGGAGGGCGAATCTGTCTCGTTTTGAGACATCCGCGCTGGGGCCGAGGCATTGCAATGAAGGAAGGTAACTTCAGCAATGACCGCAATCGGGGAGCGAACATGACAGCGAGCATGACATTGAGAACTGCACTTTCGACCATGGTTTTAGGCGTCGCGGTTGTCGCTTCGCAGGCGGCGGTTGCTGATGACACTTTTCACTCGACAGCCTCGGCGGCATCAGTAGCTTCGGGGCATCGGCCAGGGCACCGAGCGACAGATGTTGTGCGCGCGGCAGAAGTTGAAGCGGATCAAGTCTATACCTATTTCGGCAAAGAGATTCGCAAGGAATATTGGAAGCCCTTCGGGTTCAGAAATGAAAAGGTCATCGCGAAGATAGCACCTGGGACGCGCATGATGGGATACGAAGTGCTCGAATACGTTCAGCATGGAGTTATGAATAAGTCTGCGACTTTGGTTTTGCGTAAAGCCGCGGTCGTGGGACTCGTCGCAGGCGCGCTTGGCGCAGGTCACGGGTCGGCCGAAGCGTCGACGGTTCGGATGCAGCCGGAAGCAGGAAAACCGATTCCGCTTTCTGTGACGTCGAATGTTGGTGAAGCGAATAATAGTTTTGAATCGTTTGCTGGTGAGACGAGCGCGCGACCGTCGTCGACCGGCAAGGCGAATACGGCCAGATAGAAATGGCTTTTTGAAAATCGAATTTGACAGGAGTGAGAAATGAAATTCCGATCAGTGCTTTCGACGATGGCTTTAGGCTTTGCGGTTTTATTTTCGCACGCCGCTTTTGCGATCGATTACAAGAAAGATGCTCCGCCAAACTCCAGTGTGTATGCGGGCGCCGTTGAAGCTGACGAAAAGCTATATAGATATTCTGGTCCGGATATAAACGCAGAATATTGGGAGCCGGCCGGCCGCAGCAGTGCAAGAGTGACTGTGACCATTCGCGACGGGATAGCTATGCGCGGATCCAAAGTGAAAGAGTACGTGCAACGAGGAATTCTTCGAGAGTCCACGATCTTGCGAAAATTAGCGGTCGTGGGACTCGTCGCAGGCGCGCTTGGCGCAGGTCACGGGTCGGCCGAAGCGTCAACGGTTCGAGTGCAACCGGAAGCAGGCAAACCGATTCCGCTTTCAGTGACGTCGAATGTTGGCGAAGTGAATAATAGTTTTGAATCGTTTGCTGGGCGGAATCAGCCGGCGCCACAGTCAGCGCAACAGACGACGCGCAAAGCGACGACTTCGAGATAAAAAGCCTAATCACTTAGAAAATTTCCGTACGAGTTTTCCGATGCCGAAGGCTGCGCCGCCGAAGAAAGCACCGACGGCGAGGTCGGTTTCGGCATCGAGATAGCGTTGATTGGTTCGCTGCATGCTGCAGGCCCCGTCGATTTCTGGCGCCTCGTTTGATTGCATCGCGATGGATGAGCACATTGCAACCGACCTTCGATACAGAATGGCGTTGTCTATCGCTGCGACGGATTTTGTTCCGAACGTTGCGAGACCCGCGCGTTCTAAAAATGCAGCGATAAACGCTTTTGAGCCGCCACTCGCGACCCATAGTTCGGGATTCGGAATCGATATTAAAAGTGCAGCAATGCTTAATCCTGTCGGTATCGTTTGATAGCGGACGACGAGATTTTTGTAGATCGACTTTACCGCTAGGCAAGCATCGCCTTTTTGATTTTCTGGAAGTGCTTTGATCGCTTCAAGAACATACGAAGTGTAGAGCAGCATTTCTTGCGAAGGATCCTTTTCAATTTCCGCTAGATCGCGCGAGGCTTGCTTTTCAAGACCATCGAATGCTTTTTCGAGCGAGCTTGCATCGATCGACTTCGAAAAGAAAAGCAGAATCGGTGCAGTCGAAATGGTCTGATAATAAAGATCCTCAGGAGGTAGCTTTGAATTTTTAGTTAATGCGGCCATGCCGTCGATTTCGCTGGCGCTTAAGCCTTCAACGGTTTCGGAACTTTTCCAAACACTGCCAAGAAATTTCTCGGTTAAGAATTTGGTATAAGGGATATCGTGTTTCAGTGGTTGGTTTGGCGTGCTGACTCCGTTTTTGAGCGCGAGAAATTGCCGCATGCGAGTGAATCGGTTTTTAAGTTCGGGAACAAACTTTGAAATGAATTGATGGCATTGCTGTGGCGATGGTGATCGGCCTGCTTGCGACGCAAAGATTTCGGGCCCGCTATTGATTGCAATGGGATCAGCCAATGGATTCCCTGATTGTTTAGCGGCGTTCAGCAAAAGTGATGTGCAGACATGTCCGGATTTGATCAAGCCTCGTTGCGCGCGAAGGTCATTGGTAAGTAAGCCCGCAGTTCGGCGGGTCACTTCTGCTAGAGCGACGAGTGCGGCATTAGGCGCTTTCGATCCGGGAGCGAAAGCCAGACATTTCTGCGGAGATTGATTGTATTTGTCGATCTCGGCGAGCGCAGGTCCGAGAGAGTAACCCCATCGCGGGAATTCTCCTTTTTCGTTTTTCAATCGCTCGAGTTCGTCTTCAGAAATGGTTGCGCGCTTGCCTTGGCACACTTCAAATTTAAAAATCTCGCTCACGTCGAGTTCAGCCGACGCAACTGATGCGACTATCGCAATCGTCGCGAGCGGCGAAAGAAATAGCATTATAGCTAAGAGATTCAGACGTGGACGCATCCTTGCTTTTCGGATTATTTGCGAAATCGCGTGATGGACGAACGTCGAGAGATGCTAGAGCGTTGAAGCTGGTTCAGAGTCGCGGCGATCAATATCGAACGACATTCGATCGGCCGAGCCACTGCGGCGGTTTGCGACTCCGATATCGAGATAATATTTCGGAGTTTCGGTTGAGTCGAAATTCGCAGCGAATCCGCCTGGCACCGGCTTAAGATCTAAATTCTCGTGCTCTTTTGAAGTCGCGCGCTGAACCTCGGCGATGATTGCGAAGTCTTTCAACTTTTTTTCGGCCTTCAGATTTTTATCATAGAGATAAATTTTGATCGAACTCGGACTGTTCACGACTTCGATAAATCCGTCTCTCGTTTGTTTAATTTCGCCGCCATTAGGGGCCTTCAGTTTTGATTCTGCATGCGTATTTAGTTCGGCATGCGCAAGGGAGCAGCAAAATGCGACGAGCACGGCAGAAAGGTACGGAATAAATGACGTGTGCTTTTTCATTTCGTTCTCCGCTTCGTTATTTGCAGTATCAAATGGCAACCACTGAAACTGCTGAAATAGTAATGCACTTTTTATTCCAGTGGGTAATGGAGCGCGTAAGCAGACGAAAGTCCTAGACCATTCACGGCGGTGCCGAGCACTATCATTCAATGGCAAAACTCATCAGCGGCGAATTCGAGCGCTTCGATTGGCAGGCTCTCTCACCCCATCCTGTTATCGGCGTCGATGAAGTCGGCCGAGGCTGTCTCGCAGGTCCAGTCTACGCCGCGGCGGCGATTATTCCGCTTCAGCACGTGAAGGCACTCGCGAAGCTTGGCGTGACGGATTCAAAACTTCTGACAAGCGAAAAGCGCGAAAGCATGTCGATCGAAATTCAGAAATGCTGCTTTGTCGGTGTCGGTTTTGCGACGTCAGATGAAATCGACACGATCAATATTCTGCAGGCGAGTTTCTTGGCGATGCGACGTGCGCTTCGCGAACTGCAAACTCGATTGGGAACGACAAGCTTCGAAGGTGCGCCGTTCGGACTGAATTCGGGGCACATTCTGATTGATGGCAATCAGCGCATTCCCATGCTCGGAACGGCATGTGAAGGAGACTCCGCAGCCGATGCGCAGGGTTTTGCGATGGTCGCACAGACGACGCTTATCAAAGGCGATCTGCGGGCGCTTCCGATCGCAGCTGCTTCGATCGTGGCGAAGGTCACTCGTGACCAGATGATGCGAGATGCGGCGTTGGAGTTTCCCGAGTATGGATTCGAAGGTCACAAAGGTTACGCGGCGGTCACACATCGCGAAGCCATCGCAAAGCATGGTCCTTCGCGAATCCATCGCAAAACTTTTAGCGGAGTGCGCGAGTTCTTGCCCACAGTCTGATCAGCCTTGCGATTCTAGTTTGAAGCGGCCGCTCACGCGCGGCGAACTCACCGAGAAAAATGCAGCGAAGTGGCTCGTTGCACGCGGCGACCGCATCGTCGCTCGGCGCTTTGAAACTCCATTTGCTGAAGTCGATATTCTAGCGCTTAAGCCTTGTGGCTCGCTTCTCGTCTGCGAAGTGAAATCCAGTTTTTGGCCAGATCAGCAGGCGCTGGGACTTGGGTGGAAGCAGCGCGCGCGGCTCTCGCGAGCGACAGCATGGATTGCGAGCGAGAGTGCGAGAGATGTCGAGATCGTGTTGCTTGGTCCATCGACACAGAGCGGCCAATTCGAAGAGATCCCCATCTTTTGACACGGCACTCGGTTTCAGAGCTAAACTGAGGACATGAAACGCTTTCTCGTTATCGCGCTCGTCACTTTTTCGGTGATCACTTTCAGTCATTCACCTCGTGTGCAAGCCGAACCAATGCGCGAATTTATTATGAGCTGCAGCTATGGCGTTTTAGCTGGGACGCTCGTCGGAGCCGCGACTCTCGCGTTTTCGGATCGGCCTGGCGATAACCTCAATAAAGTCGCGCGCGGAGCTTCGTTCGGTCTTTACGCTGGAATTTTGTTGGGGCTTTATGTGGTTTACGGAGTTCCGAATCAAGAAGAAGAAAGCATTCGAGATCAGCTGGGCAGCTTGCGTCCGATTGCACCGCCACGGTTGATGATTGCTCCGGTTGTTTCGGATCGCGGCGCAGTTGAAGGCGGCGAGTTCCGCTATGACGTTTTGCGGTTTTAAGTTCGGTTCTCGTAACTTTAAGACGAACCGCCGAAGATGTAATCCAGGCCAACTGTCACTTTCGGTTTCGGGTCGCCGAATGTGTTCGTGATCTGCGTGCGAAAGCCCCAGCAATTTCCAGGCGGTTTTATATTGATAATCGCAGACCAAGTCTTCCACGCGAAATGCAGTTCAAACGGCGAATAGTTGATCGGCTTAAAGTTAATTTCTGTTGCGAGAATCGCATAGCGAGATGTGAGTCCAACGGCGAGTCCGACGTTTTCTTCGGGTGACGACGTCGAAAATGCTTCCTGGATATTTTCTGTGATTAAATAGTTTTGCGAATAACTGAGCTGAATGAAGTTTTCACGTTTATCAAAGAAGCGTACGCGAGACGACGTATTGAAGACCCCGTGATAGGGGAAATACCGAATTGAAGTGTTTGAGTCGAAGTTTTCTAGGCGTGCGTCGATGATCGTAAAGAGGTCCGAATAGTTTTCGCGCGGATCGCGGCGATCCGGCTTGTCGTATTCGTAACTTGTGCCATTTTTAATTGTCACAAATTGGCGATAGACGGGGATGTCTCCGTTCCAAGTCTTACTTGTAAATCGATTGGTGATGAGGGCTGACACAACGTTTCGAAGCGTGATGCGATCTTCGTAATCAAATTGCAGACCCTTTGTCGAATAGAAATCCGAATTCGAAACGGGTTGGCCGTCGAGAAAGATCGGCGACAACGCATTATCACCGAAGAACGGCGAGCGCGATTGTTGTAACCACGGAATTCCGAGGATTCCGATCTCGGGTTCGATTTCATGTTTGAATTTCTCGGGACGCTTGATCTGCTCGGGCGCTTGCAGCGCTTGAAAGACGCCGGGCACTGTTCCGTCAGCTAGTGGTTCGGGTGCATGAACTTCTTCCGGATCTTGCGTCACTTCTATCTCGCGTTCATAGACCCGCGAAAACTGCGTTCTCACCGCAAAGCGAGTTCGCAGGTACTGACGAGTCGGGAGCGTTTCAAATTCACTGTTCGCCGGTGCTGCGACGTTGAAAGAATATTGAGTGTGGCGAAAGCTGATCGAGGGAAGCACATCGAGGTAAGGTCCGATTCGAAATGGTGCAGAGAGTTCGGGCCGCAGATCGAGTCGTTGGCCCGAGCGAATGATATCGGTGTCCGGTTCAAATGTTCCGCTGCCAGCTGAAAGCGAACCGTCGAGAGCGCGACCGCGATTTCGATCGACAACTTTTTTGGGTTCGCTGCCTATGCCTGGTCGAACATCGTCGAACGCAAGATCATCGCGGGCGAAGTTCACATAGTTGAAATCCCATTTTAAAAAGACGCGACTGCCAAGCAGCGATCGGTCGATACCCGCTTGCTTTATTTCAGGAAACCGATGCACGGCATCTTCGTTTCCTTCGAGCGGATTCGATTTCAATTGATTGAGGTAATATGCGATTTCGATGCTCGAGTGCATGAGTTCGGAATTTTTCGTGAGCGACAATCGGTTTTCGAGTCCAGGTTCGCCTGCGCCGCCCATCTCTTCGGGAAAATCTCTAGTATAGCGAAGATCCGAAACCAGATTTAACTTCGCGCGATTTATAAATCCGCCTGGCAAAGTATAGTAATGTTCGTGACTGACGAACCAACGTCGCGCGGCTTCTTCACCGGGATGCACGTCCGAGCCTGCGGCATTCTTAAACGTTGAATTCGCAAAGACCGTATCGCGTAACATTCCGCCGATATTAGATTCACCGCCACTTTCGTCATTCAACACGTGCCGGTAATTCAATAATGTTTTCCAGCCTCGGTATTTGTAATACTTTGGCGTGACCGTCATGTCTTGGCTTCTAGAGATCGCCCAAAAAACCGGAATGCTTAGCGAAGAAAATGGATTTTCGATAATTTTGTTGAAGCCATCAAGCGCACTGTCGAGTTCGAAAGAGGGGAACAGCACACCCGACTGTCGCTCGCTCTTCAGCGGTACAACGAGATACGGCAGCCAGAAAAATCGAAAACCTGCTAGGTAAAACCACGCGCTCTGGATATAGGCGTACTTGCCGATCTCTGCGTCGATGCGCGATCCAGAAAAACTCCACGCTGGAGGACAAGTGGTGCAGGCCGTGTACGAAGCCTGATTCGCCTCGTAAGTGTCCGGTCCGACCTTGCGAATAATTTTACCTTGAAACAAAACTTGGCCGGATTTCACAAAGCCGTCATAGATCCAACCGGTGCTATCATCGTAAGAAATTTCAGCGCGTGAACCTTCGACGTAAGCTGACGTCGAAGCGAGAATCATGTTTCCTTCGGCGATGATGATCGAATTTTTTTTATCCATCGTCGCGCGGTCGGCGCGCAGCGATTGTCCGTCGAAAGTCATTTGCACATCGCCAACGAGTTCGACGAGTTGCTTTTCAGAATCGCCAAACATCGAATTTGCCGAGATGAAAACCGGTGCGCCGTTCTTCGTTAAAATGCTCGTCGTCGAAGCTCCGCGTGCGAGCGAGAACAAAACCGCGTTTGCGCAAAAAATAAGCACGGTGAAATAAAGCGAACGCGGTCCCATAGGCAGAGCCTAGCGACAGACAAACGACGGTGTCATTTTGTTTTCATCGTATAGACGCCGTCCCAGTCAGCGGGCGGCGGCTCTTGCACATAATCCTGACAGCGTTCGATGTACAGTTGCGAGCAATAATCGTCGGGCTTCGCGCTCAACGCGCGTGTGAAGGCGTTCACTGCTTCGTCAAACTTTCGCTCGTGATAAAGACGGAATCCGGTTTCGAAATCGGGAAGAACCGCAAGCCGGTCAGGCGACGCAGAAAGTGTTCCAGGCGCGACTGTTCCTATGAGTTCGAAGATCCTGACGGGCTGAATTTTACCTTTCACTCGAACCCAATCGACCTCTCGCGTGACGAAATTTTTAGCGATTCGAGTGCGCGTGAACTCGCTGATGATGATGCGTGTTCCGTATTCTTTGTTGATACCTTCAAGCCGCGAACCCAAATTCACCGAGTCACCCATGACGGTGTAACTTCGCACGGTGTTCGAGCCCATGTTGCCGACACTCATGTCGCCGGTGTTGAGACCGATACCGATGTCGATTGTTGGAAGACCTTTTGCGAGATACTCGGCCTGCAGAATTTTAAGTTTTTGGAGCATCATTAGCGCGCAAGTGGCGGCTCTTTCAGCATGATCTTCAAAGTGAATCGGAGCGCCCCAAAACGCCATGATCGCATCGCCCATGTATTTGTCGAGTGTGCCTTTGTTGTCGAAGACGAGATCAGTCATCGGCGTGAGGTAACTGTTGAGCAGATCTGAAAGTGCACGCGGATCGAGTTTTTCAGAAATAGTCGTGAAGCCCCGCACGTCAGAGAACATGACGGTGAGCTCCATCTTTTTTCCGCCGAGTTCGATATTGCTAGGATCTTTAAGAATTTCCTCGACGACTGCGGGCGAAACGTATTTCGCAAAAGTGCCTTTCAGCGCGCGCTTATTTCTTTCTTCAGTGAAGTACTTGTACGAAGTGATGCCGACAAAGCTAAAGCCCGTGGTGATAAACGGAAGCGAGATATTGATCACGTATCCATTGGCGAATAAAACGTAACGGTCGACAAGATATAGTGTTGCGAGAAGGCCCAATGTTGCGAGAAGCCCCATCACCGACCCCAGATAAGTGAGTGCGGCTGAAAGCGCGAGTCCACCAACAAGGATCACGGCCCACATTGCTTTTTCTTCAAGCGGGTGCAGTCGTAAAAATCCTGGTTGCGTCGGCGGCACCTGTTCGTTTCTCGAGCGGGCTTCTTCAGTGAGAAGGTTAGAGAGCACATTCGCGTGCGTTTCAACTCCCGGATAATTTTCTTCGAACGGAGTTTGCCGCAAATCGTAAACGCCGATCGCTGTTGCTCCGACGATCAGCAATTTGTCTTTCAAAAATTCTTTGCGATCGATCTTTCGAGTGAGTGTTCCTTTTCCGCCGGTGATGGGATCAGTCATTCGCTGCATGACTGAAAGATCCGCATCGTTTGAAAGCAGCGAAGACGCGTTGACGTATTCGAACATCTGTTGCGGGCCCGCATAGTTGATCATCAGTCGACCGTTGCCGTCGACGGGCGCTGTGAACTGCGTGGTGCCATCAGCTTTTACGAATTCGACGCTCTTAACAGTGCTGCGATCGCGCTCGTTTCGGCCGCGATCGCGATCGACTTTGAAGCGAACACCGAGTTTTCTGTCGAGCAGAAAAGTTTTAAGTGCGAGCGAAGGAATATAGACGTGACCCCGACGCGCGATCAGGCGCGAGCGACGGACCGTTCCGTCGGGATCTAGAGCCGCGTTGAAAAACCCGGTGTGTTTTGTCGTTGCTGCGACTTCGGGAACGCTGATCCATGACTTTTCGAAAACTTCGATTGGGTTAAAGAGTGCATTCTCGCGCCATGTGCCGATCGCCGACTGAAGCGGAATTGCCGTCTGCTTTTTTTCCGCGACAAGTTTATCCCAAAGCGGTTCGAGACCTTGTTCTTGCCACGCTTCATCGAGAACTTCTTTTGGATGCTTGTCCTTTAGACCTGCGTACAACTTATCGCGATCAAGAAGATCGTCGCTATCAGTTAAAAAGCGTCTGCAATAATCCGCATCCGCGGACGCTAGTGCTTGGCGAATGTCTGCAATTTGCCGAATTGTCAGCGAGCGAATGACGGTCGAAAAGATTTGCAGAATCATCGGGCGATTCGCAAAACGCTTAAGGTTCTCGTCGATGCTTAAAAAATCAAAGAGTCCTTGTTCGTCGCCAATGTTAGCCCATACAAATAGCAGCGGAACTTGTTCTGGAGTGAGTGTGACATCGATCGCGCGAAGCGATTCTAAAATCGCGTTGGATGCCGAGACATTGGCTTCGAACCACTGTCCGGCTTTTTCAGATTCTAGATTGGAAATTTGCGCTGAAATTCGAGGAATTAATTCGTTTGGCAATCGATTCGCGCCTTCGGAGTTGTAGGTCGGGTCGTCTACGACCGGAAATATTTCTTCTTTGTCCCAATACTTTTTCTCGAACGAGCGACCGTATTGCGCGTCGACACAATAGTCGCGGAGCGCGTTCGGCGTCTCGCCGACATTGTGCGACTCGGTGTCGTAGTAGGTACCCATGACCACAGCGTCTTGATAGAGGCCTACGGTGCTTGCGAATTTTTTGTCTGAATTGTTCGCTTCGATTTCTCGATCGAGCAGTGCTTCGACTTCTGGGCTCAGCCCTTTTCCGCTCGTGCCAGAAAGTTTGCTCATGTTGATCTTAAGTGTTGAGAGAGTGCGGCTCGAAGAGTTTTGATCGGCTTCAGAAAAGACCACATCGAACGCGACGACTTTCGCTCCGCCATCGACTGCGTTTTCGATCATGCGGCCGATTTTTTCGCGCGGCCAAGGCCAGCGTCCTTCGCGCTCGATCGAAGCGTCGTCGATCGCAAGAATTGCGACACGAGGACTGCCGCGAAATTCACCGCGATTTAGAAAACGAAAATCGATGGTCTTGCGGTGGATTTCGTCGAGAATTCCAAGGACCGAACTGCCATCGACATCTTTCACTCGGTGTTGGTTCGAATAAAATCCAAGTGCGAGCCAGGTCATCGTTCCGGTGACGATGATGCCGATGGTCATCGGAGACGCTACGAACGAAAGTTTCTTCAAAACTGCTTTGAGAGAATCCATTTGGTGTGGATAAAGATTAGCAACCGGCCAGGACAAGCGTCGAGTGAGTAAGTGGCGAACAGCGAAATCTGGTCCTAGACAGAGATGACGTTACAAGTCCGCGTCGGTCATTATTGAAATTATGAAAGCTTCATTTCGAAAACACGTGATTTTATCGCAGACTCATCAAAAAGAAGTGCTGATCGTGCACTTGAGCGGCGGGATCGATGCAGAATCGGTCGAACTGTTTCGGCAGGCGTGCCGTGGCCCGTTGGGTGGCAGACCCGTACTGTTCAATTTCGAAAATCTCACTTTTGTCGGGGCGACGGGACTGCGACCTTTCCTAGAAAGTCTGAATGACCTTACGAAAACTCAAGGAAGCGACGTTCGTTTTTGCGAAGTCCGAAATGATTTTCGGCAAATTCTTGCGGCCACACCCTTGGGTCGCCGGCCTTGTCTGACCACCGAAGCAAATGGCATTGAAAGTTATCGTATTGACGTCGTTCTCGACTTCGCCGGTGAGCCGGAAATGCCCGAGCCGGAAATGTCCGAGATTGAAATCGCTGTTAAACCGAGTGCCGTCGAAGCTGACGAATTGAAAATTTCAGAGGGCAAGGCGCCCTCTGCTTAAGCTTGGTTACTTTTCGGAAGCAGGATGTATTCCGAACGCTTTCATTTCAAGATCCGACAAAATCAGATCGAGTTTTTTTATCTTCTCGGCGCGCGCATCTTTTTCTTCGATGAAGCCGATGCGGGGGAAAG
>JADMIO011614243.1_pt1 | contig 19748 bp, 14 predicted proteins | sample 8958161 | NCBI WGS metagenome assembly JADMIO01 (sample SAMN16585339, study PRJNA669376) | soil metagenome | isolation source: Crop rotation soil | place: USA: Cullars Rotation, Alabama | collected 2011
GCCGTGCCGATCGATCCGCGCGCCGGCATGATCCGCCTGTTTGCGACGATGAGCGAGCTGCGCCGCCGGAAGTACAAGGTGGCGATCGACTTCCAGGGGCTCATCAAGTCGGCCACGATCACGCGCTTCGCCGGTGCCGCGCGCGCCGTGGGATTCCCGCAGGCGCACCTGCGGGAGCAGGCCGCGCGCGCGTTCTATTCCGACGCGCCCGAAACCATCCGCGCGCGCCATGTCGTGTTCAAGAACCTCGAACTCGTGGCGGCGCTGGGCATCGAGACAGGGGAGCCGACGTTTCCGTTGAACGTCCCGCGCACGGCGGCGGTGGAGGAAGTCGAAACGCGTTTCGGTGGCGTTCCGTTCGCGCTGATCAACCCGGGCGCGGCGTGGCCCAACAAGCGCTGGCCGCCCGATCGCTACGGTCGTGTCGCCGCCGCCATTCGCGAGCGGTTCGGATGGCCCTCGCTGGTGCTGTGGGGACCGAAGGAGCAGCCGCAGGCCGCGGCGGTCGTGGAGGCGTCCGGCGGTGCCGCGGTGCTGGCGCCGCACACGTCGATCGTGGACCTGTTTGGCATTGCGAAGGCGGCGCGGATTGTGGTCTCAGGGGACACGGGTCCGCTGCACATTGCCGGCGCCGTCGGCACACCGCTCGTGGCGCTCTTTGGTCCGACGTATGCGGACCGCAACGGGCCGTGGAGCGCCAACGACGTCGTGGTGGCGCGCACCGATCGCTGCCAGTGCCTGTATCAGCGCGAGTGCACGCGCGGAGCGCCGTGCATCGACGAGATTTCGATCGACGAGGTCGTGGCTGCCGTCGTGAAGCGCGTCGAGACGCATGGCTGACGTCATCGGGTTCCTGGCGCGCCGCCGTGTGGCGCTGGGCGGCCTGACCGCGATTGCCGCGCTCGTCCTGGCGCGGCCCACGTGGAGCTCGTGGTACACGGGGCTCGCCGTGGCCGTGATCGGCGAGGGCATCCGGGTGTGGGCGGCTGGTCACCTCGAGAAGAGCAGGGAAGTGACCACCTCGGGTCCGTATCGCTGGACGCGGCATCCGCTCTACGTCGGCTCGAGCATCCTGGCGCTCGGGATCGTGATCGCGGCCAGGAGCTACCTCCTTGGCGCGCTGGCCGTGTTGTATCTCGGCACGACGATTTCGGCGGCGATTCGCTCGGAGGAGGCGTTCCTGCGGCGGACGTTCGGCGACGCCTACGACCGCTACGCGCGCGCCGAAAACGACGGCGTCGCGAGGCGTTTCAGTCTGGAGCGCGCCGTGCGAAACAAGGAATATCGTGCCGTTCTCGGCGTGCTGGCCGGGTTCGGGCTCCTTGCCCTGCGCGTGCGGATCCTTCTATAATTCGGTGTTTGCGTGGTCGCGCTGCGGCGCGGCCGGCGAGGCCGGGCGGTTAGCTCAGTTGGTAGAGCTCCGGCTTTACACGCCGGCTGTCACAGGTTCGAGTCCTGTACCGCCCACCAGCCTTCGCTCACGCAAGCAAACGCCGAAGCGTGAGCTTCGGCTCGGCAAGCCAGACGAAGGCTGTCGCGCCGTAGCGCCAATGGCGCGAAGGCGGACTACGTAGTTCGGCCTACCCATTGGGGTGGTAGTTCAGTTGGTTAGAACGCCGGCCTGTCACGCCGGAGGCCGCGGGTTCGAGTCCCGTCCACCCCGCCACTTATGTGTTTCTACGACAGCGATTTAGCCGATCGCTGTGCTCCCGTCTCCAAAATATCTCCACGCTCCAACAATCTGATCGCACCTTCGAGCGCCGCGGGACTCAGGTGCATGTACCGCTGCGTCGTCATCAGATCCTGATGTCCGGCCAGCTCCTGGATCGCTCGTGCCGGTGCACCGCGCATTGCCAGGTGCGAGCAGAACGTGTGACGCAGTCGATGCGCGCCGCTCGCCGGAAGGTTGGCGTTGCGACCTGCCTTACGCACGTACTCACCGACGACGTCCTGCGTGAGTGGGGAGCCATCCTCCAAGCAAAGCACTCGCTTGCTCTTCAGATGGCGGTGACCTTGTAGCGCCGTTGCGAGCCGTGCGGTCATCGGCACGTATCGCAAGCGTCCGCCCTTTGGCACCGTGACGTGTCCGCGCCACTCGGAGCGCTGGATGCACATCTGGCGTTTCACCAGATCCACATCGCCCCACTCCAATCCGATCATCTCGCCGCACCGAAGACCCGCTTCGCCCCCGAGCAGCACGACGAGATGTGCTGTCGGACCGAAGCCCTTCGCGACGTCGAGCAGCCGCTCGTAGTCGCCGAAGTCGTAGAATCCCATCGAGGGCTTCGGCGCCTTCACGAGTCGGATCGTGCACGGCACGCGTTCAATCACGTCCCACTCCACGGCCTTCTTCAAGAGCACGCTCAAGACCGTCAACACGTTGTTCACTGTCTTGGGCGCATGCTCGCGCAGCCGGTGCTTCAACTTCTGCACGTCGTCGGTTGTGATCGCGTCCAGCTTTTTGGCGCCCATCGTTCCGACCAGGTGCAGATTCAGGATCGTTCGCTTGGCTGCGATTCCACTCGGCTTCTGACGATTCGCGATCGCGTAGTCGTCGATGAACCGCGGCACGAACGCTTCAAGTGTGGGGACCTCCTTTCGTGGCTTCTCGGGGCCATGAAGCAGCAGATGCCGCTCGCGATCCTGGCCCCATCGCAATGCACCAGTCCTGGAGCTGACTGGAGCTCTGCTACGTTCTCGATGCTTCTGTCCGTTGGGCAGTCGGAAGGTGATGTCCACCTCCCAGCCGCCGCTCCGAAAAGGTCTGACTGTCACGCTCATCGCCGGTGCTCCTGTGGCGACGGCGTGGAGTTGTGGTTGAGGAAGTCTAACAGGTCGGCGCTGCGCACCAGAACGCGTCTGCCGATGCGCGTGACGCCTGGCATCGAGCCGCGTTCGATCATGGCGTAGGCGGCCTTCCGGCTTGTGCGAAGGAGAGCTGCCGCTTCGGCGACGGTCAGCAGCAAGGGCAGTGATGGCTGGATGCTCACGATGTGATCTCGCGCCGGCGCTGGCGGCCGGTGTCATGAGATCTATCCCGAGTCGCACGTCGCGTTCTGCGGCGTTCGCTACATTTCGTTGGCGAGCCCGGGCGTGATCAGCCTGCGCCCTGTCTATAAGGCCGAGCTGAAGACGCTTCGCGGGGGCCGACGAGTCATTCGGCGTTGCTGGCCCTTGTGTCGGCCCCTCAGAGGCCTTCATTGCCGTACCGGTGTGGCCGTTTATGGATCCGTTGGGTCACGAGCAAGGGGGTAGCGACGCCCCTCTTGGCACCTTTGAGTGACCCCAGTGTGGTCGAGGCGTCGCTCCCCCCTTGCTCGTTGCGTGACCACAAGTTGGATCACGTCTCGACACGGATCCCCCATCGACGCCTACTCTGTCACCGTGCTCGGCGGCGTCAAGGATGCCCTCGCGTTCGCTCGGCGGCTGCGCCGTCCTTGACTCCGCCTGCGCGCGGTGATGGCTAGCCTCTATCGATGGCGGTCCAAAGTGAACGGCCGCTCATCTCGGAGTGGCCCGCGCCGGTTCGGCGTGGGAGCGCGCCCGATGACTGGTCTGAGGTGCTCGCAGATGGGGCTGATTCGGCCGCCACGGAGGATACCTTCACGGCCCTAGTAGGTGGTCGTTGTGTGGGAAGGGGCCGGCGCACCGTTCAACTCCACTGGCATGCACGAGTTCACGAAAGTGCACAGCCTTCGAACAGTGCTCCAACGACCGACGTTTACCCTATCATCCGTCGAATGCCACGCCTGAGCTATCGTCACGCCACCACGAGAGAGTGAACCGGACGCATGACGGATTCGCACAACGTCGATCTGACAGAAGCTACCCGGACGCCGAGGTTCGTCAAATTCCTGCGGGCTGCCGTTGCGGTCAAGACCAAGCCGGTCACAGAGGTCAACAAATACAGTCCGGTTATTTGGTTCTCGCGCCTGCCCACTTTGCTCGACGAGATCCGGTCGCCTCTTTTGACCGAGAACTGGCCGTTGGACGACATGCGGTGGCTGGTCGTCAAGCGCGTGGCAGAGCCCTCTCGCCCACCCGTGCCGGACATTTGTCAGCCCTGGCTCGCCGAAGTAGACCTGGACGGTCTCAACTCGGCGCCAGCCCTCAACGATTTGGGGCCGCAACGCCAGGCAGACGGTGAAATCCGGCAGTTCCCGCCGAGCGAAGACGTCCGCACCGCTTGGGATATCTACGTGGATCGGGCATGGAAGCCATGGGCGGCGAAAGCGGCCATCGCGCGGACGGTCAAGCCGATTTACCAGACCCTGTTCTCGGCCTACCAGGAGATGCAAGGGCGCGCCGATGCGTTCGACGTGTTCGTGGGGGCAGGACTGCTCGATTCGCGTGTTGACGCAGGCCTACGGCTGCACCGGCACCTCGTTGCATTCGCTGCAGAACTGGCGCTCGACGATAGGACGGGCACTATCAGCGTCGGCCCTGCCCCTGACTTCGTAACGCTTCGTATAGAGACGGATTTCCTTCCAGCCCCAGAGCGGGCGCGACTGGAACCGCAAGCCGAGGCACTGCGTGACAGCATGCTTGAGCTCGGGCCGGCCGTTCATGATCGGGAGGCAGTCAAGACGATAATCACACGCCTAATAACGCCGCTTCACGCCGTCAGCGAGTACGCGGACGATCTTGCGCCTTCAGATGTTTCTTCGGGACAGCTGCGCGTGTCGTTCGCTCCTGCCCTCGTCGTCCGCCCCAGGAGCACTCGCTCACTCGACGAGCTGCTGAAACGCATTGAAGACGACACGTCTGGCGACAACCCGAGGGTGCCGCTTGGGACGATGCCGCTTTGCTGGCGCAAGATGATGGAGCAGACGGAAGCCTGGGAAGGCGGCGGGACTGTGAGCAGGGGCGGGAATCCTACGCACAGCGGGCGCGTCTTCTTCCCGCTCCCGAGCAATGACGAGCAGAGCCGGATCGTGGAGCTCGCGCCGTCATCTCCAGGTGTCGTGGTCCAGGGGCCGCCCGGAACCGGCAAGAGCCACACGATCGCCAATCTGATCTCCCATTACTTGGCGACCGGCCAACGGGTGCTCGTCACGGCCCAGACCGCCCAGGCGCTCGAAGTCCTGCGCGACAAGATGCCGCAGGAACTGCGGCAACTTTGCGTGAGCTTGCTCGGTGACAGCCGCGGCAGCGACAGAGAGCTGCGGCGGAGTGTCGAGACGATTCTGGGCAGACACCAGGACTTCAGTTCGGAGCAGCATGCACGCCAGATTGGCGAGCTCGAGACGGAGCTGACTGCGGCCGAGACACGGCTGACGAGCCTAGAGCGAACGGTTCATCAGGCCCGCGCAGCAGAAACCCATGCGGTTGCGCCGGTGCCTGGCTACGAGGGCACTCGCGCGGCGATCGCCCGCAGCCTGAGCGCCGAACGCGAGGCACTGGGATGGATCACGGACCAGATACCGCACGAGATCGCATGTCCACGGTACGGAGCCGGGTGGAACCGGTTGGCCGAGTACCACGCGGCACTCGATGAGACGCTGCGCGCACGGCTGGCGCGTCGTTACGTCAATCCGCCAGTCACCCGCGATGAGGCGCGAGAAGTGCTTGCGGAGATCGATCAGGCGAAGGCGGCTCTCCCCGCGAAAGACCTAGGCGCGACAGCGCCGACTCCGCCAGCGACCAAGGAGTCGCTCCTTTTCGCAGAGCAGTGGCTCGCTAGGCTGTCAGAACTCGAGAGCGAAGTTGTCGATGACGATCGGTCCTGGACTTCGGAAGTACGCAAGACGTTGCTACGGTCGGTGGCGAACTGGGTCGCGCTTCGGGATGAGGCCGAACGAACGTTCAAAGCATTGACTGACGCCATCCTAGAGCGCACGGTGAAGGTAGACGTCTCCGGACGAACCGTCGCAGAGGCCCGCCGCGATGTCAGGCGCCTCGCGGACCACTACGCCTCCGGGGGAAAGCGACGAACGCTCGGCGTATTGAAGCCCGCAGTCGTCCAGGCGTGCGAGTGGATCGAGCAGGCCGTAACCGTCCAGGGCGCGCCAGTGCTGACCACGGACGAAGTGCAGCGCGCGCGATGGGCGTTAGACGGCTGGGCGTTGTTGGATGAGGCCTGGGACGTCTGGGCCCAGTGGCCGGCGCCCCGCGCGAAAGTTGTGAAGCTTCAGGCGTCGTTTCTTCGACATCGCTTGGGTCTGCTCAACGGCTTCCTCCGTTTGTGCAGCCAACGCCCCCCGCTCTCGGACGACCTTGGAAAGTGGCTGGACTATGGCCTGTCAGGCGGCACCTCGACCCCTGACCTCGTCCGCGCGATCCGGCGGAGTCTCGCAGAACTGACGTTGGCGACCGCGCGCGCGCGTCGTGACCAGATGGTGCTCCACGTGCGAGACGTCATTGGACGCCCAGGCATTGGTATTGTTCCCGCCATTCCCGCTCTGGTCGATGGACTTCTGGGCGAGGATGCCGAGGCACTATCCGGCGCTTTCGACGAACTGGCCGATGAAGCAGCGATTCGCACGCAGTACCGTGGTTACCAGGAGTTCCTGGCTGACGTGCAAGCATCCGCGCCGAAACTGGCGGATGCCATCAAGGCAGACGAGGGCCGGAACTCCTGGCAGACTGCGCTCCAACAGTTCGAGCAGGCGTGGCGACACCGCTGCGCTCGGACTTGGCTTGACCTCGTTTTGTCCCGTGACAACATCGAAGCCACGCACCGCGCCGCTCGCGACGAGCGGCAGCGTTGCCAAGAGACGCTGGCGGCGCTGACGGCCAAGAAGGCCTGGGCGCGCGCGCTCGAGCGCATTGAAGATCGGCGCCGTGCTTCGCTCGTAGCATGGGCGCAGGCGGTCGCGAAGATCCCAGCGACGGGGTTGTCGGTGTTCCGAAAGCGTGCCGAGGCCCAGCGGCTACTTGGAGGATGCCTCGACTCCATTCCTGCCTGGGTTGTCTCACTTAGTCGGCTATACGAAACGGTGCGCCCTGTCCCCGGACTCTTCGACGTCGCCATCGTCGATGAAGCCTCCCAGTGCTGGCTCGATTCGCTGGTGCTCTTTTATCTCGCGAAGAAGGTCATCGTCGTTGGCGATGACAAGCAGATCTCGCCCACGATCGTGGGAGTAGCCGAAGGCGAGATCGACGCACTGGGCGGCGCGTTTCTCAAGGACCTTGAGTACCGTTCACAGTTCACGCTCAGCTCGAGCCTCTTCGACCATGCCCGAAGGTACTTCTCCGCTGGTGTGCCTCTTCGCGAACACTTTCGCTGCGTGCCGGAGATTATTCGGTTCAGCAATGAACAGTGGTATTCGGCGAACCCGCTTATTCCTCTGCGCCAGGTGGGTCCTGGGCGCCTCGAGCCGCTGAAGCGCACCTATTTGCCCCACGGGCTCAGACGTGGCGACGTGAACGATGTCGAGGCCCAGGCGGTCGTGGACGCAATCGCGGCCTGCCATGAGGACCCGGCCTACGAGGAGACTGACTTCGGCGTGATGTGCCTGCAGGGGGACACTCAGGCCGCCAGGATCGAGCAGCTGCTTTTGGAGCGGCTTGGCCCGGGCGTGTTCCGGGAACGCCGACTCCGCTGCGGCAATCCCTACGTGTTCCAGGGTGACGAGCGGGACGTGATGTTCATCAGCATGGTCGCGGCGTCCAACACACAGCAGCAATCGCTGACCGCGACCATGTATCAGCAGCGGTTTAACGTCGCGATGAGCAGGGCAAGGGACCAAGCTTGGTTGTTCCATAGCCTCCAGGAAGACGAGCTCGGGCCCCTCTGTCTACGCCGGCGTGTCCTCGAGTTTTTCAAGGAGCCTCCGGATCAGCGCATTCACGGGGCCTCGCTCGACATCCCGGAATTGCAGCGGCAGGCGACGCGGGCCGATCGCGGTGTCCAGAAAGCTCCGCCGCCCTTCGACAGCTGGTTCGAAGTGGACGTCGCGCTAGCCCTTGTCGCGCGCGGATTCACAGTGTCTGCGCAAGTGCAGGTCTCAGGGAAATTCATCGACCTCGTTGTCGAAGGTGACGAAGGCCTTCGTCTTGCCGTTGAGTGCGACGGCGAAGCCTGGTACGGCGCGGAGCAGTACGATGCCGATATCGCGCGTCAGCGGCAGCTCGAACGGGCGAAATGGACCTTCGTGCGCGTGCGCGAGAGCATGTTTTACGCCGACCGTGAGCGCGCCATTGCCGACGTCATGGACGCGTGTGAGGATTTGGGCATAGAGCCGGGAGATGGTCGAACGCGGCCAGCTGCCCCGCGTGAAGGACCCGTAGTGACCCCGAGGCCGGAGCCCTTGAATGAGGTCCGAGAGGCTGTTGCCACTTACGCCACGTCTCATGCCGTTCCGACCGGGTCGACCGAGGAGGGCACAGCGGAGAGCACCTACGCTGGTGAGGACGACGCCGAACCGCTCGCGACGACACCGGTCACAGAGGATCGCGACGGACCGTTCACGGGATATGCGGGCAGGGACTACCCGGACCCGCGCACCGGTGACGCCACTAGCATTAAGGTGGCAGTCCTAGACATCGTCCGCACGGACGGCCCCTTGACCAAAGCCTCCATCTATCGTCTCTACCGCGATGGTTGTCCGCGCACGCAGCGTGCTGGCAAGAACCTTCGGCAAGCTATCAACCGTGCCCTGTCGGCCCTGGAGAAGACGAAACAGGTCGAGTCGCGAGATGAGGGAACGCGACGTCTCGTCGAGACAGTCGTCTTTCGCACGCCCGACCAGCCTTGGGTGGACTGTCGTCCGATTGGCGCCCGTGAAGTGGACGAAGTTCCGCTAACAGAGCTCGCTCAGCATCTGTCGGCAAAGCTTGGTTTTCGCGTGCGCGTCAGCCACGCTGAGTGGCAAGCGGCGATCCGGCACATTGCGGCGAACACCCTCAAGGTTCGGCGACTGACCGACCAGATCAAAGGGCGGATCGAGGCTGCGGCCGCTCTTGCTGGCCTGACCGCGACTCCTGAGGATCATGGCGCGGCCGAGAGCGACGATCAGTCTGCCTAGGCAGCGAAAGGCTCGCATGCCAGATTCGGTCCACTGTCGTGACTCTGGGCTGGGTCAGGTGCCGTCACCGCTCGAGGAGTGAACCATGGAAATCCCCAAGGAGCTCGATTGGGTTGCGGCACGAGCGGCGTGTTCCGTGGACGCGCTGTTCGAGTCGCTCGCGCAGATCATCGAATCAGACGTGTCGGCGATTCGCAAAGTTGATGCGCGGAGCATTTACAGGTTCAGGCATCCGGCAACGAGCTTAAATGTGAGCGTTACGCGCGAGACGGACCAAGCGGTTTTTGTGCGTGCCGTGATCTTGACCCGCGACAGGAGGTCCATCACGGTGACCACTCGCATGCCTGGCGATGAATTCCATCCCTTGTTCGTCGCGATGCCAAGGCTTGACGAGACTGGCGCATGCCGGCTCGAAATAGACGGCAACCCCATGGAGCTGTGGCAGGTAAGTCGAAGGGCGCTCGAAGAGTTGTTCTTTGACGACTAGCAGCCGCCAGCGGAGTCCATCGACTTAAGCGAGTGGCTGTTGGTCAGCTGGGTGAGGCCGGGGGCGAAAATTGGACGTATGACCTGGGCTGTCTTCGAGCGTCCATAAACTGAGCTATGCACGTTTTGTCAGTGTGGATATCGCACGGTCTCGGATCCACGGCGCACCCCAGTCATTGTTCGCTTTGCTGACTTACGTGTCGTTTGACGGACCGGGGCGGGTTGGCAACAACGCATACAGAGCGCACTCGACAACACGCGCTCGCAGTGGCGCAATCTTTTCCTAGGGCCGCCAATGACGACTGTTCTGGGCAACACTAACTAGCTCGGCGCATGGCTCCGCACCAGTTCAATCTGCGAATGATCGCCGAGGATCTCGTCCGAGTGCGTCGATCCGACGACCGCGAGCGCTATGCGGCCTCCCAACGCCAAGCGAGGATTGATCCGAATCCGCACCAGATCGACGCCGTGATCTTCGCTCTACGGCGTCTTCGGGAGGGCGGGTGCATCCTGGCCGACGAAGTGGGCTTGGGCAAGACGATCGAAGCCGGCTTAGTGATTGCCCAGAGCCGTGCTGAAGGAGCGCAACGCATCCTCCTGATCGTGCCAAAGTCGCTAATCGGCCAATGGCAGAACGAGCTCCTAAACTTATTCGGCATCGACGCTAAAGAAGGTCGGGCGAACTTCGTCGCTCCGGGTGTTTACCTTGTCGGCCGTGAGTTCGCTGGCAGCGAGCGTGGTGCGGAACCGTTGGCCGCCTGTGCGCCTTTCGACCTAGTCGTAATCGACGAAGCGCACGAAATTTTCGCCGGCCTTCATAAGCGCTACGGACGGGACGGCACATACGACGAGACGTCAGACGATGCGCTAATGGCGCACCGCGTTCGCGGCCTTCTTCGCACGTCGCCTGTACTTCTGCTCACCGCGACCCCCATGCAAAACTCTCTGGCAGAGTTGTGGGGGCTCGTTCAGTACGTCGAGCCTACAGGCACTTTGCTTGGAGACATCACCACCTTCCGGGAGGTGTTCTGTGCTGACGACGACCGGACGTTGGTGCCAGGTCAGGAGCACGAGCTGCAGCGGCGGCTAGGTCTCGTCCTCCAGAGAACGCTGCGTCGCCAGGCGCAAGAGTTCCTGGATCGGCCCTTCACGCAACGCCGGTGCCGCCTGTACGAGTACGAAATGAGTAGCGAGGAGCGGTCTCTGTATGACGACGTGACCGCGTATCTCCTGCAGCCTTCGCTCTTTGCCTTCGCAGGTAACCAGCGTCGGCTTCTGCTGATCGGATTCCATCGCCGGATGGCGTCGTCAATTCCAGCGCTGGCTGCCAGTCTCAAAAATGTCGCCTCACGACTTCGCCGTCTCGCCGCGGGGCACGGGATTTCGGTTCCTTCCGAGGATCTCCGGGATCTAGAGGACGAGGAAGCAATCGATGCCGATACTGAAGAAGATGTGCCCGTAATCGACAGCCGCGGCGTAGCAGAGGAGCTATCCCTCGTCGAGGATTTTGTCGCACGTGCAGAGGCACTTCCTCATGATGCCAAGGCTCGATCGTTCCAGGAAGCCATCCGTGTCGTTCTTGAACGCGGGCGCGACGGTAGCGGTAGCGGTAAGGCGGTGGTGTTCACCGAGTCTATTACGACGCAGGAGTACCTAAGGAGACTGCTGCTGGACATGGGGCTGGGCGACCACGAGGTCACTCTCTTCCGAGGAACCAACGATCACGGACGAGCCAAAGAGGCTCACGCTCGTTGGGCGGAAGAAGAGGGGCGGAATCTGCCGCCAGGTACTCGACCAACTCGTGAGGTCGCGGTGAGGCTTGCGCTCGTCCATGAGTTCCGGACTCGCTCAAGGGTTCTTGTCTGTACTGAAGCAGGCGCGAAGGGACTCAATCTCCAGTTTTGCGAGACGATCATCAACTACGACCTGCCGTGGAACCCGCAGCGAATCGAACAGCGCATTGGGCGCTGTCATCGATACAGCCAACAGCGAGACGTGACGGTCGTCAATTTCATCGCGCGGGACAACGAGGCTCACCATCTGACGTTCGAGATCTTGAGCCAGAAGCTCGATCTGTTCGGAAGGGTTCTGGATGCGTCGGATCATGTTCTGCACGAACCGCGGACCGACGCCCCCGAAACGGCTGTGTCCGCCGTATCCATCGAATTCGAAAATGATCTCCGAAAGATCTATAGCCGGTCCCGCACTCTTGACGAAGTCACTCGCGAGATCGCGGCGCTGAGAGACAAGATCGGAGCAAAGCGCGAGGCGTTCGAAAGAGAGTACGAGCGCACATCCCAAATCATCGAATCGCGATTTGACGAGGATGTACGAAAGGTCTTCAGGCGCCTCCGTGAGGACCTTCCCGCTAGTCTCATGAAGATGGATCGGGAAATTGCCGATCTGGTGGAAGGGTACTTGCGCTCGCGCGGCATCCGCTACGAACGAAGGGAATCCGACGGTCGGATGCTGTTCGACATCTCGAGAGAATCCGTCCTTCCAGAAGAAGTCGGTGAAGTGCGTCGCTTTGCCACGGGTGATTCGCGTGGCCTTGCCGATGCCCAGCCGCTCAATCGCTTGCATCCCCTTGTTCTGGCGGCAATCGCCGATGCAAGGGCATGGTCTGGCGGATCCGTAGAATTCGTCGCTGACGAGACGACGTTAGAGTCGGCCGCTATTAACGGGCTGACGGGTGTCTTGGCGATTTCTCTCGTCGACTACGCCGGATTCGAGCCTGTCCAGCGCATCGTAGCGGCAGCCGTCGTCGGAGACCGGCCGGTGGATCCAGGGCTGGCCACGCGAATTGCACAACTGCCGGCGACAGACGGGCCTGAATTGCCAGCGGGCGCAGATAGGGCGACTATCGATGATGCCGTCGACGAAGCAGCTTTTGTCGACCAGCGGGAAGTCGAAAAGAAGGAGCAGGCGCACTTCGAACAGGCGATCGGTCAGCTGGAACGGTTTGTTGAGGACAAGGTCTTAGTGTGCCGGCGTGAACGCGCAAGCCTATCCGACAAGCTGCGATCTGCGCGCGATCGACGTGACGAGGTGGTTGGTTCCAGCGCTCGCGAACGCATCGAAGCGGAGATTCTGCGACTAGCCGAGAAGGACGAGATGCTCGAGCGCAGAATCCAGGCGCTTGTGGGGCGAGAGGACGAGGTCTACCTGAAATGGCGAAACGCATATCACGAACTCCGATACGGAACGCCAAGAGTGACCAGACTCTTTCAAGTGGCGTTCCGGATCAGGGTCGGCCAGCCTCTGACATCGTGCTGAAGATCCTGCACACGGCCGACTGGCACCTCGGACGGCGATTTCCGTCCTTCCCGGACGAAGCGCAGAAGAAGCTCTCGCGCGCCCGAATGGATGTCATCGCGCGCATTATGGATGTGGGGCGTCGCAATGGTGTCAGTGCGGTGCTGTGTGCCGGGGACCTTTTCGACGATTCGAGCCCTTCTGAAGACTTCTGGGAGGGTTTGGCTAAGACATTCTGCGAGCACCCTGGCCCACACGTGCCCACGTTTCTTGTTCCCGGTAACCACGACCCGCTGACATCCGAATCGGTGTGGGCTCCAACGCACCAGTTTCGCGCTCGTCTGCCGGAGTGGGTCCACGTAGTCGATCGTGACGATTTCTCATTCGACCTCACGCCAGACGTTGTCGTATACGCGAGCCCGTGCCGATCGAAGGCTGGAGAGCGCGATTTGGCGCTGGCGCTACCGGCCCGAGAGTCCGGTGATAGTCGTATCCGAATCGGGTGCGTGCACGGTTGTACGTTCGATATGGATGGCTATCAGACGAACTTTCCGATTTGCCGGGACGCAGGCATGCAGCGGGGATTGGATTACCTTGCGATTGGAGATACGCATTCTTTTCGAGACGTCACTGAGGATTTGTCGGTGCCGACGGTGTACCCCGGGGCGCCGGAGCCTACCAATTTCGACGAGCCCGGCGCCGGTCACGTCGCTGTAGTTGCTCTCTTCCGACATGGGATCCGGCCGAGAGTGGAGTCCGAACGTGTCGGGTTCTGGCGATGGCTCGACGTAAAGTGCCGCGACATGAGCCAGTTGCGCTCTCTCTTGACCACGCGGGACTTGGATCGCCATGTCGTTAGAGTGCATCTGGACATGTCCGTCACTCTGTCCGAGGAGAACGAGGTGGAACGGATTCTTCGCGAACTACAAGGCACAGATGCTACTCATGGTCGTGCCGGAATCCTTCTGGTTGACAAGAGCGACTTGCGACTACAGCCCGGCTCTGACGGCATCTTTCCCGAGGACCTGTCGCCGGTCATCCAGGACACGATCGCTCGGCTCGATCGCATGGCCGAAGAATCTGATGACGAGAGCGAGAAGCTGCGAGCCACCCGAGCTCTAGGGCACCTTTTCAAGCTTCTGCAGAATTCGGAGGCATTCTCGGGACGAGGTCGATGAAGTTACGACGGCTTCGCGTTACCGATCTCGCGGCGGTTCGCGAGGCTGACATCGAACTCGGACCGGGGCTGAACGTCTTATACGGTCCGAACGACTTGGGGAAGTCTACCTTGGCGGACGCCATCCGCATGGCACTACTTCTGCCTCACACTTCTACGCACATCGACGATTACATCCCTTGGTCCGGTGGTCAAAGTCCAGTTGTCGAGCTGACTTTTGAATCTGAGTCTCAGCGCATCTGGAGAGTCAGAAAGGAATTTCGTAGGGGAGGCGCAGCGACGCTAGAGGAGTCGAAGAACGGCAAAGATTTCGACGAGGTCGAACGCGCGCGCAGAGTGGACGGCGCGCTCCGAGAGATTCTGCGATGGGGTATCCCTGAACCAGGAGGATCTGGCGGCAGCAAAGGCCTGCCGTCAAGTTTCCTGGCAACTGTGCTTCTGTCCACTCAGGCGGACGTCACGGCCGTTCTTTCGGAAAGCCTGAGCAACGATCCCAGCGGAACCGGAAAGGAGCGAATCGCGGCGGCCTTGCAAGCGGTCGCTCAAGATCCGTTGTTTGTCACTTTGCTGAGGGCTACACAGGCAAGACGCGATCAGGCGTACACCGAGAAGGGTGCCAGAAAGACAGCCAAGGGCAGCGTCTTCAAGGAAGCAGCTGACCGGCTAAGGGCGGCACGGGAAGAGAAGGAGCGACTGCAGAAGAGCGTCGAGGATTCGGCGGGAGTCGAGGAGCTGCTGAGGGAACTCGCGACGAGGCGAGATCAACGCGACGAACGGCTGGCGCTGGCCGTCAAGCGAGCGACAGCTGTCGAACGTGACGCAGCCCAAGCCGCTGCTCTTGCAGCAGCAGCTAGGGATGCCCACGCTGCTGAGGAAGAGGTCGAAGAGATCCGGAGGATGGATCGGGAGATCAACGCTGCCGAGCGGAGGCTTGAGGGGCTTGCGGTTGACGTCGACGGCGCCGAGCGTTCGCTCAAGGAAGCACAACATCTGGTCGACGACGCGAAGAAGGTCTTGGAGGAGTCGGAGAACGCCGCGAACCCCGACGGTTCGGGCGGGTCTTCCAACGAGACGGTTGCACGGCAGGCACTCGAGTTGCGTCGCGTCGCGGCCGAGCAGCTCGCAGGGGAGGCACAGCGCCGAATCGATGTCGCCTTAGCCGCGCAGAGGCTAGTCGACCTAGCCGCAGCGGCCACCACCGACCATCAGAAGCAGAGCGCATCGGCGGAAGCATGTCGTGGACGTTACGCTGAAGCCGCCGCGAACGAAGATGCGGCAGGCGAGTCACTACGACATTTGGAGCTGTTGGAAGGCGCCGTCGAGTTGACTACGGCCGAAGGTCAGTTGTCGATAGCCCAAGCAAGGATGGACGAAGCAGCGCTGCTTCAGAGCCGGATCGAGGATGCGAGCCGGGAACGGGATGAACTGACGGCACGCCGAGCCGTTATGAATGTTCCGACGACAGCCCACCTGTCTCTGATGCGTCGGCTCGAGAACGACATGGCCAGCGCCCGAGGGGCGCTGAACGTCGGCCTAGTAGTAACTCTGTCTCCTCTGCGAGCCCTCGAAGTGCAAGTCCAAACAGACGGCACTTCGCAGGGCGTCATGAGGCCCAGCAACGTGGTCAGTGTCGAAGCGAATTCTGCGATCGACATCGGAATCGCCGATGTGGCTTACATCCAGGTTCGTGGTGGTAGGCGGGATGCGCAAGAGGTCGTACGTGATTTCGAGAAACGCTGGGAAGAGGAAGTCGCGCCGCACTTCGCGGCCGCGGGCGTCACTGATCTGGATGGTCTGTCCGCGAAGCTTGAGGAGGCGCGAGCTCTCGATGCCGAGCTCAAGCTGCAAGACGGCGGCTTGGAAGGACTCCGGGCGCAGCTCGCTTCGTTAGCGGACTCTGGCGACAACCTGGCTGCGGCTTCGAGCCGTCGGGTAGCGGCGCGCGCGGCGCTCGGAGATGTCTCGCCTGTCTCGTTAATGCCCGAGGTTGCGGCGCTCGGAAGCGACGCAGCGGCCGAATTGAGGCGCCGTAAGCAAGAGACCTCGATGTCCAAGGAGAGAGCTCGGATTGCAGCGACCAGTGCTAGAACGGACTTAACGCTCGCTGAGGAAAGAAGCCGTACGTCAAAAGAATCGTTGGACGCCGCAATCGTTGCCCGAGATGAGGCGTTGGCTCGATTCACCAACGGGTTGGCCAGTGAGATGACGGCGTCAGAGATGGCGGTTGCTGCGGCGTCTCACGAACGGGCGGCCATCGCAGCCGAGCAAGCGGCATTCGAGCGAACCGTTGCTGAACAGGCGGCTCGCTTCGAAGCTGCTGTTACCGCAGCGCGTGGATCTGTTGCCCAGACCCTTAAGCAGCTTGAAGCGGCCGAAACCAAGCGAACGACCGTTTTGAGGGAGCATGCGGCAGAAGGCGGCCGGCTCGGCACGCTGCGGGAGCAGCGCGCGGCCCGAGATTTTGAGAAGGCGGAGCTCAAGAGCCGTGAGGCATCAAATCTTCACGCCGGCCTGCCCGTGCCTGACGAACTGGTGTCGGAAACTGATGTGGTGCAAGCGCGTCACGCCGTTGAAGCGGCACGGGGGGATCTCGATCGAGTGGTGAGCGAGATTCACAAAGCGCAGGGCGCGCTCGAACAGGTAGGAGGCGCCATAGCACGCGAACGACTGCGCGACGCCGAGGAGGCGTACGGGTTCGCGGAGCGCTACGAGCGAGATCTCGAAGCCGAGTACGACGCGTGGCTGCTGCTATTGGAACAAATGAGGGAGGCCGACGCCGCTCAAGCCAGCAATCTTGGGCAAGCGCTCGCGCCGGCGATTGCGGGCACGTTTGAGGAGTTGACGCAGAAACGGTACGGCGGCGTGCGCCTTACAGCGCAGCTTGGAACCGAAGGCGTTCTCGTGGGCGGCGCAGTCCGAGCAACCGACCGCCTGTCAGTTGGGACGCGTGAACAGCTTTCGACCTTATATCGGATCGCGTTGGCTGAGTATCTCGGGACGACACTGGTCTTGGACGACCAACTCGTTCAGAGTGACCACATCAGGATGGACTGGTTTCGGGCGATCCTGGTCGAGAAGGCGCGCGCGTTTCAGACGATCGTGTTGACCTGTCGTCCCGGTGACTATCTCAGTCCAGATGCGATGGTCGGGGGCGGTAAAGCATCTTACAAAGACACCGACGGTGGCGTCGTCCGAGCTACAGATCTCGAACGCGCTGTCCAGCGGAGATAGCACAGGGCTACCGCAGATGCCACTCTCCGAGCGAGAAGCTCTCCGGGTCAACGTCGAAGGCCGCGTCCTTGAGAAGGCCGGGCGAGTTAATGATGCGATCGCATTGTACGAATACGCCGTGGCCGCTGGCACTGACACGCCAGCCACGTACACGAGACTCCGTATCTTGTATCGAAAGCTCAGGCGCTCCGAAGATGTGGAACGCATCCGGCGGCTGATGATTGAGCAATGGGGCCATAGCTGGTGACGGCGTGTGGCCTCGCGACCGGAAGCAGGCCAAGCATTTGACGATCTAGGGCAACCCCCCGTGGAGCGTGGTTGTAGGGCAAAGTATGCATAGAGCTATCTGTGATGCCATTCGCGAGCGCCGCTTACTCAGGTTCTACTACGACGGTGGCGAACGTGAGGCCGAGCCCCATTGCTACGGGCAGGGCAAGTCTGGCCACGATCTGCTTCGTGCGTATCAGGTGTCCGGCGTCAGCAGGTCCGGCGAGGCGACAGGCTGGAAGTTGTTTCGCGTCGACGAGATGACCGGGCTTTCGGCATCCGCGGATCACTTTTCGGCCCCCCGAGCAGGCTACGACCGGTTCGACGACGCGATGACTCAAGTGTATTGCTCGCTATAGGCGGCGTGTTTGCGACAGCCACGGTCCGCGGAGTCGACAAGGAGACTCTTGGTGACGCCTCACTTTACAGAAGACGAGCTCGTTGAAATCGTGAATAGTACGACTTTAACGGCCTTTCACGCTTTGGAGGATGACGACGACGAGGCGTGGCGAGTCGCAGCAATCGCCGTCTCAATCGTTAACAAGATCGAGAGCAGTTGCCCGACCGTTCTGGAGTCCGGTCGGTTGTTCTGCGCTCAGGAGATCCTCACTCTACGGCGCCGAATCGCGGCCGGTAGGAATCGTGATCGAGCTGCGACGCGCGAGTCCGAGTGATTCGACCGATATAGAGAGAGACGAAAAGCGCATGATAGTCGTAGGCCGACTTCAAGTCACCGCCACTCAGCAGCACCATTGACGATCTCTGCAACGCGCCCCCTGTAGTCTAAGCGTCGAAAAGTGAGTTGCACCGTACGAATATGCTGTGGCCGCCGGACGGACACGCCCGTCAGGCACGCGAGACTCCGTATCGAGAGCTCAAGCGCTCCGAAGATGTGGAACGCATCAAACGGCTCATGATTGAGCAGTGGGGCCATGGCTGGTGACCTTGTGCAGGCCTCGAGTCAACAAGAGGCGATGCACTTTCGAGCTTTTTGCTAGAGTGTCGCAATGAGCAAGCCCGGCGATGAACTTCCGGTCGAGATCGTGGAGCGACTGCTGTCCTTCTGCACCACAGACGCGGCTGGCCACCAACAGGTCGCGGACATGAAAGGCTTGGTCGCCTTTGTCCTTAAAAACGCAGAAAAGCACCCGACGCTGCTGAATGCCCTCACAGTTGACGAGGACCGCCTGACTCGACACATTCAGGAAACGGGAGAAGTACCGCCCGGAGTCAAGTTGGTCAAGACGACGACAGAGGACGGGTCAAACGTGACACGCGTGCAGATCGTCTACGGGCCGGGCCGGGTAGATACTGACTGACCGCTCATCGCTTCGACAATCAAACCGTGCCCAAATTGCCCAACGCTACGATGTCGGTGTGGAGCTTGCGAAGATGCTCGTCTGACATGTCCAGAATTGGCTCGTACATGAATGAGTTCAGGTGAAGATTTTCGGGTGTCATGATGATGACGCGCTGCAGCGTCTCGATCACTTCAGTCCTGTCGGCGAGCGTCGTCCTGAAACGGTCAAACAGCTTGTGAGTTTGGTTGGCATCAATTGAAGCCACGAACGCGGGGTCGTTCAGTTCCTTGATCATGAACTGTTCTGCGGCCAGTCGAATCGCGATCGAGAGCACGATCTTGTTCTCGAAATTCACGGCGTCATCGGCCACGTGACAGGTCGCGACTTCCGCGCCAATCGAGTTCACAACCAATTCGGTCGGCTGTTTCCATTTGGGGCCTACCTTCTTGCCGTTGAATAGGCGGTGGTAGATGGCGTCAAGGTCCCCGTGAGATAGAGTCGCCGTCTCAGACTTCCAGTGCAGAAGCGCGGTTAGCGCCAGGTAGTCCTTGTCTGCGTCACCCTTCGTGTATTCGATGAGATTGCGCATGAACGGGATCGACGCGATTCGCTTCTTGGCGTCGCTGAAGAAGTTCTTCTTCCAGTCCTTAACGAACACGTTCTGGACGCCCGACGCTTGCCGCAAGGAAATGCCCGTGGCGGTCTTCGACGCCATCAGGCATCCCGCGTAGCCCACGAAGCGCGTGCACACAGTTCGGAAGAAATCGAAATTGTGCGTCAGAAGGATCTGATAGAAATGCGCCTCGTCTGCGATCTCGCGAAGATATTGAATGATCGCGTATTTGTTCCGATAGTCGAAAGAGTCAGCTATGTCGTCGACAACGAACAGCGTTTCCTGTTGCTGGTTCTTGCGCGCCTCCACTTCAAAGATGATGTTCAGAATGTAGAGGGCCTTCTTTTCGCCGGTACTGAGCGCTTGCATCAGCGCCGCCTTCTCGACCGCGATCCTTTCCAGCACATTGGGATCCTAAGCTTAGAATTCCACGTGGACAAGTTGTCGCG
>JADMIO010803708.1_pt1 | contig 19746 bp, 12 predicted proteins | sample 8958161 | NCBI WGS metagenome assembly JADMIO01 (sample SAMN16585339, study PRJNA669376) | soil metagenome | isolation source: Crop rotation soil | place: USA: Cullars Rotation, Alabama | collected 2011
CCGCGACAACTTGTCCACGTGGAATTCTAAGCTTAGGATCCCAATGTGCTGGAAAGGCATGCTCGCCCTCACGCTCGCGATCGCAGGCCTCAGCGCGCTCTATTCCCTGCACCGGTATCCGGCGAAGGGCGTTCCCGTTCTCGGATCACTGCTTCACCTGGCGGGTGGAGTGCTCCACTTCCATCTCGGGTATTCGCTCTTTCGAGCCTTCGGCGAGAGATCGTTGACTCTCTCCGCCTTCTTCGCCCTGACGTTCACCGCCGGTCACCTCACTCAGGAGGTACGTGACTACGACGCCGATCTCTCGAATGGGATCCGCACCAATGCCGTCGCCTTCGGCCGGAAGGGTGCTTTCTTGGCTGGGCTCGCTCTGTTCACGCTGGCGGATGCCCTGCTCGTCGTGTTGGCCGCCTGCGAGGTAGTGCCGCGCGTTCTCGCGCTGGTCGCCGCCCTCTTGCCTTTGCATTTCACGTGGTCGCGACAGACTCTTCGCGGCGGTCTTACATTCGAGGGCGTTTGTCGGCTGCGACGGCGCTATCGTCGGCTGTACGCCGTCCTCGGCGGTCTGATGCTTCTCGCGACCCTCGCTCGATAGCGCAGGCCGTTCGCCCTCTCTTGGAGCACGCGGGCAACGCGGACCGGCCGTGGGTCCAGGAGAGCCGCGTGGAAGTAGCGGCGGACGACCTCGGGCAGGCCCTCGATCTCGCGGAAAGAGAATGGCCGAGCCAGACGCGCCGCGCCGTCCGGCCACCGAGCCGGAAGGAAGGGAAGTGCAGCACGCGTAAACCGACCGCTCGAAGGCACTGCAGCATGGTCTTCCCCGCGCAGGGGCGCGCATCGGCGCCCCCGCAGGGCTAGATGTAATTGAGCACGACCTTGAGGGCCCGCTCCTTGCTGGCGTTGGCGAACACCTCATAGGCCTTCATGGCCTCGGCGAGCTTGAAGCGGTGGGTCACCAGCCGCGCCGCCTGCAGGCGACCGCTGAGGAACAGCTTCAGGAGCATGGGTGTGGTGACGGTGTCTACCAGCCGCGTGGTGAGCGTGATGTTATGCGCCCACAGCTTTTCCATATTGAGTTGCACGGGCTTCCCATGTACGCCCACGTTGGCGATTACGCCACCAGCGGCGACCACGGCCTGGCAGGTGTCAAAGGCCTCCGGGGTGCCCACCGCCTCGATCACCACGTCGACGCCCGCACCTGCCGTGAGGGCCAGGATCTTCTCCACAGCCGTGCCGTCCGTGCTGTCGACGATGCGCGTGGCGCCCAAGCACTTCGCCTGCTCCAGCCGGTTCGGGTCGCGGTCGATCATGACGATCTCGGACGGCGAGTAGAACTGCGCGGTCAGCAGGACTGCCAAGCCGATGGGGCCGGCACCCACGATGGCCACGGTGTCGCCGGGCTTGATTCGGCCGTTGAGCACTCCGCATTCGAAGCCCGTGGGGAAGATGTCGCTCAGGAGCGCTGCGCCTTCCTGATCGACCCCCGGGGGCAGCGCATAGAGGCTGGTGTCGGCGTGGGGGATGCGCACGTATTCGGCCTGAGTGCCGTCGATGAGGTGGCCGAGGACCCAGCCGCCCGACCGGCAATGGGAGTTCATGCCCTTGCGGCAGAAGTCGCACCGGCCGCAAGAGCTGATGCAGGAGATGAGGACCGTGTCCCCCTTCTTGAGCGCGGTGACGCCGGCGCCCACCTGTTCCACGATGCCCACGCCCTCATGGCCCAGGATGCGGCCATCGCTCACCTCGGGCACGTCGCCCTTCAGGATGTGGAGGTCCGTTCCGCAAATCGTCGTCGTGGTGACGCGCACGATGGCGTCCGTCGGGTCTTTGAGGAGCGGCCGTTCTTTCTCCTCCCAGCTTTTCTTGCCAGGTCCGTGGTAAACGAGGGCCTTCATGGTAGCGGGCGCGAAACCGGACGCTTGGCGGCTGCTCGTGGTCGGTTCGAGGACATCGTGGCTCGTCTTCAATGGCGTGCTCCTTCGTGATTCACATGCTCCCAATCTGCGGGAGAGCAGGGCATGTGCCAGCGAGTGCCCTGCCTTGCTGTTGGCTAGCCAACAAGTTGCGTCCCGAACACATCACAGATCCCGCAAACCTTGCGTGCCAAGCAGTGAAGCAGCGTGTTTCTTGCGTCCCGTCGCGTTGCGTGCGCCGCCGCTCGATCAGCGTTTCGGCGTAGGGGGGGGCCGCAACTACCTCAGTGTGTCGGTGGCTTCTCCGCTGCCGGTGGCGTCACACCGGCCGCGGCGAGCTGGCCCTGCCGTGAGTAGTCAATGGACTCGGCCAGGATGCGGGCGGTCTCCGCGGGGGCGTGGAAGCCCATCGAATTCTCGGCTGCCACGAAGTCGAGGCGCCATTGCGCCTTGCGCTGCAAGGCCAGCGCGGCAGCGAGCTGATCCGGCGTCGCAGCGGCCTTCTTGCGAGCGTCGATGGCGTCGAGCATATCCACGAGCGATGCGGCGGCCCGTTGAAGCAGCGCATGGGTGCGCTCCTGGATGGCCTCTGCGCGCGCCTGCAACTCGGCCTCCGGGTAGGGATGGCACGCCTGGCAGGAGCGCGCGACGTTGAGCAGCGGGCTGCGCACCCAGTGGTCCGATACCTTCATTGCGCCCTCGCGCGTATATGGCATATGGCAGTCTGCGCAGGCGACGCCCGAGCGGGCGTGGATGCCCTGGCTCCAGAGCTCGAACTCGGGATGCTGGGCCTTCAGCACCTCGGCTCCGGTCTCGGCGTGGGCCCAGTCGTAGAAGCGGTGACCGTCCGGGAACTTGTAGTTGTCGTACTGGGCTTCGATCTGTTCGACTTTGAGGCCCTGGTCCCAGGGATAGAAGAGGGTCGTCTTGGGGCCACAGTAGTACTCGACGTGGCACTGCCCGCACACGAAGGAACGCATCTCTTGGCGGGATGCGTCGCGGTTCGGATCGTAGGGCTGCTTGCGGTCGCCGCTCCTCCATCGTTCGAGGCTCGGCAGGTGGGGAACCGGCGCCTGGCTGGTGGCGAGGGCCTGGATGCCGCGGAAGAAGCCGGGCCGCGTGACGCGCAGGGACATGCTCTTCGGGTCGTGGCAGTCCAGGCACGCCACGGGATGCGCACCCGACGCGTGGGCGAACTGCTGCGCCGTACCGCCCACGACTGGGTTGGACGACCCGGTCTTGACCACCTCGGCGTGGGCATCCCAGTAGGTCATGTTCGTCATCATCTCGAAGCCTTTGAGCGCATCGCCGGCGCCCAGACGGCGATACGTGGGGATCACCGAGCTATGGCAATGAAGGCACGAGCCTGGCTGTGGGCGCTCGTTGACACGCTTCGTCGCCTCCTGGTCCGACAGCATATACGCATGCCCGCGCCGGTCGCGGTAGTCGAGGGCGAAGGCGTAGCCTGCGAACATGCGCAACAGCCAGGGGTCGCGGGCCGACTTCTCCGCGGGCAACGCCTCGGAGCCGCCGTAACGGGTCCGAGTGGTGTCGATCGTACGCAGGTAGGCCTCGTACTCGCGCGGCCAGTTGGTGCCCCAGGGCGCGGGGTCCGTGGTCTCCTCGCTGACCTCCACCAGCCGCACGTAGGGGTTCCTGGCCTCCTGCTTCCGCTGGAAGATGGTCGTCAGCAAGCCGGCGGCCAGGAAGCCGGCGGCGGCCGCAGCGATCCCGACGAGCAGTAGCAGCGTGCGACCGCCAGGCAGTTTCATTCGGCTACCTCGTACGCCGATAGGATCCTCATCCGCGGGCTCCGTGGCCCACGCCGCGGTGGCAATGGACGCACTGTGCGCTCTCGCTCGCGACAGCAGGCCCGCGCAGGATGTCGTGGATGAAGTCCTCGTGGCAGCGCTCGCAGTTGTGCTGGAGGATGCGGGCATTGCCGGGCGTTATCTGGATGGGCTCGTGGAAGTCGAGAAACGTGAAACCTTTCGAGTGGCGGTAGCCGTTGTCGGCTTTGGCCAGGTACTTTGCCAGCAGCGTGTGCGGCAGATGGCAGTCCACGCAGCGCGCGGCAGCGTGGTGGGGACCCTTGGTCCACGAGGCGTACTCGTCGTTCATGATGTGGCAGTTGGCGCAGGCGCGCGGGTCGGTGGAGAAGTAGCTGAGCCCCTCGCCGTAATGGAACGTATACGCGACCACGCCGGCGGCCGTACCAACCACAGCCGCGACGAGCACGGAGGCGCCGAGGAAGCGCGTGGCCGTTCCCATGGACGTGGCGAGTCTAGCCGAGGGGGCACCAAGTCTCCAGCGCGTTCAAGCGCCCGGGACGATGCCTCGAGAGCCACCGGCGCCAGGGTGCTGGCGCCGATACCGGCACTCGGCGCTGTCGAGCCAGGAACCCGAGGCCGCTGCGCGTCAGGATGGCGCCCCCGGCCAGAGACGTGCGATGATCGCGGCCGGAGCACACGCGCCATGAGCACCGGCTGGGAGTCCTATGCGGCCGACTGTCTGCTCCGCGACGGCCATTCGGTCCGCATCCGCGCGCTGCGCCCAGACGACAAGCAGCGCCTGCTCGACCTGTTCAAGCGACAGAGCATGGAGTCGATCCACTACCGGTTCTCCGCCTCGAAGTCGAGGCTCACCGCGCCGGAGCTGCACTACCTGACGGAGCTCGATTTCGATCGCCATGTCGGCCTGGCCGCAGTGCGCGGGAGCGGTCCGGCGGAAGAGTTCCTCGGGGTCGCTCGCTACGTGCGGTGCGACGGCGATGCTCCGGGCGGGCAGCGAGCGGAGTTTGCGGTGGCGGTCGCTGACGCCGACCAGGGGAAGGGCGCTGGAACGCTCCTGCTCGAGCACTTGGCCCGGATCGCCCTCCGCAGCGGCATCACCGCCTTCGAGGCCGAGGTGCTGGGGGATAACCGCCGCATCTTCGAGCTGCTCGCGGCGAGCGGTTTCAAAGTGAGCCGATCAGGGCCAGCGGACGTGGTCCACGTTTCCTTTCCCACGACCGAAACGGACGCCTGGCTGGAAGCGAGCGACGAACGGCTTTGGAAGGCTGCGGCCGAGAGCATCCGCGCAATGCTCAGGCCCCGTTCGGTGGCGGTCGTGGGCGCCTCGCGGCGGCCCGGTAGCATCGGGGCGGCCCTCGTCCATAACCTGAAGGCGTTCGGGTTCAAGGGGAGCATCTTCCCTGTGAATGGGGCGGCGACCGAGATCGAGGGCTTGCAGGCTTACCCCCGAGTGTCGGACATCGGACAGGCGGTGGATCTGGCCGTGATCGCGGTGCCTGCCGCTGGCGTGGAAGGCGTCGTCGAGGAGTGCGCTCACGCCGGTACACGCGGCGTGGTGGTGATCTCCGCGGGCTTCGCGGAAGTTTCCGAAGAAGGAACGGCAGCCCAGAAGCGGATTCGCGATCTAACGCGCCGCTCGGGAATGCGCCTGATTGGCCCGAACTGCATGGGCGTGCTCAATACCGACCCCGCGGTAAGCATGCATGCGACGTTCGCCCCTATCCAGCCCCTGGCCGGGAACGTCGGCTTCCTTTCCCAGAGCGGAGCCCTCGGCCTGGCCATCCTCGACCACTCGCAAGAGTTGAACATCGGACTCTCGAGCTTCGTCTCCGTCGGGAACAAGGCGGACGTCTCCAGCAACGACCTGCTGTCGTTCTGGCGCCAGGATCCCAGGACCGACGTGGTGGCCCTCTATCTGGAGAGCTTCGGCAACCCGCGGAACTTCGCGCGGCTCGCCCCTGCAGTGAGCAAGCGCAAGCCGATCGTCGCGGTCAAGTCGGGGCGCTCCGCCGCCGGCATGCGTGCCGCATCGAGCCATTCCGCATCTCTCGCCTCCCTGGACGTCGCGGTGGATGCGCTGTTCGAGCAAGCCGGCGTTATCCGTACCGAAACGCTGGAGGACCTCTTCGACGTCGTGGCTCTGCTCGCGACACAGCCGGCGCCGGACGGGCCCCGGATAGGGGTGGTGACGAACGCGGGCGGCCCAGGCATCCTGCTTGCCGACGCCTGCGAAGCGAAGGGGCTGAGCCTGCCCGAGCTGTCCCGCGAGACGGTCACGACGCTACGCGCATTCCTTCCTCCGGCGGCCAGCGTGCATAACCCCGTGGACGTCCTCGCGGCCGCCCAGCCGGAGCATTTCGAGCACGCCGTGGCCGCCGTGGGAGCGGATCCTGCCGTCGACGCGGTAGTCGTGATCTACGTTCCTCCACTCGCCGTCGGCTCCGACGACGTGGCCGCCGCGATCGCACGCGGAGCCGGCGAGGTACCGGCGCAAAAACCCGTGGCGTCGGTCTTTCTATCGTCCAAGGGAGCGCCGGCGGCGCTCGCTCGGGGACCGAGGGGCCGGCTGCCCTCGTATAGCTTCCCCGAGAATGCCGCCCGTGCCCTCGCCGCGGCGGTCAAATATCAGCGCTGGCGGCGGCGGCCAGCGGGAGTAGCGGCGGTCCTCGATCGAGAAAGCCGTGCCGCGGTGCGCACGATCGTGGAGCGGGGGGTCAGCGCGGCCGAGAACCCGTTCTGGCTGGACGCGAGCGCCGTGGAGGAGTTGCTCCACGTCGTCGGCATCCAGATTGCCGCCTCGCAGATCGTGCCGCTGCAAGAGGCGGCTGCCACGGCAGATCGCATGGGCTATCCCCTCGTGGCGAAGGCGGTTGCGCCGGGTCTGCTCCACAAGAGCGACGTCGGGGGCGTGGTGCTGGGGCTCGAGTCGGCGGAAGAGGTCGTGAAGGCTTTGGACGTGATGCGCGAGCGCCTGCAAGCCGCCGGTTTGAAGATCGAGGCAGTCCAGCTCCAGCGTCAGGTGAATGGGGGGATCGAAGCGCTCGTAGGCGTGGTCGCCGATCCCACCTTCGGACCGCTCGTCGTGTGCGGTTTCGGGGGCGTTCAGGTGGAGCTGCTGCGTGACGCCTCATTCCGCCTTCCACCGGTCACCGACCTCGACGCCGAGGAAATGATCGACCATCTGCGGCTCAAGCCGCTGCTCGATGGGTATCGAGGCTCACCTGCCGGCGACCGGGCAGCGCTGGTAACGCTGCTACAGCGGGTGTCCGCTCTCGTGGAGGCCGTTCCCGAACTCCGCGAGATGGACCTCAATCCGGTGAAGGTGTTGCCACCCGGCCATGGCGCCGTCGTGGTGGACGCGCGGATCAGGATCGGGCGTCTCTCGACCGACCTCCGCTGATCGAACCGAGCCCGCACCACGCAAGGGTTGCGGGCGTCGCGCGAGCAGCAACGGCACGCGAATATTGCAGCGTCGAGGTTGCAGCCGCGTAACCGTTTCGCCGGCAGCGGAGGCTCGCCGGGCGGAGGACGGCAAAAACAGGCGCATCGTTCCTGGCACGTCGCTTGATATGTAGAGCGACGTATCTCCACGGAGGAGCGAGCGGCTGATGCCGGCGAGGCGCTGTCGGCCTGGCGACCAGACGGGCGTCAGCCGGATGCTCGAGAGAGCGAAGGGAGCTGGATCTCATGAAAGTGACCGACAGGTTGAAGGTCGAGCATGGCATCTTTCTAAGGCAGTTGCGCTATCTCGAGCAGCTGCTGTCGTTGCACGCTCCGAAGCCCGCCCTGGCGACGGCGGTGGAGACAATCTGCAGGGCCGAGGAACAGCACGCGGCGCTGGAGGACCGTGTCCTCTATCCGGAATTGACGAAGCTGCTGGGCGCGGACCATCCGGCATTGCTGCGTCTGGGCGAGGACCACGGCGCGATTCGGCGGATGCTCGGTTTGATCCGATCAGGCGACGTGGAAGAGGAGTCGATTCGCAGCCTCGTTCACCTTCTGCGTGATCACATGGAGAGGGAGATCCACCAGATCTTCCCGCTGGCTGAGGAGCTCCTTTCCGAAGAGACGTTGAGCACGTTGAGCAACTGGAATGCGGAGCACGTGCGCGAAGCCCTGGAGAGCGGCGAGAAAGGAACATGATCCCCAAGCCGCCCTTTGCGTGCGACCTCGAACTCGCCGACGAGATCGCCGCCTTCGAGGTACTGAAGCCGAAGCTCCGGGAGTTGTGGACGGCCGTGTTCCCAGGGGACGAGGCGGCCTACACCTCGGTCGTCGTTCCCTCCCTCACCGTCGATGCCGGCGAGCTGCTCAGGGTGCCCGGCGCCGCCTACTATGAGGAACGTCTTCTCTTCCTCATGATGAGGCTGAGGAACCCGCTCGCACGACTGGTCTATGTGACCTCGGTCCCCATCCATCCGTTGGTGGTGGAGTACTACCTGCAGTTGCTGGTGGGGATTCCCGCGAGCCACGCGCGCTCGCGTCTGACCCTGCTGGCGGCCCATGACCATTCGCCGCGGCCACTGACCCAGAAAATTCTCGAGCGACCGCGGCTCCTTCAGAGGATCCGGGCCGCTGTGCCTGATCGCGGCGGAGCCTATCTGACCGTTTTCAACGCCACCGCGCTGGAGCGCAAGCTCGCCGTGCTCCTGGGCATCCCGCTGAACGGCCTCGATCCGGCGCTCTCGGGGCTCGGCACGAAGTCAGGTAGCCGGCAAGTATTTCGTGAAGCCGGCGTCGCTCATCCTCTGGGTGCCGAAAACCTCCGATCCCTGAAGGAGATCGAGGCGGCGCTGATCGATCTTCGCCGGCAGCGACCCAGGTTGGAGCGCGCCGTGCTGAAGCTGAACGAAGGCTTTTCCGGCGAGGGCAACGCCATCTTTCGCTTCCCACGACGCGGGCCGAGGGATGGGATCCGGCGCGCCCTGGATCACCTTCAGCTCTCGGTGGACGACGAAACGCCGGCGAGCTATCTCGATCGTTTCGAGAAGAGGGGTGGCGTCGTCGAGGAGCTCCTGGCGGCACGCGAGACGGCCTCCCCGAGTGTGCAGCTGCGCGTGAACGCGCATGGCGTGCCGCACCTCAGCTCGACCCACGAGCAGTGCCTCGGCGGGCCGACAGGGCAGGTGTATCAGGGCTGTCTCTTTCCGGCCCGCAGTGAGTATCGGCTCATCCTGCAGGAGGCGGGCCTGCGGATCGCCCAGGTTCTGGCGGAGCGAGGCGTCGTGAGCCGATTCTCGGTCGACTTCCTGGCCATGCGGGAGACGATGGATCGTCCGTGGGACTTGAAAGCGCTGGAGATAAACCTGCGCATGGGCGGGACGACGCATCCGATGTTCGCGTTGCGCTTCCTGACGGGAGGAGCGCTCGATTCGGACACGGGACTCTTTCGGGCCCCGAGCGGCCAGGCCAAGTACTACTCTGCGACGGACAACCTTGCGTCAAGCGCATACGTTGGGCTGCTGCCGGAGGACCTGATCGAGATCCTGACGATCAACAAGCTCGCCTTCAATCATCGGAGCGAAACGGGGGTCCTCTTCCACATGTTTGGTGCCGTTTCCGAGTTCGGGAAGGTCGGCCTGATCTCGATCGGGAACAGCCCCGGCGAGGCGGAGGAGCTGCGCGCTCGGACGGCGGCAATTCTCGACCAGGAAACGCGCTACGGCCGAGGGAACTCGCTCGGGGCGGCGCTCGCGGGCCACTGAGGCAAGGGGCCTCGCGATTTGCGGCGAGGCCCGATCCGCGCGGCCTTCTGAACCAGGAGAAGTGAACTCGTGCCGGATCGCTGCCATTCAGGCGGTCGCCTGTGGCCTCAGGGTCTTATGGATCGTGCGCAGAAGCGTGTCAGCCGCAAACGGTTTGCTGAGCAATACGGCTCCCGGGCCGAGCTGGCCGAGCGTGACGACCGCCTCCTCGCTATAGCCGGAAAGATAGACCACCTTCGCTCCGGGGCATACCATCGCGATCTGCTCCGCTACTCTGGGCCCTGTCAGGCCGGGCATCACGACGTCGGTCACCAGCAGATCGATCCGGCCCGCATGCAGCCGTGCGGCCTCCAGCGCTTGGGCGCCATCGGGCGCAGCGAGTACCGTGTAACCGTTCTCCTCGAGCACCTCGCGAAGCAGGTCGCGCAGCGCCGGATCGTCCTCGACGAGGAGCAGGGTCTCGGTGCCGCGCGGAATCGCCGCCGCAGTTGCCTCACGGTCAGCAACAACCTGCTCATCGATTCGCGGAAGGTAGATCTTGAATGTCGTTCCCCTGCCGAGCTCGCTGTAGACCCAGATATAGCCTTCGCTCTGCTTCACGATGCCGTAAACAGTGGAGAGGCCTAGGCCGGTGCCCTTGCCGGCCGACTTTGTTGTAAAGAACGGCTCGAAGATATGGGCCTCGGTTTCGCGGCTCATGCCCGCCCCATCGTCGCTAACGGCCAATACGACGTAACGACCGGCCGGGAGCTTCGTCTGGCAGTGCGCGACTGGGTCGTCCAGATCGGCGTTGGTCGTTTCGATCGTGACGTGCCCGCCGCCGTCGCCAATCGCGTCGCGCGCGTTCACGACCAGGTTCATCAGCACCTGCTCGATCTGGCCGGGGTCCGCCTTGACTATCCCGAGCTTCGGCGCGAACCCCGTCGCCAATGCGATGTCCTCCCCTATGAGGCGTCGCAGCATCTTCTCCGTGCCCGCGACGACATCGTTGAGGTCGAGGGCGCGCGGCTGCAAGACCTGCTTTCGGCTGAAAGCCAGGAGCTGGCGCGTCAGGTCCGCCGCCCGCCCGGCTGCCCTGAGGATCTGGTTGACCTTGTCGCGAAGGGGATCCTCAGGTGGCAGTCGGCGCGCCAGCGTTTCCCCGTAGCCGAGGATGACACCCAGCATGTTGTTGAAGTCGTGTGCAACCCCCCCCGCCAGGCGGCCCACCGCCTCCATCTTCTGAGCTTGCAGGAGCTGCTGCTCCAGCGACTTCTCGTGGGTGACGTCGCGTTTCACGGCGACGTAGTTTACGAGCCGGCCCGAGGCGTCCCGAACCGGGGAGATCACCGCGGCTTCCTCGAGAGGAGTGCCGTCCTTGCGGCGGTTCGTGAGGTGGCCCGTCCAGGTCTTTCCGCGCAGCAGGGTAGCCCACATCCCCTGATAGAACTCCGTATTCTGACTGCCGCTCTTCAAGATGCGCGGGTTCTGCCCAAGGATCTCGGCCCGCGTGTAGCCCGTCACCTGCTCGAAGGCCGGGTTCACGTACACGATGCTGCCCTGTGGATCGGTGATCATGACCGATTCGGCCGATTGCTCGATTGCCTGGCTGAGCAGAACGCGCTCCTCCCGCGCTCGCCTTCGATCCGTGATCACCTGCGTGAACATGGCGATGCCCCCGATCGCGCCGTCGGCCTTGAGCCATGGTCGCGCTTCCCATTGCAGCCACTCCCTGCTCCCGTTGGTGCCCGGGAACTCATCCTCGCTGCAGCCCTCGACGGAGCCCGCCAGGACGCGCTGATGCGCCTCCTTCCAGCGCTCGGGAAGATCCGGGAAAATGTCGTAGTGGCTGCGACCGACGATGGCCTCGCCCTCGAGGTGGTAGTCCGCGAGCCAGCGATCGCTAGCCTGCAGATACCGCATGTCCGTGTCGAACATGGCGACGGCCGCAGGCGTGTGCTTGATGAACTGCCGCAGCAACGCCTCGCTCACCTCGAGCGCACGCGCGGCCTTCAAGCGCTCGCTGATGTCCTGCACGTGCGTGATGAAGCATTGCGTATGGCTCCCTTGCTGCCGGACAAGCGCCGTCGCCACTTGCGCCCAGATGACGTGGCCGTCCTTGTGGACGTACCTTTTCTCGAAACGCATCCGTCCGGAATGCCCCGAGGTGATCTGGGCCGCGAGGGCGGCTCCGATGCCCCTATCCTCCGCGTAGGTGACGTCATTGAAGCAGCGTTGCTCCAGCTCCTCGGCCGTGTAGCCCAGCATCTCGCAGAGCGCAGGATTGACGCGGAGGAAGCGGCCATCGCTGCCGACGAGACAGACGCCTTCGGTCGCGCAAGCGAACGCGCTGCGGAAGAGCTCCTCGCTGTTGCGAAGCCTCTCCTCGCTCTCCCACAACATGCGCGCTGCCTGACCGCGCTCGAACTCGGCCTCATCGACGACGCGGCCAACGCGCCGTGCGAGGCGTAGGCCGCCCGCTATTACCACCGTAGCCACCGCCAGAGATGCCAGGGCCGCTCGCAGAGCCGGATTGAGACCCGCCCCGAAACGGAACAGGAGGCATTCCGCGAGGACAACCGCGGAGAGCACCGGCAGGATCCCGCGCAGCAGGCGTGCCTCGACCGAGGTCCCGATCACTGCCCGAAGCGGCAGCCGCTGAGGTCCCGAGAGAGCGATCAGTGCCGTGCCGAGGCATGCGAATGCGATGGCTGTTGAAAGAGCCATGGGAACCAGCGAGCCGCCATACAGGAGGGGCGTGCCGAACGCGTAGCCGAGAAGGACGACGAGGCTCAAGGCGGTGAGCAGGCAGGCGAGCACGCCGCTCACGTCACCGAGCGCGCGGCGCAAGGATCGGGCGCTCATGCCCGTCAGGGCGACTCCCCCGAGAAGGAAGGCAAGAGAGGTGAGCGGGGAGATATGTCCCAGGGCGACACCCCTGTGGCTCAGCCTTGTCGGAATGAGCCACTCGTCCGGCCAGTCGGGGAGGCCAGCCCAGAACGCCACCAATCGTCCGAGCGCGATGGCCGAGATCAGCAACGCCAGGGTCCTCGTGCGGTGAGCCAACGGCCATCGGTTCTCGAGCAGGAGAGTGACCCCAAGCGCCACGAGACCCAGCCCTGTGAGCGGAGCCATCGTCATGAGCGTCGGTGTGGAGACGCCCAGGCCCAGCCAGAATGGGATCCACGCAGCCAGGCCAAGCAGTCCCATGACGAGAGCCGTGGCGGCTCCCGTGGTGACGGTCCTGTCCCGTAAGTTCAGGTGTTCCGGAACCATGAGGTGCATGGTTCGCCCGGTTGCAACGCAGGTGCCGCGGACGCCATCGGGTTGAGAGCGGAGTAATTGCCTACACGACAAGTGCTTAACGGATCACAGCCGGGAGCTTCCGCGCAGGTTCGCGCTGAATTTGCGCCGCGAGGTCCCGTGGCCGCAAAACCTGCCGGCCAAACTCCTTCTAGAAACCCTCGACGTCGCTGGTGCTGCAGGTTGCGGCATCGACCGCCTGAATGAACATGCCGCAAAGATTGGGAGGCACGATGCCCCCAACGACGGCGACTCCGTTGCCGTCGGCCGCCACCGTCCCGACGAGCTTGACCGTGCCATCGAGACCGAGCTGAGTACCCACGCACGGCTTGCCCGGCGGCACGACCTGGGATCCGACCCCAGAAGCTCGCAGGAAAGCGACCTGTCCGCCGGGCGTGGCTCCCGATGCCCTGACGTTCAGCTCGCCGGGGCATGAGCCCGTGACCGTGAGCTCGAGACGTCCCGGGCCGGAGACGTTGCCGGCCAGCACGACCACGGCATTGTCGATGCCACTTGGCGGCAACGAGATGACGCTCGCGATGTCCATGGCCCCGTCGCCGTTGAAATCGGCCGCGACCGAGAGGTTCGGCGAGTAGCCGACGCCGTAGCGATCCTGGGCCTCCAGCGTGCCGTCGGCGTTGCCGCGGAACACGGAGATGTCATTGGGAGCGTTACTCGTGAGGACAAGGTCGGGGTAGCCGTCGCCGCTCACGTCCACGGCGTCGATGTCCGACGCGATCCGGAACGGAGACTCGAGGCCGATCGGGCCGGGATATTCCAAGGGGAAGCGGAAGCTGCCGTCTCCATAGCCGCGCATCACGCCTACGAGCTCGCTCGACGTGAGCATGCGGTGATAGAAGAAGTCCTCGTTGCCGTCGAGGTCGAGATCGGTGACCGTGAATTCGTTGACGCTGACCCCGGTCGGCAGTGCCGGGTTGAAGGTGAAGTCGCCGCGGCCTGGAAACACCGTGAGCCCCGTGGCCGTGGCCGAGACGAGGTCCAGGTTGCCGTCGTGGTCAAAATCGGCCGCGCCGATGCCGAAGGGAAGACTGCCGACCTCCAGGGGAGGCATCAGGGTGTACGCCACACCGTTGCCGGAGTTGCGCGCCAGGTAGATCACGGCGGCTGGACCGGGATCGGTCAAGACAACGTCGAGGTCGCCGTCGTTGTCGAGATCGAACGCATCGATGGCGCCGGCCTGACTGCCGCCGATTAAGGTCACGACACCGGGCGCATAGGTTCCGTCGCCGCGGTTCAGAGAGACGGCGAAGTTGTAGGGAGGCGCGTTGGAGTCCGGTCCCACCAGGATGTCGGGGTCGCCGTCGTTGTCGAGGTCGCGCAGCTTGACCTCGCCCGGGTTGATGGGAGCGTCCACGCGCTCCAAGGCCGTGAAGGTGGCGTCGCCGCGGTTGCGCAAAATCCGCACGTCGCCGTCGGCGGTGGCGATGTCTCGGTCGCCGTCGCCGTCGATGTCGGCCTGATCCATCCCGCTGGTCAGCGCCCCGACTCCGTAGCGAGGCGGCGAAAGGAAGACCCCGTTGCCGTGGTTGGAGTGCACGGTGACGACGCTCGAGTCGTAGGCGGTGGTGAGGACGTCCAGGTCCCCGTCTCCGTCCGCGTCGAGCAACGTGCCGTCCTCGGTCATCTTGGCCGCCTCGAAGAAGCGGCTGGGGCGATAGCCTCCGCCGCCATCCGAGAGCAGCAGATGGAAGCCGTCGAGGGCGCGCCCGGTTGGAGTGAAAGCGGCCACGTCGGGGTAGCCGTCCCCGTTGGCGTCACCGGTCGCCAGTGCGTTGATCGCGTATGAGAAGGGCGCCAGGTGAAGGATGATCGCGGCACCGAAGACGCCATGGCCGTCGTTGCGGCGGACGCTGACGATGCCGGAGCTGTCCGCCCCGGCTCCGATCAGGTCCATGTCCCCGTCGCGATCCGCGTCGGCCAAGGCGATCGCCGAGGTGCGGAGTGTGGCGCCCGGCGCGGGATCGTAGAAGACCGGAGAGGAGAAGCGACCCGTGCCGTCGTTGAGCAGAATCGCGATCCCGGGATCGGATTGTTGGATGCCGTTGTTCCGGCCTACGGCCAGGTCCAGATCGCCGTCAGCGTCGAGGTCCGCGGCTCGCACTACCTCCGGGAAGGTGCCGCAGAAAAAGGCCATTGGCGGCAGGAAGCCCGCGGCGTTACCGCTAAGGCCGTTGTGCCTCAGGAGCGAGACCGTCTGGCCGTCGCCGAAAAAACCGTAGTTCGCCGTGACGACGTCGGGAAACCCGTCGCCGGTGAAGTCGGCCACGACGAGCCCGACGGGCCCCGAGCCGGTCGGGAACTCGCGCCGGTCCCCGAAGCCGCCAGCACCGTCGTTGCGCCAGACTCCGACCCGGCTCGTCTGAAAGTTCGCGTCCGGGATCGTCGCCAGGGCGTCGAGGTGGCCGTCCCCGTCCACGTCGGCGAGCTCCACGTCTCCCACCGAGCGGTTGAAGCCGGTTTCGTAGACGGCGAGACCGCCATAGGTACCATCGCCAGTCCCTTTCAGGACGGCGATTCCCGGCCCACCGAAATAGTAGAAACCGAGCACGAGGTCGGAGTCCCCGTCGCCGTCGAGGTCACCGGCTACGAGCGAGTTGGGGGCGATGTTGGGAAAGGCGCCGGCGTCGAAGGCGCGCCACGGGGCATCGAACAGGGCTTGGGCCCCGACAGGTGCCGCCGCCGCGAGGAACGCCGTAAGCAGGATCATGCTGCTCCATCGAGCCATCCGGGCGAAGGCGCGCAGACAGCGCCCGGTGAGCTGGCCCGCGCCGATATGGACTTGCGTGCAGGAGCGTGTCACGGCAGCACCTCCTTGCTGGATGTGTTGGACTTCACGGATTCGTTCCCGCCGGGGCCGCGCTGCGCCACGGCCTGGGCGTGCGCGAAAGAGCCCTCCAGCGCCGAGTCGGGGACCGTCACGGTCAACTGCGCCACGCCGGCGCCATCGGCGACAGCGCTGCCCAGCAGTCGGACTGGCGGCAGGAGATCGAGGCATAGACCGCCGAGCTGGGGTCGGCAGGGCCCTGGGCCGACGCCCTCGAGGCTCAAGGTGAATCGCACAGTCTCGCTTGGCACCGCGCCGGTCACGGTCCACGTCGCCTGCTGCCCCTGGTGGAGATCCGTCTGGCCGAGGACCAGCGTGGGCGCTACGGCCTGTCCCTTGAAGATGGTCACGCCGGGGTACCACCAGGAACCGAACGCCACCTGGCTCACGACGGCCATGTCCTGCTTGCCGTCGCCAGTGAAGTCACCCAAGGCGATGTCGTAGGCGTTCTCGGCCACGCCGTAGCGCAAGCCGCGGGCGTAGACGCCGTCGCCCTGGTTGAGCCAGAGCGAGAAGTCCTGCGGCGAGAAGTTGGCCGTCAGGGCGTCAACGTCGCCGTCAAGGTCGGCATCTGCCAAGACGAGAGAGCTCGTATGGTCATTGAAGCCGCGCGAGCCGTGGTAGTTCTGCAGCGGGAAGAAGTTGCCGTCGCCCCGACCGCGGCGGATCGACAGTCCCTTCTCGTCCAGGTTGTAGAAGGCGCCGAAGTCGAGGTTGCCGTCCCTGTCCACGTCACCGACTGCGAAGGCATGGACGTCGCGCCCTGTGGGCACGGCGAAAGGCTGGCCGAACGTGCCGTTGCCCTGGCCGAACGAAATCGCCGCATAGCCCTGGACCGCCGTGTTGGTGAGAAGGTCGGGTACGCCATTCTTGTCATAGTCGCCTAGGGCCAGCACTTCGGGAACCGAATCGAAGCCGCCGGTGATGATCGGCTGGCCGAAGTTGCCGGTGCCGTCGTTGCGCGAGATTCCAACCTCGAAGAACCCGGGGTAGACGACGTCCAGATCGCCGTCCCGGTCCACGTCGTAAAGCACGAGGAATGCGCCGTCCAACGTACGTGCGCTGACGATGGCTCCGAAGCGCCCGTCCCCCCTGTTGAATCGCAGCTTGAGCCGGGAGGATTCGTCGAGCCAGGCGAGATCCAGGTCGCCGTCGCCGTCGAGGTCGCCGAGACGCACATAGGCAGGGCGGTGGTTGAAGCCCTCGTCGGTGTAGTCCTCGATGGGGCTAAAGGTTCCGTCGCCATTGTTGCGGCGCACGCTGATCCCGCGCCGGTTGGAGAAGTCGGAGTAGTACCCGACCACAAGATCGAGGTCGCCGTCGGCGTCGATGTCACCGGCCTGCAGGTTCGTCACGAAGGCGGGCGAGATCGATTGGCTCGTCATGTCGATCACCGGCGGCTGAACGAAGCGTCCGTCGCCAGGGTTCGTGTAGACACAGGCTTCCTGGGAGCCGCGGGCCACGACCACGACCTCGAGGTCGCCGTCCCGGTCGAGGTCGGCCGTCTCGACAGTCACGGGCGTCTCGCCCGCGCGGAATGGCCGCGCCGGCAGGAAGCCGCCCTTGCCGTCGCCGGGCACCAGGAACCAGTAGTGCGTGTTCTCGCTCGCGGCGAGGATGTCGGGCCAGCCGTCGCCGGTCACATCCGCCGTCGTGGTCCCGACCCCGCCGTTCGTGACGATGTTCCCGCGTGAGAGGAGGATCGCCTCCGCGGCGCCGAAGCTGCCGTCGCCGTTGTTCCGCCACAAGCCGATCTCGCCGTCGCTGAACGCGCCCGTGTCGCGGTGCGAGTAGAGGATGTCGTTGTCCCCGTCGCGGTCGACGTCGGCGATGCGAACGGAAGGAAGCTCGCTGAAGAAGCCGCCTGGGAGGCCGTCGATTACGGCGCTTACCGAGAGGTGGCCGCCCTCGTTCAGCAGCACGCTGAACACGTTCGACTCATGGCCGACGACGGCATCCGAGTCGCCGTCGCCATCGAGGTCCCCCGAAGCGATGGATCGGGTACACGAATCGAGTGTCTGCACCTGCGCCACGCCGAAGAATCCATTGTGATTGTTGCGCAGCACGGCCATGGTGTTGTTGCAAACGATGTAGGCGTCGTGGGCCGTGGCTAGGTCGAGCCAGCCGTCGCCGTCGAAGTCGGCCGCGGTCAGGCCGGAGGGTCCCGTGTTGCCGGCGCTGGAGACACTGGTCCGCGCGAAGTGCCCCTTCCCGTCGTTCGTGTAGAGCGATACCGTGGAGCCTCCCCAGAAGCGATCGGTGTCGGTCACCGCGATGTCGGCGTCACCGTCGCGGTCGAAATCACCGGCGACGACGCCAAGGCTCTCGAGAAGCAGCGGATAGGTGGCCGGCGGCCGATAGCCGCCGTTGCCGTCGGCCAGGAGCACGGAGAGATGCGCCGTTCCCTCGAAGCTCACCGTCGCGAGGTCGGGCACGCCGTTGCCGTCGAAATCGGCGACGGCCGAAGCCCACGGCCCGACGCCCTCGGGATAGACCGCCGTGTCGTAGCCGACCCAGGGCACGTCGAAAACGGGAGTCGCGGCGTCACTGGGCGCTGCGCCTATGGCCACGAGTGGAAAAACGACTGCGAAACGCCAGACTGTATCGAGCAACCGCATGTTGCGCCTCCCGTAAGAAACGTCAGTGTCTCGAGCCGACGCGTCGGCCGATTCGATGGGTTGTGGCCGCCGACGGGGCCGAATCCCGCACCCGTGGCCCGCCGGCGATAGAGCAATCGATGTGCCGTTCCTACGGCGACGACCTGCCTGGCTCCGAAGCACGCCGCAAACACAAGCCGGGCGTAGTCAGACCCTCTCGCGTCACGCGCGAAGCGCGAAATCTATGCGCTAGCATTCGGCTCGTGACGCAGGAAGTGCGGCTTGGCAGCGTGAAAGCGCGTCTCGGCCTAGGCGCGCGGGCTGCGTTGTCGATGTATTCGGTTTGGAGCCACAGGGGAACGGCTGGGTTACTCAGCAGATTCTGAATTCGCCACAGCACTCGTTCTCAAACGAACGCGGCGGCTAGCCGTCCAAAGGGAGGGAGGCTAGCCGCCAAGCAGCGAGCGAGACTACTGAACACTGAAGGAACACGTATCGAAGCTCATCTCACCAGGCGAGCTCGCCGTGATCTTCACGGTGTAGGAACCGTTCGGCGCGCCCAACGGCAGGTTGAGCTTCAGGTTGGCCACGCGATGCTGATCCGGCCCAACCGTGAGGCTCTTCGTCCGCCAGGGGAGATCGCCAAGACCGGGGACCTGCACCTGGACGTTCACGTCCAGAGTGACGGGCTGAACGCCCTTGTTCTCCACGTCCGCCACGACCGGCACGACGGCGCCGGGTGCGAAGATGCCGTTGCAGCTCACCTCGGCCTTGAAGCCCTGCGCCATCGCCGGCAAGGCCGAAATGGCGAAGAGGCCGACAAGCGTCAGCGCGGTACGGGTCACAGTTCTCATTGGCTGCCTGCTTTCTTTTTGTGAAGGCCCGCCTCCGGTGATCGGAGGCCTCGGAGCCCAGACGCTCGAACGCACTGCAGGCGTTGTGCCAGCGCGCGGTTCGCTCAACAGCACCGCTTTTGCGCTTGATACCCAGCGAACGTCCAGAGTGCAGACAAGCGGTCTGGACTCTGGACTCGCCGCGGGTCGCGAGTACGCGGACGAATCCATCCAGCACGGATGCGTCGAACATCACCGTGAGTGCGCCGCAGTGGCTCGAGTTCGGTGTTCGCAGCTATCTCTAGACTCCTAACGACAACCACAGAGCAGCGGCACGGCAGTTGCACCCTCGTGACGGCGAGGCCTACAGATGAATGCTCCGCGCAGTCTTTGCGAGCCCGCCGAAAAGAAGAAGCTAATCTTGCGGAACTTCCAATCGCCCGGCGACCTGGTGATGCTCTCCGCCGCGATCCGAGACCTCCATCTCTGTTATCCGGGTCAGTACGTCACAGACGTCCGGACGTCCTGCCCGGCTATTTGGGAGAACAATCCTTATCTCACGCCTCTCGAGGAAGGCGAGGCGGAGGTCGAGACGATTGAGTGCCATTACCCGCTGATCCACCAGAGCAACACGACGCCTTACCATTTCGTCCATGGGTTCATCGCGTACTTGAACGAGCAGCTCGGTCTCCAGATACGGCCGACGGCGTTCAAGGGTGACATCCACAGTGGGATCCGAAGCTTGGAATTCACGTGACTTGAAGTCGCGGCCGCACTG
>JADMIO010789808.1_pt1 | contig 19745 bp, 16 predicted proteins | sample 8958161 | NCBI WGS metagenome assembly JADMIO01 (sample SAMN16585339, study PRJNA669376) | soil metagenome | isolation source: Crop rotation soil | place: USA: Cullars Rotation, Alabama | collected 2011
CTTTCCCCGCCTCTCCCACCGCCGAGCACCGCCGGGCGCGAGGCGGTCACACGACCACCGCGACGCGGCGCAGCCGCGACCCACGCCCCCTACGCGCCATCAGGCGTCTCCCATTTCCGGGCACGCTGCAGCGCCGCGGTCCACCGTTCGCGCAGCGCCGCCGCCGCCTTCGGCGGCATCGCCGGGTCGAATCGTCGCTCGATCTTCCACTGGCCGGTGATCGCATCGGCTGACGGCCAGTAGCCCACCGCGAGCCCGGCGAGATAGGCGGCGCCCAGCGCCGTCGTCTCCGTCACGGCGGGGCGCACGACCGGTACGCCGAGCAGATCCGCCTGGAACTGCATCAGCATGTTGTTGGTCGCCGCGCCGCCGTCGACGCGCAGTTCCTTCAGCGGGATCTTCGCGTCGGCGGCCATCGCGTCGAGCAGATCTGCCACCTGGTAGGCAATGCTCTCCAGCGCGGCGCGGGCGATGTGGCCTGCGCTCGTGCCGCGGGTGATGCCGACGATCGTGCCGCGCGCATACGGATCCCAGTGCGGCGCGCCGAGGCCCGCGAATGCCGGGACCAGATACACGCCGCCGTTGTCGGCGACGCTCGCCGCGAGCGGCTCGATCTCGGGCGCCGTGCGGATCAATCCCAGCCCGTCGCGAATCCACTGCACGACCGCGCCGCCGATGAACACGCTCCCTTCGAGCGCGTACTCGGTGCGGCTGCCAATCCGCCACGCAACCGTCGTCACCAGCTGCTGCCGCGAGCGCGTCGGCGAAGTGCCGATGTTCTGCAGCAGGAAGCAGCCGGTGCCGTAGGTGTTCTTCGACATCCCCGGCTGCCGGCACATCTGCCCGAAGAGCGCTGCCTGCTGATCGCCGGCGATGCCGGCAATCGGCACGCGCTCGATGCCGAGCGAGCTCGAGACGGTGCCGTACTCCTCGCTCGACGATCGCACCTCGGGCAGCATGCTCGCGGGGATGCCGAACAGCCGCAGCAGCTCGTCGTCCCAGGCGAGCGTGTGGATGTTGAACAGCATCGTGCGCGAGGCGTTGCTGACGTCGGTGAGATGGCGCGCGTGGCCGGTGAGCTTCCACACCAGCCACGAGTCGACGGTGCCGAAGGCGAGCTGGCCGGCGTCGGCGCGGGCGCGCGCACCCGGCACGTTGTCGAGGATCCAGCGGATCTTGCTGGCCGAGAAATAGGCGTCGATGAGCAGTCCGGTCTTCGCCTGGATCGTCTCGCCGGCCCCGTCGCTCTTCAGCCGCTCGCAGAAGTCTGCGGTGCGGCGGTCCTGCCAGACGATCGCGCGGTGCACTGGCTCGCCGGTCTCGCGATCCCAGACGATCGTCGTTTCGCGCTGGTTGGTGATGCCGATGGCGGCGATCTCTTTCGGCCGCAGCTGTGCGCGGCCCAGCGCTTCGACCGCGACGCCGATCTGAGACGCCCAGATCTCCTGCGGGTCGTGCTCCACCCAGCCGGCGGCCGGGAAGTGCTGCGTGAACTCCTTCTGCGCCACTGCGCGCAGCGCGCCTTCCTGGTCGAAGACGATGGCGCGGGAGCTGGTCGTTCCCTGATCGAGCGCGAGGACAAACGGCATCGCGGCACACTATACAATGCGCTCGGCAACCGACGCTGACTTCCGGCGCCGCCTGAATCCGCTCACAGGAGAATCGACTTATGCCGCGAGGCATGCTGCGCGAAATGCTCGCCGAGTTCTTCGGCACCTTCATCCTGATCGCGTTCGGCGTCGGCGTCGTCGCGCAGGTGGTGTTGAGCCGGAACACGGCCGGAAGCTATCTGTCGATCAACATCGCGTGGGGGCTCGCGGTGATGATGGGGTGCTACGTCTCCGCGGGCGTGACCGGTGCGCACCTGAACCCGGCGGTGACGCTGGCGCTGGCGGTGCACCGGAAGTTTCCGTGGGGCAAGGTGCTGCCCTACTCGGCTGCGCAGGTCGCCGGCGCGTTCGCCGCGTCGGCGATGGTGTATCTCACCTATCGCGAAGCCCTCGCCGCGTTCGACGGCGGCGTGCGGCAGGTGGCAGGAGCGCAGGGAACCGCAGGGATCTGGGCGACTTATCCGCAGCAGTTCCTCAGCACGTTTCCAGGCGGCGCGATCGATCAGGTGGTCGGGACGGCGCTGCTGGTGGCGGTGATCTTCGGCATCACCGACAGCCGTAATTCACCGGCGCCTGCCGGCCTCGCGCCGGTCGTCGTCGGGCTGCTGGTGGTGGCGATCGGCGCGGCGTTCGGATTCAACTCCGGCTACGCGATCAACCCCGCGCGTGATTTCGGGCCGCGCCTCTTCACCTTTGTCGCCGGCTGGGGCGGCGACGTGTTTCGCGCCGGCAACTCGTGGTGGTGGGTGCCGATCGTGGCGCCGTGCGTCGGCGCGGTCATCGGCGGCTGGGTGTACGACGCCTTCATCGGCCACCGCTTCCCAGCGCCGGTGTGACGGAGATCTCGAAGTCTCGAATCCGAGGAAGAAACTTCTTTCCTAAGCAGGATCTTCGTGGGTCTTCGTGACTTCGTGTTTTCGTGGTCTCCGGCTCAGGTGTCGCTACAGATCATCGAGGCATCGCGTTTGCACCCACCTCAGCGATGCTCATCACTGGTGTCTCCCGAGCTCTGCTGATCTTGTCGCTCGTCACTCTCGGTGCGTGCGAATCGAAGCCGAAACCACAGGACGTCGACGTCACCGCCGCTGTCCGGCAGGCGGTCGAAGCGCGCGCCCCGTCGTTTGCCGGCGCCGACGATGGCGAGCGAGGGCATCAGGTGTGGCGAGAGGAACAGCGATTCTACAAACAGAACGGCTACCGCCTCGTGTGGAGCGACGGCAAACGGCCGCGCGGCTACGCCGACGGGCTGATGCGCGCGCTGCGCGCGGCGGGCGAGCACGGGCTGGAGCCGGCCGACTATCACGTCGACGAGCTCGACGCCGCCCGCAGCAGCTTCGCGCCTGCGCAGGCGGTGGAGTTCGATCTGCGGGCGACGCACGCCTATCTGCGCTACGGCTGGGACTTGAGCCGCGGAACGATCGATCCGGAAGACGTCGATCCTCAGTGGCATGCCGCGCCGCGCACCTCCGATCTCCACAACGCGCTCGCCTCCGGGCTCGGTGAAGGGGACATCCCTCGATCGCTCGAGCGCCTGGCCCCGGCTTCGGCGCAATACGTCGGGCTGAAGAACCAGCTCGTGAAGGCGCGGGCGAGCGGCGACGCCGACGCCGTGCAGCAGATCGCGATGAACATGGAGCGCTGGCGCTGGCTGCCCGACGACCTCGGGGCGCGCTACCTGCTGGTCAACATCCCGGCGTTCCGCCTCGACGCGATCGAGAACGGCAAGAGCGTCCTCGACATGAAGGTGGTGACGGGCAAGAAGGACAGTCCGACGCCGGTCCTGGCCGACGAGCTGACGACCGTCGTGTTCAGTCCCTACTGGAACATCCCCGACGACATCGTCGACAAGGAGATTCGGCCGAAGGTCGAACAGGATCCGTCGTACCTCGAGAAGAACCACATCGAGGTCGACGAGGCGAGCGGGCGGTACCGCCAGTTGCCGGGGCCTGGTAATTCGCTCGGCCAGGTGAAGTTTCTCTTTCCCAACCACTACAACGTTTACCTGCACGACACGCCGGCGCAGGCGCTGTTCGAGCGGGTCGAGCGTGATTTCAGCCACGGCTGCGTCCGCCTCGATCGGCCCGCCGATCTCGCGAAGTACCTGCTTCGCGATCAACCGCAATGGACCGAGGAGAAGATCGCGGAGGCGATGGCGGCAGGCACCGAGCAGTCGGTGGCGCTGAAACAGCCGATCCCGATCTATCTCGTGTATTTCACGGTATGGGAAGAGGGTGGCGCGCTGAAGCGCGTTGCCGATGTCTACGGCTACGACCGCCGCCACGTCGCGGCCGAGAACACGCAATGATGTCCCTTCGATTCGTCGCGGCCGCGTGCGTGTGCATTGCGTTCGCGCCGGCGCTGTCCGGAGACGTGCTCGAGAAGTTCGATCCAAGGATCGCCGGCTTCCGGGTGCTGTTCCACGGCGAATCGACCGCCTATCGCGACGCCTTCGTCGCCGCCATGCCCGGCGCCGCGGTGGTCTTCGACGTCGCCGGGCCGGCAGGCGACTACACGCTGACCACGGAGCACGGCACCGCGGTGCAGCAAAGCAAGCATCAATGGCGCTGGACCGCCCCGGCGCGGCCGGGTTCCTACGAGCTGATCTTCAAGGGGCCGGGCCTCGAGGAAGCGCACGATGAGATCGTGGTGCACGCCTTCGTGATGGTACCGGCGACCGAAGTGAAGAACGGGATGCTCAATGGATATCGCATCGGCGAGTACCCGTCGACGCCGCTGAAGGGCAATCCGATCTACCTGCCGCCGCCCGGCTTCATCGAGGTGACGACGGAAAACCAGAATACGAAGGTTTCGCCGCACTTCACGCTGAAGCAGTTCCTCTGCAAGGAGGACACGACGCGCGCCTACCCCAAGTACGTCGTGCTCAAGGAGCGGCTGCCGCTGAAGCTGGAGGCTGTGCTGCAGCGGGTGAACGCCCTCGGCGTCCATGTCGACACCTTGAACGTGATGAGCGCCTACCGGACGCCCTATTACAACCACGCCATCGGCGACGTGAAATACAGCATGCACCAATGGGGCAGCGCCGCCGACGTTTACGTGGATCCGGAGAAGAAAAACCGGATGGAGGATCTGAACCGCGACAAGCGGGTCGACATCCAGGATTCGAAGTTCCTCTACGACGACATCGAGGAGATGCTCTCTTTGCAGGAGTTCAAGAAGTTCCAGGGCGGCATGGGCTACTACCCGGCGACGTCTGCGCACCCGCCTTTCGTCCACGTCGATGTCCGAGGCACGCCCGCGCGGTGGAAAGGATAGCGGCGGCCGTTTTCGTCGTCGGCACGATGGTGGCGGCGGCGCCGCCAGCGTACGGCTATGCGGTGCTGTCGCACGAGGCGATCGTCGACGCGGTCTGGGACTCGCATCTCCGTCCAATGGTGGCGCGCCGGTTTCCGCGCGCCACCAGCGAGCAGCTTCGCGACGCCCGCGCCTACGCCTACGGCGGCTCGGTGATCCAGGACCTCGGCTACTACCCATTCGGCAGCCGCTTCTTCAGCAACGTCCTCCACTACGTCCGCAGCGGCGACTTCGTCGAGGAGCTGGTGCGCGACGCGAAGGATCCGTTCGAGTACGCATTTGCGCTCGGCGCGCTGGCGCATTACGTCAGCGACAATGTCGGCCATCCCGAAAGCGTCAACCGCTCGGTCGCGCTGCTCTTTCCCAAGCTGAGGGCGGAGTACGGCCCCTCGGTGACCTATGCCGACTCGCCGGCATCGCACGTGATGGTCGAATTCTCCTTCGACGTCGTCCAGGCGGCGACCGGGCGCTTCAAAACCGAGGCCTACCAGAACTTTGTCGGCTTCGAGGTGGCGAGGCCGCTTCTCGAGCGTGCGTTCGCGGCAACCTACGGTCTCGAGATGAAGGACATCTTCGTCGACGAGGACCTGGCGATCGGTTCCTACCGGCACGCGATCAGCGAGACGATCCCGGAAATCACGCGCATCGCCTGGCGCGACAAGCGCGAGGAGATCCAAAAAGCGCTGCCCGGCGTCGCCCGCGAGGCGTTCCTGTTCACCATCACGCGTGAGCAATACGAACAGCGGTACGGCACCAGCTACCATCGGCCCGGGATCCTGGCGCGCGTCCTCGCGTTCTTCTACAAGCTGCTGCCGAAGATTGGCCCGTTGAAAGGGCTGCAGTTCAAGGCGCCGACGCCCGAGACCGAGACGCTGTTCCAGGAAAGCCTGCGCGACACGCGCGAACGCTACCGGCGCCGGCTCGACGAGGTTGGCGACGGCGGGCTTCGGCTTGCTAACACCGACTTCGACACCGGCCAGCCGGCGGCTCACGGCGAGTACTCGCTCGCCGACGAAACATGGGCCGAGCTGCTGCACCGCCTCGCCAAGCGCAAATTCGCCGGTGTGCCGGCGGCGATGCGCCGCAGCCTGGTCGCCTTCTACGCGAAGGCGCCGAACCAGACCGTCAGCCGAAAGGAACGCAAGCGGCTCGACCGCGTCCGCAAGGAACTTGCGGCGCTCGCCACCGCCGGATCAGTAGCGCCGCTGAGGCAGCCCTGAAGGGCTGCGCTACCACGACGCAGATAGGCCCCGAGCCAGACCCACGCCCGGGTCCATTCACTCCACGCGCCCGTCGCGCAGCTTGACTACGCGCGTCGCCCACTCCCGGGCGAAATCCTCGTCGTGCGTCGCGATGAGCAGCGTCCGCCGCTGCTGCTGCAGCCCGCGCATCAACGCGCCGAGCTCGGACCGGCGCTCCGGATCGAGCGACGCTGTCGGCTCGTCCATCAAGAGCAGCGGCGGATCGACGGCGAGCGCCCGTGCAATCGCGACCCGCTGCGCCTCGCCGCCCGAGAGATGACGCGGGAACGCCGCGGCGCGATGCTCGACGCCGAACCCCGCGAGCAGCTCGAGGCCGCGCCGGCGGGCCTCGCCGGCGGCAATGCCGTACGCGTGCATCGGCGCCAGGCAGACATTCTCGATGGCGGTGAGGTGCTCGAACAGGCAGTGGAACTGGAACACCATGCCGACCTTGCGCCGCAGGCTGCGCAGCGTCGACTTGGAAAGCGGGCTCCCCCCTGCGAGCGCCACGCCGTCGACGTCGATGCGGCCGGCATCGAAGGTTTCGAGGCCGGCGACCGCGCGCAGGATCGTCGTCTTTCCGGATCCCGACGGCCCCATGATCGCCACCAGCTCGCCGCGCCTGACGTCGAGGCTGACCCCTGTCAGCACGGGCCGTGGCCCGCGCCGCAGATGCAGGTCGTTCACCTGCAGGACTACTTCAGCCAACGAGTCTCCATTGCCGTTCGAGCCGGCGCGCCAGCGCCGCCAGCGGCAGCGACATCGCCAGATACAGCGCCGCGCACAGCGTGCCTGGCAGCACCCAGCTTCCCAGGTTCGTCGCGAAGATCTGCGTCTGCTTGGTGAGCTCGAGCACCGTCAATACCGACACCAGCGACGAATCCTTCAGCAGCGCCACGAAGTCGTTGGTCATCGGCGCCAGCGCGAGGCGGAACGCCTGCGGTCCGCGTACCAGGCGCAGCACCTGCCGTTCGCTGAGCCCGAGCGTTCGCGCCGCCTCGAGCTGACCGGCAGGAATGGCCTCGAGCGCTGATCGATAGATCTCGCTTTCGTAGGCGGCGTAGTTCAGCGCGAGGCCGACCAGTGCCGCGGCAAACGCGGGCAGCCGGATCGCCGCCGCGAGACCGTAGTAGAGGACGAACAGCTGCAGGAGAACCGGCGTGCCGCGGACGAGCTCGACGTAGGCGGTGAGCGCAAGGCGGGCCAGACGCCCGCCATAGACGCGGCCGGTCGCGATCAACACGCCGATGACGACGGCCAGCCCCATCGACAGGCACGACAGCACGATCGTCACCACCGACGCGCGCAGCAGCGACGGAAAGTACCGCCGGGCCGCCTCCCACCGCGAGACGGTGGCCACGCTCGCCGACGTGTCGAGCCCGATGACCGGCGCAACCGGCTCGCCGGCGAGGAGCTTCGCGTGCAGCGCCGGCTGGTCGTCGTTCCAGACGCCCCAGGTCCTGAAAATCCGTTCGAGCGTTCCGTCTCGGACGGCGCCGACGAGCACGTCGTTGATCCGATCGCGCAGCGCCGCGTTTCCCGGCGCGAGGACGCCGACGTAATGGCCGATTGCCACCGTCTGCGGTTGAATCGTGAACCCCTGCATCGTTTTCTGGCGGCGCGCCGCGAGCACGTTGTCGAGCAGCACCGCGTCGACGCGGCCAATCACCAGGTCGCTGTACGGGTGCACATCGTCGTCATAGGACACCGCTCGGAGGCCGTGGTCCTGTTCGGCGCGCAGCAGGATCTCGTAGGCGATGGTCCCGCCGAGCGTCGCCACCGACCGGCCGCGCAGGTCGGCGAGCGAGCGATACCGGCCGGCGTCAGCGGTACGAACGCTCAGCACCTCGCGGAATTCGTAGTACGGGACGGTGACCGCGAGAGTTGTCCGGCGCGCCGGCGTGTCTTCGATGCCGCTGAAGCCGACTTCGGCGTCGCCGCGGGCGATGCTCTGATCGATCGCGTCGAAGCGCACGTTGACGAACTCGGGGGAGCGGCCGAGCGCGCCGGCGATGAGGGTGGCGATTTCGACGTCGAACCCGACCAGCCGATCCGGGCGCGCCGGGTCGGCTTCCACAAACGGGGCGCCTCCCTCTGGATCGCCGGCCCACCGGAACGTGCCTGCCTGGGCCGTCAGCGCCCGGCCGAACCAGGGCGCCGATGCGAGACTGCCGGCCGCGCACGCCGCGACCACGATCGCGACGCGGAATCGAAGACGCATTGCGGTAGATTCTACGCGGAGGTTTTGATGGCGACTGTGGCGTTTCTCGGGACCGGGCTGCTCGGCAGCGCGATGGTGGAGGGGATGCTGCGCCGCGGCGACGCGGTGACGGTATGGAATCGCACCGCGGCGAAGGCGCACGCGCTCGAGGCCGCCGGCGCGAAGGTCGCGGCGACGCCAGCCGAAGCCGCCGCCGGCGCCGACCGCGTCCACATGACGCTGCCAGACGATACCGTCGTCGACGAGATGATCGCCGCGATCCGGCCGCGCCTGCGCCGCGATGCGGTCGTCGTCGATCACTCGACCACCTCGCCGCGCGGCACCGCCGCGCGGATCGACGCAATGGCGCGCGGCGGCGTCGGCTTCGTCCACGCGCCGGTGTTCATGTCGCCGCAGATGGCCCGCGACGCGATCGGCATCATGCTCGTTTCCGGCCCACAGGCGGTGTTCGACTCGGTCCGCGACGCGCTTGCGAGGATGACCGGCGAGGTGTGGTACCTCGGCGAGCAGGGCGATCTGGCAGCGGCCCACAAGATTTTCGGCAACTCGATGCTTTTCGTCATCGCCGCCGGCGTCGCCGACGTGTTCGCGATGGCGAAGGGCCTCGGCATCGCGCCAATCGACGCACTGGCAGTGTTCTCGAAGTTCCAGCCGGCCGGGTTGATCAAGACACGCGGTGAGAAGATGGCGCGCGCGGACTTCAGCGCCAGCTTCGAGTTGACGATGGCGCGGAAGGACATCAGGCTGATGATCGAGGCGGCCGGGGATCAACCACTGGTCGCGCTCCCGGCGATTGCGCAGGCGATGGATCGCGCCATCGCGAAGGGACACGGGCGGGAGGACCTCGGCGCGATTGCCGCCGACGTGGTCGGGGCGTAGCGATGACGTGTTCGAGATGGTGGTGGCTTGCTGCCGTCGGCGCGCTGTTCGTCGTCGCGCCGCGGCCTCAGCCGCATGCGCAGAGCCGTCATTTCGATCTGCTGACGGCGGGCATTCCCGACATCCAGGACGCGGTGGGCGCTGGCGCGCTCACCTACGAGCGGCTGGTCGGGTTGTACCTGAACCGGATCGAGGCCTACGACAAGAAAGGGCCGCGCCTGAACGCGGTGCTGGCGATCAATCCCCGCGCGCTCGAGGTGGCCCGCGCGCTCGACGCGGAGCGGAAGGCAAAAGGGATGCGATCGCCGCTGCACGGGATTCCGATCGCGGTGAAAGACAACGTCGACGTCAGTGACATGCCGTCGGCGGCAGGAATGCTGGCGCTGGCCGGCTCGTACCCGAAGCGCGACGCGACGGTCATCGCCAGGCTGCGCGACGCCGGCGCGATCATTTTCCTGAAGACCAACATGGACGAGCTGGCGCTCGGCAGCTACGGCGTCAGCTCGCTCGGCGGACAGATCCTGAACCCCTACGACCTGTCACGGCATCCCGGCGGCTCGAGCGGCGGCACCGCGGTCGCGATCACCGCCGCATTTGCGAGCGTCGGCATCGCCACCGAGACCGGCGTGTCGATTCGCAGCCCCGCGAGCAACAGCTCGATTGTCGGCATCGCGCCGAGCGAGGGGTTAGTGAGCCGTGCCGGCGTCGTGCCGAATTCGTTCACGCAGGATCGCATCGGGCCGCACGGGCGCAGCGTGGCGGACGCGGCGCTGCTCCTGACCGGCATGCGCGGCTTCGACGCCGACGATCTGTCCACGGCAAAGAGCCTCGGCCAGACAACCGCCGAATCCTACGCCGCCAAGCTCGACGACCGCGCGCTCGCCTCGGCGCGCATCGGCGTCCTGCGCGATCTGTTTCGCAAGGGCGACGAATTCGCGCCCATCAACATGCTGATCGAGGCGCAAATCAGCGCCATCGAGCGCGCCGGCGCCGAAATCGATCGCGAGGTGACGACCGGCACCAATCTCATCGCCGCGCTGCCAACGATGCGGTTGAACGTGTACGAGCTCAAGGCCGGCCTCGACGCCTACCTGCGGCGCCGCGACGGTCCGGTGAAGAGCCTGGCCGAGCTCGCGGCGTCGGGGAAGTACCTGCAGGCGAAGCGCATCGACGAGCGTTTCGCCGAGGCGCTGCAGGTGCGGATGGAGTCGGACGCCGAATATCTCTCGCGGCTCGAGCGGCGCCGCACGATGCGGCAATTGCTGATCGATCTGATGGACACGCGCCGCGTCGACGCGCTCGTCTACCCGTTCAAGTCGCTGGCAGCGCCGCTGATTGGCGTTGGAGACGATGGGACGCGCGACAATCCGCTGAGCGCGGTGACCGGGCTGCCCGCGATTGTCGTTCCCGCCGGCGTCAACGGTGAAGGGCTGCCGATCGCGATCGAGTTCCTCGGACGGCCGTTCAGCGAGCCACGGCTGATCCAGCTCGCGCACGCATACGAGCGAGCGACCCGGCTGCGCAAGGCGCCGCCGACGACGCCCGCGCTGCCGGGAGAGCGCTTCGCGTATTAGCGCTGCGGTGAGGCGGGGCGGGGCAGGTGAGGCGGGGCGGGCAGGTGAGGCGGGGCGGGCAGGTGAGGCAGGTGAGGCGGGTGGGGAACCACCGATCTCTCCGCATCACACGGAATCAATTGGACAAGTGTTTTTCTCACCTGCCCCACCTGCCCCACCCGCCCTGCCGCGCGCCTACTGGCCGGCAGTCGGGCTCTTGGCGCCCGCCGGCTTCAACAGCAGCTTCTGCACCCGCCAGTTCAGCAGCTCGGCGACGTAGAGCTCGTTCTCGCTCGGGCACGCGATCTCGTGGATCCAGCCGAACTGCTTCAGCTGATGCCCTGATCGTCCCAGCATTCCCACCAGCTTGCCGTCGAGCGTCAGCTTGTAGATGCGACCGGGGAACGCGTCCGAGAAGTAGAGGTACTGCGTCCCGGGGGCCTGCGTCACGCACACCGCCCACGGCGATCCGGGCGCCATCGTCGCCGCGCCGGGAGGCGCGTCGGGGGCGAGCAGCCGCGCGACGTCGGGCTTCGCGCCCATCCACGGCATCGCATCCGGCGGCACCGGCACGTCGATCTTGATCTCGCGCACGAACTGGTTGGTCTTCGGATCGATCACCTGGACGCGTCGGTTGCCGCGATCGGCGACGTAGATATTGCCCTTGGCGTCGTTGGCGATGCTGTGCGGCGTGTTCAGCAGCCCCAGCTTGCCGCCGCCCGGCTCGCCGAGCGACGCCACCCAGTCGCCGTCCTTGGTGAACTTGGCCACCCGCGAGTTGATGTAGCCGTCGCTGATGTAGATGTTGCCCTCGGTGTCGAAGGCGACGTCGGTCGGCTGGCGGAACTGGCCCGGCACCGGCGGACGCGGCGGCGTGACGCGTTCCCACGGCTCGGCGTCGTCGGACGCTTCCTTCTTGCGGCCGAAGACCATCGTGACGTGCCCTTCGGGGTTGATGCGGACGATCATGTCCGACCCCTTGTCGATCGCCCAGAGGTTGTCGTCCTTGTCGTAGCGGATGGCGTGCGCGTACGACCAGGCGTAGAGGCCCTTGCCCACCTCGCGCAAGAACTTGCCGTTCTTGTCGAAGAGCAGGATCTGCGACGCCGTCGCGCCGTACGCAGGACCACCGGCGCTGTTGGAGCGGGTGAACACGGCGACGTCGCCTTTGGAGTTCACGGCCACACCCGACGCCTCGCCGAGGTTCATGTCGGGCGGGACCTTCAGGAAGTTGGGAACCGAATCGAACGGGATTTCCGGCACCGGCGGTTGTGCGGACGGCGTCGCGCCGAGGAGCGCGACGAGCGCGATGATCAGGCGTTTCACTTGGCCCTCCAGGAGAGGAGAGTATACGGCGGAAGGCGGAAAGGCTGAAGGCTGGAAGGCTGGATTCAGCCGCGTTTCTGCTGAGCGTTGGCCAGCTGCTCGAGTAACGGTTCAGTCTGCGCGAGCGACAGGCACGCGTCGGTGATGCTCTGGCCGTAGACCGCCGGCCGTCCCGGCACATAGTCCTGGCGCCCTTCGACGAGATGACTCTCGAGCATGGCGCCGAAGATCAGCCGGGAGCCCGACGCGATCTGTTCGGCGATGGCCGCGGCGACGTCGGCCTGCCGCTGATGCTCCTTGAGGCTGTTGCCGTGCGAGCAGTCGACCATCACGCGCTCGTGCAGGCCCTTCGATGCCAGGCGCGCGCAGACTTTGCTGATGTGGTCGGCATCGTAGTTCGGCCCGGTACGCGTGCCGCCGCGGAGGATGACGTGGCAGGCTTCGTTGCCGACGGTTTGAAAAATGGCGGAGACGCCCTGCTTGGTGACCGACGGAAACCAGTGCGGCGAGCGCGCCGTCAGCACGGCGTCGACCGCGATCTGGGTGCTGCCGTCGGTGCTGTTCTTGAACCCGACCGGCATCGACAGGCCCGAGGCCAGCTCGCGGTGCACCTGGCTCTCGGCGGTTCGCGCGCCGATCGCGACCCAGGACGTGAGATCGGCGATGTGCTGCGGAATCTGCGTGTCGAGAAACTCTGAACCGGTCGGCAGGCCGAGGTCGTTGACATCGAGCAGCAGCCGCCGGGCCAGCCGCAGCCCCTTGTTGATGTGGAAGCTCTCGTCGAGATCGGGATCGTTGATGAGGCCCTTCCATCCAACCGAGGTGCGCGGCTTCTCGAAGTAGGTGCGCATCACGACAATCAGGCTGCCGGAGAGGCGATCGGCAATCGCCTTCAGGCGCCCGGCGTACTCGAACGCGGCGTTGGTGTCGTGAATCGAGCACGGGCCGACGACCACGACCAGCCGGGGGTCGGTGCCGGCGATCACGTTCGCGATCGAGGCGCGCGCGTCGGACACGACATTCGACGCCCGTTCGCTGATCGGGATCTCCTCGAGCAGGATCGCCGGCGGGATCAGGGGCCGGACGTCGCGGATGCGCAGATCGTCTGTGCGTCGAAACATGATGGCTGGGGTCCGATTAGAGGAAATAATACCCCGATGCGGTTCGTCGTCCGGCTGCTCGTGAACGCCGCGGCGCTGTGGGTGGCGACGCGGATCGTCCCCGGCGTCAGCTATTCCGGCGGCGTCGCGCCGATGCTCGCCGTTGCGCTGGTCTTCGGCATCGTCAACGCGGTGATCGGCACCGTCGCCAAGATCGTCACCTTCCCGATCATCATCCTCACGCTCGGCCTCTTCATCCTGGTGATCAACGGCCTCATGCTGATGCTGACCAGCGCGCTGTCCGAGGCGCTCGGGCTCGGCTTCGATGTGCGCGGGTTCTGGGCCGCCTTCTGGGGGGCGCTCGTGGTCAGCCTGGTCAGCACGATCCTGTCGCTCTTCATCCGCGACCGGCGCGACGACGACTAGAGCATTCTTCAGATCGATGTCGCCGTTTCACCTTCGCGTGAAGCGACGGCGGACCCCTCGGCGGTCCGGCTGAACACTACGTCCTACATGGAAATTCGAAACGCGCCAGTGATGGATGGCGACTGCTGAACTAGCGCAGGCCGCGCGATCGGAGGCTCGGGCCGACGCCGCGGAACGATCAAAGCAAAAAAGAGAATGACGGAGCAGGAGCGGCGGCGCCGCGCCGCCGGCGGAGCACGTCGGATGTCTAGTGCGTGGTGACGTCGACCGTGTCGGCCGGCGTACCCGGGCGGGCCAGACGCGAGTCGCGAACCTCGCGGCGCACGCGGTGCAGCCGTCGCAGGATGTCGACGCGAGCGCGGCCGCGGACGAACGGAATGCGTTCGTACAAGTCGCGCAGCTGCTCGAGCGGTACGACCCCGTTATTCTGGGCTTCGTAGTCGATTGCCATACTCGTTGAGCTTAATAGAGCCGTTAGTAAGACTCAAGAGTATTTTGTGGTGCTCACGCCTTAGAAGTCGCTGAATAGGAAGAAGTCGTGAATATTCGGGACGTGGTGTGAAGCGCGGTTCCCTCGCGCGCCGCGCGCGGGAACCGCTCGGCCGGGGCTCGTGAATGCTCTAGCGGTCAGGCAGCACGCCGCCGCCTGCGTCGCGGCCACCGATGCGTTCCGGACTGGCGGGCCGCTCCCGATGCGGTTCTTCGCGAGGTTTTTCCCGACGCCGTTTGTCGGCTTCCCATTCGTTCTGCAGTGCCCGACGCCAATCGCGGACCATCGGGTTCGAAGGATTTTTCCGGCGATCGTGGCCGTCGTTGAAGAACATGCTCGAGGCCATTACAATTTTCGCGCCGCCTTCAGCAGCGCAGGCGCGTGCCCCAAGCGCCTGCCTCCTCTCGATTCTCTTCAGGCAGATAATTGGCCGATTTGTCACAGAGCTGCGCGCGAGCGCGGCGCCGCGGCGCGCGATGGACGACATCGCGCGATTATCGATTCTTGATGGCGAGAGGAGAGATCAGCGAGCGCGTGACGTTGCTTGCGGGTAGGAGACACGCAGCGCAGCCGCGCCGAACGGCAATGAAGTCGAACGACAGAATCGAGCGATAGCAACGAGGCTTGCGCCGCACCATCTGGACCAAATCACTCGAAGGGGCGTCCTGTAAGACCGATACCCGCGGCGCACGCGGACCGGCTATCAACGTCCCCTTCCCTAGCTCATCCGCGCGAACCGCCCTGCGGCGTCGACCGGTTGCAGGATGCCGAGGCGAGCGCCGATTAGTTGCCCCAGATCACGGTGAAGATCTGCCACAGCCACGACGTCATTTCGATGTCGAATTCGAAGATGTCCATACAGTCCTCGCCTCCAGGCTTTGTTCGAAGCCCGTTGATGCCGGTTAATCAGATTGGAATTTGTCGGAGCCGACCGACGCTCTGATCAAAGGCAAGTGGGGTGCCAGTGGCGATCTGTTTCGCATCGCGAGGGCAAAGACGCAGAGATCACTGGGAGATCGCCACGGCGCGCGTTTGTCGGCCACGTTGGGGACGAACAAGAGGGGCGCGATGCGTCAGCGGGCGATCGACAAAATTGAAAACGCGATATCAATCCTGTTGCGGGCCATGCGCATGCCCGCCCGCGCAGGCCGAAATCGGGCGAAATATGCAACTCGATGTCGGTATCGCAATTGCTCTACTGATCGCAGACCTATGCAGATCGAACGGACCGCGCAATCATTTCTGACCTGCCTCTGGGAGCTCTCCGGAGGGTCTCGCGCCTGCGTTGTCGAGCATCCGGCCGCACCGCAATGGGAGCTGTGCGTGGTGCGGCGTGGCGAGGTCGTGCGCCGTCACCGCTGCGCGACCGTTGCCGAATTGATGGCGCAATCGCTGGAAGAATACGACCGCGCCTGCGCAGCGTAGCGCTGCGTGGCGATGCGCGCTAGCTGGCGGCGTCGAGCCGGCCGCTGGCCGGCCTCGAGACTAACGTCGGCAGCCGCACGGTGAACTGCGCGCCGCGGCCGCGGCCCTCGCTGGCGGCGCTCACGGTGCCGCCGTGCGATTCGATCAGGTGCCGCACGATCGCCAGCCCCAGCCCCAGACCGCCGTGCGATCGCGTGGTTGACCCGTCGGCCTGACGGAAGCGATCGAAAATGAACGGCAGCGCGTCCGCATCGATTCCCCGCCCGGTGTCGATCACGTCTATGCGAAGAGCGTCGGCCTCCTCGGCCATCGACACGCGGATGGAGCCGCCGCGATCCGTGAACTTGACCGCGTTGGTCAGCAGATTCCAGAACACCTGCCGAAGCCGATCCGGGTCGGCGCGAACCAGCGGCGCAGTCGCCGGCAAGTCGACGTGGAGATCGATCGCCTTGGATCGCGCCGCCGGGTGAACCGTCTCCAGCGCGCTCCGCACCACCGGCAGCACGTCGATCGGCTCCAACTCGACGCGCAGCGTGCCGCGGACCATTCTCGACATGTCCAGCAGATCCTCGAGCAGTACCGCCTGGGTCTGGGCGCTGCGTTCGAGCGCGGCCAGCGCATGTTGAACCTGGGCCTCGTCGAGCCGGCCGGTTTTCAGGATCCGGGCCCAGCCGAGAATGCCTGTCGCAGGCGTGCGCAATTCGTGCGACAGGGTGCTGAGGAACTCGTCTTTGAGCCGGTTCGCCGCATCCGCCGCCGCCCGGGCGGCGCGCTCGCGTTCGAGCGACGCTTCACGCTCGCGATCGATCGCCTTGCGTTGGCTGATGTCGCGAAAGGTTCGAATCGTCCCGGTCAGTTCGCCGCGGTGATCGCGCACCGATGCGTGCGTCTCGTCGATCGGAACCAGCGTTCCGTCCGGCCGCGCAAGGATGAATTCGCGAACCGCGCCGTCGTCTGTCCGCGGCAGATCGGCGTCGCGCTCACGGGTCGCCGGATCGAACGCCTGGAAGACGCCGGCCACCGGTTGTCCAAGCGCGTCCCGCTCGGTCCAGCCGGTCAGCCGTTCGGCGGCCGGGTTCATCAGGCCGACGCGGCCATCGGCGTCGGTGACGATCACCGCGTCTGCGGTGCTGCGCAACGCTGCCTGATACGAAGCGATTTTCGTCAGCTGCTCGATCTGCTCGTGGACGCGATCGATCGCGGTCCGATAGGTGACATGGAGGACCACCAGCAGCGGCAGGACGACCATGATCGTCTTGACGTCGACGACGTGCGCCACCGTCATCAGCACCAGCAGGCTGGCGGTCGCCGCGCCGCTGAAGTAGGCGAGCCACAGGGCGGAGAAGTGTTCACGCCAGACCGGCAGCACGGGCGTGCGGCGCTCGTGGGCAACTGCCACCGCCACCAGGCCCGTATTCAGAAGGAAGTACAGAGCGGCGAACATCCCGAGCGGCGCGACGACGTCCCGGATCGTCCCCGGCTGGCTCGCGAGCGGGCCGGTGCCGGCGGCGATGAAGAAGATCCGCGCCGCCACCCACATCGCGAGCGCGGTCGCCGTGACGTTGAACGCGGCGCGGGTCCAGGCCTTGCGCGGATCGGTCCGGTCGACGCGCAACGACATCACCAGCGCGTCAACCACCACGATGACGGTGCCCGCGGCGGGACCGAAGAGCACCGCGGCGGCAATGGTAAACGTGTCGGAGATCGACACGCTGACCGGCACGTCGCGCATCCGCAGCGTCGACCAGCCGGTGACGATCGTCAGTCCGACCAGCACGAACCAGGAGGAGCCGAGCGGGTGCTGTATCAGCTCGCGGATGGAGAGCGCCAACGCGCCTGCACCGGCGCTGACGACAGCGCTATAGAAGACGAGGCGAGTCCAGGACCAGACGGGCACCTTCATGCGGTTGGGCTCGAGGTGTAACTCGTGCCGTTCAACCCTGCGTCAACTTTACGCGGGATCCGCTTCGGGGCCGACTAATGGTGCGGAAGAGAGGATTCGAACCTCCACCCGGTTGCCCGGACTAGCTCCTGAGGCTAGCGCGTCTGCCATTCCGCCACTTCCGCAGTGGGGAGAAGTGATTGGACCGAATTTGCAGTATACCCGAACAACTCGGTCAGATCGACGAAGCGTTGAAACGAATTCCTCTCTATGGCGCAGGCGCCGGGGTCGTCGCCTTCCACCGCAACACGACCGACGCGGTGGTCGTGTTGTCCGTCTTCTTGAACCCGGGTGGCGGGTCGTTCGCGAAACGCAGCAGGTATCCGAGCTTGAGCGCGAGGTGCGCGCTCATCGCCGCCTGCGCGGTGATCTCGCCTTCGCTGCGATAGGCGGAGCTGACGCTGAAGTCGGGATAGAACGTGAAGCGCTGCGTCGTGTCGCCGGCGGCGCCGAAGGGCACGCGGCTGAGAAGCTGCAGCAGCCCGACCGGGTGATCGATCGACGGCGCGGCGGTGCGCGTTTCGTGGTTCCAGGCGATGCCGGTGACGCCGTCCAGCGTCCAGACCGGCCGCCGCACCAGCGCCCAGCTCAACCCGCCGTCGAGAATCGATCGGAAGTCGAGACCGGCAAACCGATCGCGTTCGAGCTTGATGCCGGTGGTGACGCCGATGATCGGCGTCAGCTTGCGTTTGCCGCGCAGCGATCCGAGGTAGCGCTCGGCCGTGGTCTGGTCGAGGCTGCTGTTGCGGACAGCGGTCGCGCCCGATTCGACATTCCAGATCGCGCCACGATGGTTCGCCGAGAAGTCAGCGCCGACCGACGAGGTGTCGGAGTTGCCGCTGGTGCCGACAAACGACGCGCCGACCTGCGCATCCCAGAGCGGTGGCGGTGGCGGCGGCGGAGCAGTTTGAGCGGCTGCAGGGGAAGCAGCGGCGAGCGAGAGGAGCAGCAAAGACGCGCGTCGAGTCGCTTTCATGTCAAGAACGGCTGTGCAACCGTCGTGCCCGCAGGTGCGCGTTTCATTCACATCGCAACGCCTCCGCCGGATCGGTTGAGGCGGCGCGCAACGCCGGCACCAGGCACGCGATGGTGGCCACCGCGAACAGGATCATCGGAGCCACGGTAAACGAGATCGCATCGAGCGGCTCGACTCCGAACAGCACGCTTTGCATCAGCCGGGTCGACAATGCGGCCGCAACGAGACCGGCGGCCAGGCCGATAGCGGTCAGCCCGAGCCCTTCGCCAACGACCTGGCGGACCAGCGCGGCCTGCGACGCGCCGAGCGCCGCGCGCAGCCCCAGCTCGCGGCGGCGCTGCGACACGCCGTAGGACAGCACGCCATACAGGCCGACGGCGGCAAGTGCCAACGCGAGCGCGGCAAACGCGGTCAGCACCGCAGTCGCAAAGCGCGGCTCGTCCATTGACGCGGCGACCCGCTGCGACAGCACGACCGTTTCCACGGCCGCGGCCGGCGCCAGATCGCGGACCGCCGCGCGCACCGCCGGGGCGATCGAGGAGGGGTCGCCGGCGGTGCGGGCGACGATTTCGAACCGGCCGTAGAAGCGGCCGGGACTCTGCGGCACTCCGTAGTGCTCGGGCTGCACCGCGGTGTCGTTGCCGTTCTTCAGGGTGTTGGCGACGACGCCGATGACCTCGTTGATCCGCTCCGGCGCGTCGGCTGTCGCCGGCAATCGCCACTGGAAGCCGATCGGATCCGGGGGCAGATACTCGCGCGCGAACTCCTCGTTGACGATCATTTCGCGAACGCCGCTCGCTCGATCGCCATCGCTGAAGAAGCGTCCCTTCCGCAGCCGCAGGCCGAGCGCCTCCGCGTACCCCGGCGTGACGGAATACTGAAACGAGCGCGCCGTTTTCGGCTCCGTGCCGGGCGCTGTCCACGGCGACGGGAACGCCGCCAGCTGCGTCGTGCGATCGAGCGGCATCATGTTGCTGGCGCCGGCCGCCGCCACGCCAGGCAGCGCGCGAACGCGCTCCACGAGCGCGAACACCGTCGCAGTCATCGCCTCCGCTTGATCGGCCGCATCGCCGCCGGGCACGTAAATCTCGGCGGCCAGCACGTCGTCGGCGGTGTAGCCGGCATCCACGCGTGCCAGTGCGTTGAAGCTGCGCGCCAGCAGCGCCGCGCCGACGAGCAGCAGCACGGCGAATGCCGCTTCGGCAATCAGCAGCCCGTCGCGCAGCCGCATCGCCCGGGGAAAG
>JADMIO012500398.1_pt1 | contig 19729 bp, 18 predicted proteins | sample 8958161 | NCBI WGS metagenome assembly JADMIO01 (sample SAMN16585339, study PRJNA669376) | soil metagenome | isolation source: Crop rotation soil | place: USA: Cullars Rotation, Alabama | collected 2011
CCGCCGTTGTCAACCCAAACGGATAATAATGATTTTCCTCTATAACCGGCCCTCGCGTATGACTTACCTGGAGATTATCAAAGAACACATCAAAATTAGTTGCTTCATTACTTGTGTAAATATATAAATATCCGCTTTTGGCAACAGTTTGGGTTCCTGGCGTATGTATCGTAGCATTGATCTTTCAAATATTGCCGCCTTTCTTTAATAAAGGTTTTGATATCTTCCGCCCTGTTGAATTGCTGCTTAAGGCCATTGACATTTTCTAATGTTTGACCAAGTTTTTCTTTAGTCTGTTTAGCTTTTGATAATAATGGAAGATCCTGGTTTAGGAACTTTAATGAGGAGGTTAAGGTATCAAGAGGAGGTATGTAAGAGCCGCCCCTGTCAACCTGTTTCAATCTTTGTTCAAGAGAAGTATATTTTTCCTGCAGACTGGCATATACTTCATTAGCTTTTGTAGAATCTATTCGTCTTAATTTCTTCTGTATTTTTTCTTCAAGCTTTTGTTGATCCCGTAATGCTTTATTTGCTTTGCTGTTAAGTTTATCATCCAGGTTTTCTGATTTGACTGCGGACTCATCAATATATCTTTTTAGCGCCTTGGGTGATAGTTGAATCTGTTCAGAAAGTATTTCCTCTTCCTGTGATTGCGCACAGATACTTGCAAGTGTGCAAGTAATGACCATAAGGATCATTCCAATGCCTCTCGGGAAGAGAACATTCATAAATATGCTTTAAAGGTTAATGCGACTGAAGGGCAGGATCAATTTGTTTTAATAGCCAAATCAATCCCGTTCAGGTATTCTTAAATACCTGGCAATAAAATTCTAGTGAATTGCGCAGTGGAGATTTTAATAACAGCGTGAAAGGAATGGGTGGTGTTATGGAGAGTTTGCAGGAAAAGTTATAGCGAAATATAACCTGGTAAGCAATCAGCCATTTTCAGTAGACATTGGATAATCTTGTTCAAATATTCGGAATTTTTCAATCGGTTGTTGAAAAAATCAATGATTCGATAGAAATTTCTTTATAATAAGTATTTCACCATATTTTATTCCAGTTTAATTACTTAAATCTTACTTACCTCTTCTTTCATCCTTAGTGAATATCTAATTTTTAGTCCCTTCTATCCTTCCCATTTGTTTATCCTGTGTTTGCCCAGTATCCGTTCTCTGTTGATCTTCCGTTCATCTTCCGTTCATCCTCTGTTTATAAACAGAAGATGAACGGAAGGTTATCAGAGAATGATCAGAGAACAGATACAGGTTAATTCATGGTTTAACACAGGATAAGCCTGGTTCAGACCTCGGAACCTTCCCGGGCCTTTTGCTGAAACCTTCCTTAATTTGCGGTCATGATTTTCGATCTAAAGCAACTGAAACCGGTTGACAAACAATACTATCTGCAGCATGTAATAGCTCCCCGCCCGGTTTGCTTTGCCTCCACCATTGATAAAAAAGGCCAGGTAAACCTAAGTCCCTTCAGTTTCTTTAATTTATTCTCCACCCAGCCGCCAATTGTTGTTTTCTCGCCTTCCCGCAGGCTGAGAGACAATACCACCAAGCATACCCTTGAGAATGTAATGGAAGTGCCGGAGGTAGTGATCAATATCGTGACCTATGATATGGTGCAACAGGTTTCACTCGCCAGCTGTGAATTCCCCAAAGAAGTAAGCGAGTTCATCAAAGCCGGTTTCAATACAGAAGCTGCCACAGTTGTAAAACCACCAATGGTTAAAGAAAGTCATATCAAACTGGAATGCAGGGTTAATGAGATCAAACCATTAGGTACAGAAGGTGGCGCAGGCAACCTGGTGATTTGTGAAGTATTGGTAATGCATATTGATGATAACCTGCTTGATGAAAACAATAAACCCATTCAGCAAAAGATCCATCATATAGCGCGACTTGGTGCCAACTGGTATTGCAAAGTGGATGAAAGTAATCTTTTTGAAGTAGAGAAACCAAATGTGAAACTGGGTATTGGTATTGACAGTTTACCCGTCACAGTAAAGAACAGCAAAATACTCACAGGAAATCATTTAGGCCAACTGGCAAATGTGCATGAAATGCCAGTTATCGATCCTGCATTTGATGATGATCATCTGAAACAGATCATCCAGTACTATAGCGTTAGCCCCGATGAAATGGAAAAGGAATTACATACCTATGCACAGAAGCTTTTGAACAATGGAAAGGTACAGGAAGCATGGCAGGTCCTATTAGCCGGCGCCTGATAAAAAAATAAGAGCGACATCAGTCGCTCTTAAGATATAGGGCAAAAGCCCAATTATGTTCTAGCTATTATTTGCTTCCGAATACTTTCTTAAGGATTTCACTTGTCCTCGCCATTGGGTTATCACGAATATTCGCTTCTTCCTTTGCAACCTGGTCAAACAGCGCATCCACCGATTTTCCAACCACATAAGAAGGAAGATCCGGATTTACTTTCTTGAAAGTAGTAGGGAAGTTATTATACGTGGTAACGATATCGCCATAATATTTTGTTGCTTCTACTTTATCCAGTGAAGATTTAACTGAAGGTGTAAAAGCAGCGATCAGCTTTTCAGAAGTCTTCTGTTTGAAATACTGCGTGGCAGCATCTTTATTTCCCTTCAGGATATTCAATGCATCTGTCAATGTCATTTCTTTAATGGCAGAAATAAATATATCCTTTGCAAAACCTACCGCATCTTCTGCACCACGGTTAATAGCAAGGATCGCTTTATCTACCTGTGCACCCATACCAGCCTTTCTCAGTGTTGTTTCAATTTTCTGAGCATCTGGAGGCAGCAACACCTTATACAAATTGCTTCCAAAAAATCCGTCTGTTTTATTGAGGTTAAGAACAGCAGTAGTTACACCTTTTGCCAATGCTTCTTTGATACCCTGGCCGGCTTCGTTTTCAGTTACACCGGAACCAGTTCCTTTGCTCACCAGATTCTTTAATTTGCCAAGTTGGGAAAAAGAGGTAGCAGGTAAAATTGCCACAGCAATAATAAGGGCAGCGATATAGGTTTTCATATACGAAAAATGGGTTTTATTAGCCACAAAATACCTGTCAGAAGGCAATTATCCTATAAACGTTGCAAGGTTTGACGATACTTTAAGGATTTTCCGCGGAGCCTATTTAGGAAACCTACGTAACTACCAAATAAATAGGAGGTTACAATGACCCCTGCCGGAAGCCAAACTGCCGGGCGAATACAGTACCTTTGCCCGACTTTTTTAATATATGACTACCACGCAAACTTTGTCAGAACAGGAGCAGCTCAGGCGGGAAAAACTGGCCGAGCTGATAATGATGGGTATTGAACCTTATCCAGCCCCTTTATACCCCGTAAACAATTACTCTACTTACATTAAAGAACATTATAAAGAGGAAACAAAGGATCAATTCCAGGACGTTTGCCTGGCAGGCCGCATCATGAGCGTTAGAGATATGGGAAAGGCCAATTTTGCCGTGATCCAGGATGCCCATGGTCGTATCCAACTATACATTCGCCGGGATGATATCTGCCCTGGTGAAGACAAATCCCTTTATGACATCGTTTGGAAAAAACTGATCGATATCGGTGATATCATTGGAATAAAAGGTTATGCCTTTATTACAAAAACCGGCGAAACATCCGTTCACGTTAAAGAACTGAGCTTACTCAGCAAATCATTGCGTCCTCTACCTATCGTTAAAGAAGCAGAAGGACAAACTTTTGATGCAGTAACAGATCCTGAATTCCGTTATCGTCAGCGCTATGCTGATCTGCTCATTAATCCTTCCGTTAAAGAAACTTTCGTTAAGCGAACCAAACTGATCAATTCCATCCGCGAGTTCCTGAACCTGCATAATGCTTTGGAAGTAGATACTCCCGTTCTTCAGAGTATTCCTGGTGGTGCGCTGGCGAGGCCATTCATAACACACCATAATGCGTTGGATGTTCCTTTCTATCTCCGGATTGCAAATGAATTATACCTGAAGCGTTTGATCGTTGGTGGATTCGACTGGGTATATGAGTTCAGTCGCAACTTCCGTAATGAAGGAATGGACCGGACACATAATCCCGAGTTCACCATTCTTGAATTCTATGTGGCTTACAAAGATTATCTCTGGATGATGGCCACTACGGAGCAATTACTGGAAAAAGCAGCTATTGATGTTTGTGGCACTACTGAAGTACCGGTTGGTGATAAGATCATTTCTTTTAAAGCCCCGTTTCAGCGCATCAGCATTTATGATGCTATTAAAGAACATACAGGGTTTGATGTAAGTCGCATGAACGAAGACCAACTCCGTTCAGTTTGCAAGCAATTGGGTATTCATACGGACAATAAAATGGGCAAGGGTAAACTGATCGACCAGATATTCGGTGAGAAATGCGAACACCATTATATTCAGCCCGTATTCATTATCGATTACCCGGTTGAGATGAGCCCACTCACCAAAAAGCACCGCGATAAACAGGGTCTTGTAGAACGTTTTGAATTGATGATTAATGGCAAAGAGATCGCTAATGCCTATAGTGAGTTGAATGATCCTATTGACCAGCGGGAACGTTTTGAAGATCAGGTTCGCCTGATGGAAAGAGGTGATGATGAAGCTATGTTCATTGACCATGATTTTCTTCGCGCTCTGGAATATGGAATGCCACCTACTGCAGGAATTGGTATCGGTATCGACAGGCTTTGTATGCTGCTAACCAACCAGGTTTCCATTCAGGATGTTTTATTTTTCCCGCAAATGCGACCAGAGAAGATTGAATGATGTAATGCAGTCTTATTGAATTTCGCAAAAATCAGCTTAGTCCTGTATCACTAAACTTTTGTAACTTTTACCAAATGTTGGTTAAGGACTTCTATATAGGCATTCGCCACCAGCGGATGCTTTTTTAATCAACAAACAGGTCGGGATAGAGCTTTCCTCCCTTCACCACTGCATATTTTTCCAGGTCTGTAATACCTTCCTTCGCCAAAACTTCTTCATCAATGAAAGTGTTACCGGTACAACTGGTTGAAGGCTGGCTGAAAATATAATAAGCTGCATCTGCCAATATCTCAGGACTTCTGCTCATTTTGGCCAGGGCATCACCACCCAGTAAATTTCTTACAGCGGCAGTATCTATTGTTGTTTTAGGCCAGAGTGCATTGGATGCGATATTATATTTTTTTAATTCTGATGCCCAGCCTATGGCCATCATAGACATATTGAATTTGGTGATACTGTATGCCACATGCCCTGCAAACCATTTTGGATTCATGCTAAGGGGAGGAGAGAGCGTAAGGATGTGTGCATTCGACGATCTTTTCAGATAAGGGATACATGCTTTTGTTACAAAGAAGGTCCCCCGCACATTGATATCATGCATAAGATCATATCGCTTCGGTTCTGTGAGTTCTGTTGAAGTAAGAGAGATGGCAGAAGCATTGTTGACCACAATATCGATACCACCGAATTTTTCAGTGGCCTTATTGATCACATTATTGATCTGTTCTTCATAGCGAATATCACATTGAACAGCCAGCGCCTGCCCTCCGGCCTTCTCAATTTCAGCTGCGGCAGAGAAAATGGTACCACCCAGTTTTGAATTTTCTTCCACTGACTTTGCGGCAACAATAATATTGGCTCCTTCCCTGGCTAAACGCAGTGCAATTGCTTTTCCGATACCCCTGCTTGCTCCTGTAATTAAAACGGTCTTATTTTTCAACGACATATGAATTCATTTAAAAACGGAAGGTAAGAAAAGGCAAAATGAGAGAGTTATTTTCTTCGTAACAATACGGGTTGACCAGTAATTTCTTTATGGCCAGAATCACCAAAACATCCTCTGTTTACGTATTCAAACTGCCCCTATTTTTGGTGTAGTGAATGATTGATCAACATCGATTGTCACAAAATTAAAGTCCCGTTTTAATCCGAATATCCAAACCGAAAAACCATCTTGAGATCGAAGGCGCTTATGAAAGACACTTAGGTTCGCCCTCAACAAAAAACTGAATCCCGGACACTGATCCGGGATTCAGTTTTTAGGTATACAGGTTACTTCTTATTCTGCAAAACCTGTATCAGATATCTTCATATCCCCGATTGGAGCTTTGAATGTAACACTGCTGAAATCCTGCGTGGCCTCCATTCCCTTTCCACCCTGGATGGCATTGCCCGGAGAATGATAGGTAGCAACAGTATCCGTATAAAATATTCCTCTTGACTGGTCCCACCAAAGATCATGACAACGAAGTGTATCCCCTTTAGCGCTGATCACTACCACACTGTCTCGCAAATAAACCTTCTCCCTGGTTTGTAAATACTTTCCATAACGTGCATCCAGCCAGCTATCCACTTTTGCACTGTCGTTGTAGAAATCTGCATGTAACGTTTTGGTAAACTCAACAAACTGGCCGGTATCGGTTTGCACCATCAGCATTAAGGGAGCAGTTAGTTTTGATTTTACCTTTCCTTCCTGGCTCAGGAAGCTGGTAACCTTGCTTACAGTGTCCACTATCATCTTATCCTTAACCCACTCATCGATCTCTTTTTGTGTATTCTCACAACTACAAACAAAACAGCAGCTCACAAAGAGAGCTGCTGCAAATGAAAATGTTTTGAATATTGTTGTGGAATTATTCATATTTCCTTCTTACAAACCAGAAATCGCTAAACGAGAATCCTACAGATAAGCGAAACAGGTTTTCCTTCAGCAAATTATCATTATTTCCTCTCTTGATAAATTCCAATCCCAGGTTAACGATAGTTGCCTGACCCTGGCTGGCACGGTTCCAGTTGCGAATGGGAAGTCCGGCACCCATTGAAAATCCAAGCAATGGCAATTTCTTCTGAACTATGATATAGTCCTCACCGATAAAGAATCCTGCACGGTAAGCTACATTGCTGAAATAATTTGTTTTTGGAACAGGCCTCAACTGACCACCCACTCTTAATTCCCATTTATCCTGCACAGTTGGATCAGCCTGTCCATAGAAACGATATTCGCTCCATTTGCTCTGTGAAAAATCAACACCTACCAACCATCCGCCTTTATTGTCAGTAGGATTTACTTCCTTTTCCAACACAAATCCTGCCGTATAGTTAGACGGGTATGTTATTTTTCCTTTTACATCAGATTTCACAGACACGCTATCCAGTCTTACATTACCCACGCTCTCATCAAAGAAATAAGTTTCGCGAATGATATCCTGTCTTGCATTTAGCGTCTGTTTCCAGTTTCCATAAGCACCCAATGTAAGATAGAGATCCTTACCTACTTTGTTAAAGTATTGCAGTCCTGCATTTCCATACAGACTGCCGTAAGATGTTTTTGTTTCGAAGTTGCCGCTATTATATTCCAGGCTATCGTTAAAGATTGTACGACGGCTGCTGATATCTTTCTTCCCAAATAAATAACCACCATTCACACCAAATGAAAGAGAGCTCCAGGTACTTAATTTGATCCTCCAGCCAGTTCCAAGCGAAGCCAGATAAGCACCACCATCTCCTGTATTCGTTGTTTCGGCAGAATCTATTCCAAATCCTGTAATTGGATCAGTGAGTCTTTCCCTGCTAACTACTTTATAGCTTACGCGTGTAATGGGCCTTAAGCCAAAGCTCAATCCCCAGTTAGGTCTTAATGGTACGCCAATCTGCACGTGAGAGAATAAGAAATTGCTTGCATTGAACTTTCCAATATTATTTGGTTCACGCAGTGCACGATTCTCCAAATTGATTCCAATGTCCAGCACAGCCCTTCCCATTTGCATTTTCTTGGAAGTCTGTTCTCTTACTGTCTGGAATGAACCATAAGATGCGGGGTTATTAAAATTGATGGAAAGGAAGTCATTATAACCTGCGGAAATACCTCCCATACTACGGCTATTAACATTGGTAGAAGGAACCAAATCTCCTAAACCATATCTCGTGTAAGGGGAATTATCCTGTGAAAAAGCAGGTAAAAAGCTAATAATGATCAACCCGGTAAACCAACCCCGTAAACCACATAACACATTGATAATCTTAGGGGTTATTGACTTCGCTAATGGCATAAAGACCTTTAAAAATTAATTCTGGGTCTGCAAATATCTTCTTTTTAAGGTGTGCGCCCAAATGCACTAAATCACCCCCGGTTAAAAGCACGTTAAAGTTCCCGTATTTTTCTTCATAAGCGCCTATGAATCCGTCGATTTCCTTAGCCATTCCAATCACAACTCCACTCAAAATATTGGTGGCTGTATCATAGCCGATCAGGGGTGCATTACTATCTGGTTTGATCAGCGGAAGTTTGGCCGTATAATCATTAAGCGACTTCAATCTTATCTCCATTCCAGGGGAAATACCACCGCCAAGGAACTCATGATACTTATTAATAAAATTATAAGTGATACAACTTCCCAGTGCAATTACCAGGTTATTCTTATTGGGATAGAAATGAACAGTACCGGCAGTAAGCGCCAACCGGTCTGCACCAATTGTTTCAGGTTTTCCAACCGGAGTGGTAAAAGATAATTTTGTTAAATGACTGAGCTTATGAAATTTTGTTTTTGAAGCAAGCACTTCTTCCATCCCAACATTATGATTGATCACAGAAGACAATATGGATTTATCTGCTTTCCATTCTTTCACCAGTGATTCTATCGTTGTATTGGAATCATCCTGCAATACAATTACTTCCTTTATTTCATCATTCTTGAAGATGGCAACTTTGCGCCGCGTATTTCCAAAATCAAAGCAGAGAGTAGTAGACATGATTATGTGTGGCCGGTCAGCACTTAAAGATCAAATCCCGGCAAATTCTTGAAGTGACCGTTCTGTTTTATTTTTTCTTTTAATTGTTCCATCCCGGCTACCATGGGTATCACCTTGGCCAAATGGCGTTTTAAATATTCCTGGCGCTGCCGTTCTTCCATTAATCCTAACAATTCATATTCTTCTTCCAGTGACATGCCGATATGATGTGCCACATCATAGCTCTTAATCTCTTCATCGGCTTTAGTAAAGGTCTTGGTGACTTTCAGCAGCTCATGCAGGTCACGGATTCCTGCCAGCACCTTGCGCATCAACTCTGCATTACCGTTATCATCATTATCAGGATAATTTACAATGGCGCCACTATACAGTTTATCAGGAACTTCCTTTATCACTTCCAGGATGCGGAATACTTTATCGCCCTTTGTTTTGATATCCATCTCACCATTTTCCTGGACAGCAGTGATCTCAACTATTTCCACCAGTGATCCAAAATCCTGCATCTTTTTATCAATGACCGTAGGAATACCAAACGGTTTCTTCTGCGTATGGCATTCGTTGATCAATTGCTTATAACGTGGCTCAAAAATGTGCAGGTTCAATTGTTCACCGGGATACAACACAATGCCTAATGGAAATATGGGAATGAAATTAGTCACAGCTGTAAAGGTAGGGAATCCAACAATTTTAATCCTGTGGAACAGATTCCTCTTTAAACCATTTCCACCACCAGAGAACAATAAACGCATAAACAAAAACACCATATTGAACTTCAAGGCCCATATCAAATAAAAAACTGAATGCAGCTGTGAGATTTAGCAGTACCCACACCAGCCATGGTCTTCGTTTATTAAAAAATGGAATTAATATGACAATTGTAAAAACCAGTACTCCAATCCATCCGCAGGTTAATCCATATATAAGCCATTCACTACTGGGATATAACATATCGGTATCCAGTATTTCCGGGTATTTGCTTCGGTCCCATTCTTTTGTTTTGTTATAAATATCGCCTGCTCCTGTTCCGGCCACAGGATGTTCCTTTAAAAGATTCCAGCCTGCACGGATAGATATAACTCTTGCCACATCATTCCCTCCGGGCAGGTATTTCAAATCCTTGAAATAAGAATAATCATAGCTGATATACTTTATCCTGTTTTGAAAAGAAGGAAATAAAAGCCAGGCAAGGAAAGGTAATGCCAGCACTGAGAATAATAAAATAGCACCCTGCCATCTTCTTGTTCTTTTAATAAGCAGCCAACAGCCAGCCACCAGCAGCATAATATAAAAGGAAAACAAACCTGTTCTTGCTGCCAGCAAATGAAGGAATACAATTAGCCAGCACATGATGAACACTAAAAGAAATGCCACTATACGTTGATTCCTGTTCTTCCAGGCCATCCATGCAGTTAAAAGAATAACAATGCTCACTACCCAACTATACCTTACATGGTCATTGCCCAATAGCGTGGCAATGCTTTTTGCTTTGAGATAAGATTCATTGATGTTATCCATATTACCAGCATAGTGGAACAAACTCCAGATGCTGGCCGCCGTGGTAAATGCAATGAATATATGTGCAAGCCTGTCCCATTGTTTAGATGAGAAACCAATTGGCCCGGCAAATGCCAGTGGTAAAATAAGCAGGGGGATCTTCAATCGTAAAACCGATAACCATTCATGCTTATCCGCACTCCAGAGACCTGATAGGAAAGGCATGAAAAAAAGCAGGCTCATGCTCCACAATAATGGAGTTGAAAGAAAAGTTTTCAGTTGTTTGCCCGTATCCTTATGGCAAAAGGACAGTACAACAAATAAGCCCATTGATATGGAAAGAAAGGCGCGGGAGAGGAATAACGCACCCATCATTGCAACAACACTGAAAAAAAGCAGACTTTTTCGCCAGTCGATCATTAGGCAGTTAGCATATTTTTGATCCTGCAATTTACAGGTTGTGCTATATCCTTACGTAGATTGCAGAATATTTAACTACTCACACATGGAATGGCCAGCATTACTCCAGGAAGTTAAGCAGGGAAATGTGAAAGCATTGGCCAGAAGCATTTCCCTTATCGAGAACGAACAGAATGGTTATGATGCCATGTTGCGGTCACTTCCTTCCAGTTCCACAAAGATCATTGGGATCACAGGCCCTCCCGGTGCCGGTAAAAGCACCCTGGTAGATGCATTGATCGGTTTACTGGTTGAGAATGGAAAGAAAGTAGGCGTTCTATGTGTTGACCCTTCGTCTCCTTTTAACCTGGGAGCTGTATTGGGTGACAGAATACGGATGAGTGATTGGTACACACATCCAAATGTATTCATCCGTTCACTGGCAACCAGGGGATCAATGGGCGGACTACATCCTCGTATTATAGAGATCACTGATCTGCTAAAAACATTTTCTTTTGATCATATCATCATTGAAACGGTTGGTATTGGCCAGAGTGAAATAGAAATAGCAGGGCTTGCTGATCTTACAGTAGTGGTGGTTGTACCTGAAGCGGGTGATGAAGTGCAGACCATGAAAGCAGGATTGATGGAGATAGCAGACATCTTTGTTGTAAATAAAGCAGACCGGCCAGATGCAGATCAGTTTGTAAAGAATCTCCGGCTTATGTTAGCGCCTGCGTTCAGTAAACATTATAATGAAGTGCTGGTATTGAAAACAGTGGCTGCTCAAAAACAGGGAATAAGGGAATTACTGGATGCTATCCTTCATGAATTACCCAAAGCCCATTTAACGGATAAGAAGTTCTGGTTGCTGGCAGAAAAAGCTTACTGGCTTATTCAACAGAAAAGAATGGGTGATATCAAAAAAGAAGAGCTTAAAAAAAAGATCGAACAGCAATACCTGGCCTCAAAATCATTCAACTTATACCAGTTTATAGCCGGGTTCTAAACCGTTGATAATCTATCACCAACGCAATTTTCCCCACCTCTTTTTTACGCAATATCCGGTTATCCGGAAGGGATTTTACTGAATATGGGTATTTACCCTTAGTTCCCTGACCGTAAAGCTTTCAATTACAGGGAAAAATGTCTACTTTTTGAGGGCAGAGCCAATTGCTATGAGAAACCCATACCACCTGCAAAGGCTTCATCCTATATTCTATTTAACCATTTTGTGGCTACTGCTTCTATTGTCTTCTCTCTCGGCCCATTCCCAAACAACAAATATCCCTGGTGGTGTTGTTAACAGTTACTATTCTGTACTGGCTGTTGACCCTATAAGGGATGGGGTAAAACTTAACACCGTAGCAGGATTGGCTCCCCAGGATAAGGTATTGCTTATTCAGATGAAAGGAGCTTCCATCAATACAACAAGCGGATCAGCGTACGGATATGGTGATACAACTGCATTGAATAATGCAGGTAACTATGAAATTCATACTGTTTGTGCTATCAGAAATGATTCTGCATTTTTTGTTAATGATGTTTTGAATAATTATACAATTGCAGATAAAGTACAACTTGTAAAGTTTGGTTACTATGTAAATGCCAATGTAAATGGAGCATTGACAGCTAATACCTGGAACAACACTTCAGGTACGGGTGGTGTGATCGCTCTTTTTGTTGAACAGAATCTTACACTCAATAATATTATAACTGCTGATTCGCGTGGATTTGCGGGTGGAGCTTCTGTAGTAAGTGGTCCAATCTGTCTTAATACGCACGGTAATAATTATTATAATGGTAACGTTGCTGCGGGCACTACTCAAAATGGAGCGTTCAAAGGAGAAAGTATAGTTGAACGCCCGGCAGCAGAAAGCGGTGGTAAGTCAGCTCCTGCAAATGGAGGCGGTGGAGGTAATGATCACAACAATAGTGGCGGAGGAGGAGCTAATCTTGGACGTGGTGGAGCCGGCGGAGGTAACTCAGGTAACACAGCCTGTAAACAGGCCTGGGTGTCTGAAGGTGGAAAACCCTTGTCAAGCTGGGGCGGCACCAAGATCTTCTTCGGTGGAGGTGGTGGAGCAGGTCATAAGAATAACGTTAGCCAATCCCAGGGAGGTGCAGGAGGTGGTTTGATTTTTATTCATGCGGCCAATATCATTGGCAATGGATTTCTGATAACCAGTTCTGGTGGAGCCGGCGGTGCCTCACAGTCTGATGGAGCCGGTGGCGGTGGCGGCGGTGGAACTGTCATAATGGATGTAGCCAGTTATACAGGCTCTCTTACAATTCTTGCAGAAGGTGGTCCTGGCGGCCAGTCAGATGATGGACTCAATAATAAACTTTGTTTTGGTGGTGGCGGTGGTGGTGGCGGTACTGTCTATTTTTCAGGATCAACCCCTCCTATTGCCGTTTCAACTAATGGCGGTCCATTGGGTATCGAATTCAACCGGTGGGATGCTACCTGCCCTGCAGCTGCTGTAGTAGCAGGGCCTGGTTTAACCGGCGTAATCACTCAAAACTATACTTACAGGGCATCTTCTACACTCGCTGCAACCTGTACAGCCATTTTGCCTGTAAGACTTGGATACTTCAATGCAAATACAGAAGGAAAGAAAGTATTGTTGCAATGGCAGATACTTAACCCGGATGAAGCTTCCAGTTTTGTAGTAGAGCGAATGGATAAAAATGGTCAATGGATCACCATTGGTACACTAGCCGCAAATAATTCACAGACAGAATATAAATCAGAAGACAACTTTCCAATGGGTGGTTATAATAACTATCGCATACGGGTGAATCAAAAAAACAATGCCATCCTGTACACAGTTGTAAGAAGAGTATTTGTAGGTGTTACTGTTGAGAGTTTCAGCATCTTCCCCAATCCCGCAACCGACAGGATCACTTTAAGAGGCAATTTTGATGCTTCTGCTACGGTACGATTGATAGATGTTTCCGGGAAGATCATATTGAATACCCGCACAGGCATTGCTGCTGTTGCAGAAATAAAATTACCCGCACTCGCATCAGGTGTTTATATGTTGCACATCAACAATGGCGTTGAGAAACTCGTCATCAGATAGCATAAAAAAAGCGGCTCCGTCAGAGCCGCTTGTGAAATCACCCGTCCTATAATATTTTTATTGTTTAGACTGTTCCCATTTACCACCGGTGGTAGCATTGTCATTCCATCCCCATGTTCCACTCAATTTTCCTGTAGCAGGATCATATGTTGCCACTACCGAGAAGATCGTATTCAAAGGCGCCTTCCACTGGTATTTTGCAGTAAATGTATTTCCATTCATGCTCCAGGTTCCACTTCCCTTTGATTCACCAGATGAATTAAGCTCTTCAATTATGCCTCCTGGTTTCACATTCAGGCAATAATAGATCGTGGGAGCATCATTCTGATATCCATATTTCCCAACCCATTTTCCTTCAATAGCCGTAGTTGGAGGAGTTGGTAAATCATCATTGTTATCCTTTTTGCAGGAAAAAAAAGCCGTCGACAAAAGCAACGCTACAATGTAAAATTTGAGAAACTTCATTTTGTTAAAAGGTTTAATGATTAATGACTTTCGATTATGGTGCAAAACTATATCGGCGATTTCCGCTATTATAACAGTGGTGAGCAGATGGGGCTTTTTTTGAGTAAACTGCAGGGAAACCCTTAAGAGCTAATGATTAAAACCTGATGAATAACATAAATAGAAAAGCCCCAATCCCTACGCCGATAATTATCGGGGTCAGGACCGGGGCACGCTACTGCAATATATGATGATGGGTATGGTTAGAACTTTGAGAACTGTTCCATGAATTCCTGGCGCCTGTTACGGGAAATACTGATATTGGCACCATCATCCATGATAATATAACCGCCTTCGCCTCTCACATATTTTTTGATATGGTTCAGGTTAATGAGAAATGAATTATGTACTCTGAAGAAATCCGGCCCGCTCAAAGTTTCGTCAATCTCCTTCAACACTTTTGATACAAGTATCTTTTTACCACCAGTGAGGACCACGCTTGTATAATTGCTTTCCGCCTGACAATACAGAATATCCTGGGTAGGAACAAAGATCATCCCATCTCCGGATGTGAGTGCTATGCGCTGAGGAGCCGGTTTAGCCGATTGTTTAATATTTTGAAATAGCAGATCAATTTGTTCTTTGGAAGGAGAGGCTTTCTTTTCTTCAATGCGACGGATCGTTTCTTTCAGGTCTTCCGGATCAACAGGTTTCAGCAAATAATTCAGTGCGCTGTATTTAAAAGCCTTTATTGCAAACTGATCATAGGCCGTACAGAATACCACGTCAAAAAACAGCTTGTCAAACTGCTCCAGCATATCAAACCCGTTCATATGAGGCATTTCAATATCCAGGAACACAAGATCAGGCTGAAATTTATGGATCGCTTCAATTCCCTTACTGGCTGCATTGCACATTGCTTCTATCTGCACCTGCGGGCAATAGGTCTTTAATAACCATTCCATCATTTCCAGGCTGTTGCTTTCATCATCGATCAAAACAGTACGTATCATGTTTAATATTTTGACTTTTTCTCAGTGAATCTGGCGATTATTAGCTAGTGATTATACTGGTATCTTCAAAATTACTTTTGTACCTGCCGCTTCGCCATGTCCATTCTTCAAATCGATTATCTCTACACTGGCATTCAACTCCGCATGTTTGTTCAACAGGCTAAGCCTGTTTTCCGTCAATTGCATGCCGAGGGATTTCCGGGATGTGGCGCTCTTACTTCTCAACTCTTTCGCCTTATCTCTTCCCACGCCATTATCCTCTATAGTACATTCCAACATGGAATCTCCATTCATACTCACTCTCACACTCAGGTGGCCATTGCTCTCTTTGTGAAGTAATCCATGCCAGATGGCATTCTCAACATAAGGTTGAATGATAAGCGGAGGAAGTTCTACCGTATCAGAACCCAATTTGTTCTCCACCTTTACCTCATAGGTAAACTTCTTATCAAACCGCAAGGCCTCCATTTCTATATACAGCTTCAATGCTTCCAGCTCATTGGTAAGGGTCACATTCTTGCTGTTGGAGTTATCCAGTATCAGCCTGATCAGCTTTGCAAATTTTGTCAGGTACAGGGATGCTGTAGTCTGATCACTTTTTACGATATACCTGTTAATACTATTCAGGCAATTGAAAATAAAATGAGGATTCATCTGGGCCCTCAACGCCTGCATCTCCACTTCCGTCATTTTTTGTTGGGTATTCATTAAGATCGCCTGAGCCTTCCTTCTTTCTCCTTCCGCCCTGGCTCTCACTATCTTATTTGCGCACAAGGACGCAATTGTGGTGAGAATTGACAAATGCTTTTGAGTGAAAAACCCTTTTTTTGAGTGCTCGCAATCAATAACGCCCAGCACCTTCCCGTCTGAAATGATTGGAACCGTTATCTCAGACAGCCTGCGCACATCATCAACAATATAGCGGGGGTCCTTTGCAGTGTCAGGCACTATCTCAGCCCTGCCACTAAAGCCCACACTTCCCACTATACCCTTACCCATGGGGATGCCGATTGGGCTGCTGATCTCAAACTCTTTGGGGCTCTTGGGACCATGTGCGGCTTTCTGCACCAACTCGCCGCGTTCTTCATTCACCAGGTAGATTACACAATCTTCAAACTGAAGCCGGCCAATACAATTCTTGGCAACATCCCAAAGAATATCATCTTCTGTCTGCTGTTCAGACAAGCTCGTAGCAAAATAATTGATCACCTGCTCGGTTTCTATCTCCTCCTGCTTTTCCCTGATCTTATTATTATGTTGTACAATGAAATAATAAATGGTTCCAATGACAACGCTTAGCAATGCGCCAATAAACCACCACCGCTGCCAGAACGGAGGAATTATTACAACATTGATCTCGTTTACTGAAGTTGTCCAGTTAACACCATCCGGGCTTGCTTTTACCGTAAACGTATAATTGCCTGATGCAAGCGCAGTATATCTTGCTTCCCTTATGTCTGTTTTCTGCCAGTCCTTATCTATTCCTTCCAGTTTATACTGGTATTGCATATTTCCGGATCCATTAATATTAACTGCTGTAAAACGGAACGTGATAGCATTCTTTGAAAAAGGAAGTTTCAGTTGTTCATCACCATCCAGTCGAACAACTGAATCCGGCAATGCTGCCTGGTAAACAGTTACCTTAAAGGGTGTGGTATTCGTTAATAATTTATTCGGATAAAAATAATTTATGCCTTCCTGGCTGCCCCAGATCAATTCTCCATCACGTTTTTTAAAACAGGCATCTATCCTGAAACCACTGATGGTTACTCCTGCATTATCACTGAAATACTGAAGATTACCAGTATCAGGATTATATTTGAAAAGACATTTATCATTTGAGACCCACATATAGCCTTCATCATCACATAATAAACCAAAGCACCGGTTATATTTAAGTCCATTGCTCTTAGTGTATGAGTTTATTTTATCATTCGCATTGATAATACTGAATCCCATAATGGTAGCTACATAAATGTTGCCCTTCTTATCTTCCTTTACCTGAAGGCAGGTATTATTGATCAATCCATCTTTACCAGTAAACAATTTCAATTCCTGCTTTGAAGGATCATACCGGTAAACACCATCACTTCCTGTTCCCATCCAGATCCGGTGTTTGCTGTCTTCAAAAAGGCAAATGATACGTTTACCGTTGAATTCTTTTAATACAGGGTGGTCCCGGAAAGTGTTGATAGCCCTGGTTTTGGGATTAATGGAAAAGATGCCATTATTGTTACAGGCCCAGATAGTACCATCAGAATGTGCGAGTAGATCATGAATGAAATAACTGAACATGGCCTTGCCGAGTGTTGTGTCATAGGTTAGCTTCGTAAATTTTCCAGTGGCTTCATCAAACGATACCACGCCATCTCCCTGAACACTGGCCCATAAGGTTCCTAAATTATCATATGCCAGTGCACGAAAGGTGAGTCTTCTTGTTCCCTGTACTTTAGCCTGCAGGTATTGATAATAAAACTGGGATTCTTTCTTTTCCTGATCCCAACGTATCAGCCGATCATACGCCGCGATCCATAATCTTCCCTTCGGATCTTCCTCCATTTCATTGATAAAGCCATCAAACAGGTCACCGTTTTTATCACGAAACACTTTTCTAAATGAGGCTCCTCTATAATTAATATTAACGATGCTTACGCCTGAAGTATAACTTCCTACTATTACCTCTCCATTCTTCCCCGCTAACACACAGGAAGTGGAGTTACCGCCAAGAGAACCCGGATCAAGGGGATCATGTGTAAAACGGTTAAGTGTTCCATTGGGATCAATGGTTATAAGACCCGCAAAATTGGTTGCCACCAGTAATTGACCGTTTACAGCCAGGGCAACATCTGAAAGTGCAGTATTGAATTTTTTGCCGTTCTCTTCGTTCTCAATCCTGTATTCTTTTGTCTCTTTTGTATGGATATCCACGATATCAACAACGCCAGGCTGAAGGCCAACTGCTATTTTATCCTTACCGAATGGGCAGGCACTATAAGGAATAGTAAAAGCCTGTTGAAAGATGATCTTCTTTGTTGCGTAATCCAGGATCACAACATCATTCTGAAAAACGAATATGAATTTATCATCTTCATAATGCTGTACATCTAGGAATGCTGAGTCACGGAACCTGGATGGCAGCCACCAGAGCGGTTCCCATTTTTTGGTAGCATTATTATAATTGAACTGCCCCTTATCTGTTTGTAATAACAAGCCGGCAGACTTTGTTTGAAACACTGCCTGTCCGTTAAATGATGAGATCGAATCCTGCAGTTTAACCCGGTGGAATCTGCGCTTTGCGTCCATCCAGCAAATCCCTTCGCCAAAACAGATCCATAACCTGTTGCTGCTGTCAACCGTTAACTGGGCAAAGCTGTTGGAGGGAAATTCGGGTACCTGTTCCCTGGAATAGGAAGTAATGCTGTAGCCGTCAAATACATTAAGCCCATCAGCAGTACCGATCCATAATAACCCGTCACGATCCATTACCAGTGACCGGATATTATTGTCAGACAGGCCATTGGCCCTGTTAAGATGATGAAATGAATGCAATTGCGCAGGCAAACGGAACTGTAGCCCGGCTGAGAATAATAAAAGCAGGAAGGCAGAAAGCAGGCATCTCATTTACAATACTAATCTCCCAACCTAAAAATAGCCTATTCCCTGAGCGCTTTCAAAAACATTGAGTGGATGACAATTACCCTGAGCGGGTGACGGGTAAACTGAGTAGAGGAAGCCTATTTATTCTTCTGCCACCATTTATAGCCAATATATCCAACAATGGCAAAAGGGGCAAATGCAAGATAAAGAATGCCGGCATTAAGACCTGCGGCTGGTTTTTCCCCTAATTGCTGGGCGGTTTTAGTACAGATAGAGCATTGGGCGGAGAGGGTAAAAGAAAGGAGGAAAAAACAGCAAAAGACCGCCAAATAGATCCAAACACTCTTTTTCATACGTGCCATTTTTTACAAAGGTACCCCAGATTTCGAAATTTGGAAATTTCGAAATCTGATTAAGCTGTTTCAGTACTCATCCTTTTGCTATTCTTCTTTCTTTCCTCTTCATCCAGTATCACCTTACGCATGCGAATAGTCTTGGGAGTCACTTCAATACATTCATCAAACTGAATATATTCCATGCATTCTTCCAGGGTCATCAGGGTTTTAGGAGCAATTCGGGCTGCATCATCACTACCACTTGCACGGTGGTTAGTCAGTTTCTTGGCTTCTGTAGCATTAACTACCAGGTCACCAGGTTTGATGTTCTCAGCAATGATCTGTCCTGCATATACTTCTTCACCTGGATCAACAAAAAAGCGACCCCTGTCCTGAAGTTTGTCGATAGAATAACCAGTTGTTCTTTCTGTATTCTTTGACAACAGTACTCCATTATTCCTTCCGGGAATTTGTCCCTTCCAGGGTTTATATTCAGTAAAGCGGTGAGCCATGATTGCTTCACCAGCTGTATTCGTCAACATATTGCTACGCAGTCCGATCAATCCGCGGGAAGGACTTTCCAGCACATTGGGATCCTAAGCTTAGAATTCCACGTGGACAAGTTGTCGCG
>JADMIO010806546.1_pt1 | contig 19728 bp, 12 predicted proteins | sample 8958161 | NCBI WGS metagenome assembly JADMIO01 (sample SAMN16585339, study PRJNA669376) | soil metagenome | isolation source: Crop rotation soil | place: USA: Cullars Rotation, Alabama | collected 2011
CGCGACAACTTGTCCACGTGGAATTCTAAGCTTAGGATCCCAATGTGCTGGAAAGATGAGGCGTTGACGGAGGCCAAGAAGGCGGGGAAGACTCGGTTCGTGGGATTCACGGGTCACAAGGATCCGCACATACATCTTTATATGATCGAGTCGGCGAAGAAGCACGGGTTGCAGTTCGACACCGTGCAGATGCCGATCAACGTGATGGACGCGCATTTCCGGAGCTTCGGAAAACTGGTGGTGCCGGAGGCGCAGAAGGCCGGGATCGCGATACTCGCGATGAAGAGCATGGGGAGCGGGGTGATTCTCAAGAGCAAGACGGCGTCGGCGGAGGAATGTTTGCAGTTCGCGTTGTCGCAGCCGGCGTCGGTGGTGATCACGGGGATCGATAGCCAGCAGATTCTGGATCAGGCTTTTCGCGTGGCGAGCGCGTTCAAGCCGCTGACGTCGACGCAGGTGTCGGCGATTCTTTCGAAAACTGCGGCGGCCGCTGCGAATGGCGAGTTCGAGCTGTTCAAGACGAGCTCACATTTTGACAGTACGGCGCAGCATCCGGAGTGGTTGGGCGAGGAGACGGCTCGGGTGAAGGAGTTGGGTCGCGAGGGATGACAAACCCGCTCGAGGCGCGACCGTCAGGGAGCGCGTTCTTGTGCGATTCGAAAACGCACGCTTGGCTCGCGCGGCGAGAACGCGCTTCCTGACGGTCGCGCCTCAAGGTCGAAACCGCACGCTCGATAGCCCGCGCCACGCCACGTGAGCGATGATGGACGGATGCGAATTCTCGTGTGCGTCCTCACGCTGGCGGCATGCCTCCAGGCTCAGACGAAGTCGAAACAAGCCGAGGTGGATCGCATCTTCGGCGGATTCAATACACATACGCCGGGATGCGCGGTGGGTGTCGGCGATCACGGGAAGGTCGCGCTGCGCGCCGGTTACGGCATGGCCGACCTGGAACGCGGGGTCGCCGTCAACGCGGACACGGTGTTCGAGAGCGGATCGGTCGCGAAACAATTCACGGCGATGGCACTGATCCTGCTCGCGCAGCAGGGCAAGATTTCGCTCGATGACCCGATGCGCAAATATCTGCCGGAGTTGCAGGACGTCGGCGCGCCGGTCACGATCCGGCAAATGATTTCGCACCTCAGCGGGCTGCGCGAATGGCGATTGGTCGCGACGTTTTCGGGGATGCCCGAAGGCACCTACGTTCTCGATAATCACGATCTGCTGCGCATGGCGGCGCGGCAGCGCGCGCTGAACTTCGATCCCGGCAGCGCGTGGAGCTACACCAACACGGGGTTCAACATCGCGACGATTCTGATCGAGCGCGCCTTGAACAACGGCAAGACGTTCCCGGATTTCACGCGCGAGACGATTTTCGAGCCGCTGGGGATGACGCATACTCGCTGGCGCGACGATTTTCGCGCGGTGGTGCCGGGACGCGCTCTGGCGTATACGTCGCGCGGAGGTAGTGGCTGGACGCAGGACACGCCGGTCGAAAATATTATCGGCGCGGGCGGCATGCTGAGCACTGTCGGCGACTGGCTGCTGTGGAACGAAAATTTCACGCACGCGAAAGTCGGCGGGCCGGAGGTCGTGAAACTGCAGCAGACCCCCGCGGTGCTCACCGGCGGAAAGACGATCTCGTACGCTGCGGGTTTGACTGTCGCGACGTTCGATGGATTGCGTGAGGTCTCGCATGGCGGATCGACCGGCGGGTATCGAACGTGGATCGGCCGCTATCCCGATAAAGGCGTCTCGGTCGCGGTGATGTGCAATTCCGCGCAGGCGGACGCGATGCTGCTGGCTCGCGAAACGGCTCGACTGTGGACGGGCGGAGTCGCAGCACCTGCGCCGACGTCAGTCGCGGTCGACGCGGCGACGCTCGAAAAATTGACAGGCATGTATCGCAGGGTTCGCGATAACACGGTCGGCGAACTGCGAGTCTCGAACGGCAAGCTGATGTTCGAACGTCAGACGCTGATCCCGCTGGGCGCGTCTGAATTCGCGGCCGGGCAAAACAAATTCGTCTTCGCGAATAGTCGCTTTACGCAGGCGACTCCGGATGGGGATGTGATCTATGAGCGCGTCGAGCCCGCGCATCCCTCGGATGCCGACCTGGCCGCGCTAGCGGGCAAGTATGAGAGCGCGGAGACGGCGAGCTCGGTTGCAGTCGCGGCGAAGGGCGGGGAACTGACGCTCGCCATCGGTTGGAATAAACCGATCCGCCTGCGTCCGACGTTCCGCGACGGCTTCGTCATGGAGAATCGCGGGACCTCGATCGTGTTCCATCGCGATCCGTCAGGCAAAGTCACCAGCTTGAGCGCGGGCGAAGATCGCGTGTGGGATCTGCGCTTCACGCGAGTCGCGCAGTGACGGCGTCGAACGATACCTTCGACCGCACCGGCATTTTAGTCGCCGTCGGCGTGTTCCTCGCGCTGATGGTCGACGGCATGGATCTGCAAATGCTGTCGCTCGCGTTGCCGAGCATCTCCAAAGATCTCCACCTTTCGAGCGTGCGCGCGGGCGCGCTCGGCACGTACACGCTGATCGGCATGGGAGTCGGCGGGGCGATCGCGGGCTGGCTGGCCGATCGCATCGGGCGAGTCCGCGTGGTGCAAACGTCGGTCGTGATTTTTTCAGTGCTCACGGGCGCGATCGCGTTGTGCCACACGTATTGGGAGCTCGCGATCATGCGTTTCGCGTCGGGCATCGGGCTCGGATCGTTGTACAGCGTCGGCACACTGCTCGCCACCGAATTCGTACCGACCCGCATGCGAACCACGGTGCTCGGAACGCTGCAAGCCGGCTGGTCCGTCGGATACGTGGTCGCGGCGCTGCTTTCGTCGTATCTGTTGCCGCGCGTCGGATGGCGATCGCTATTCGCTTGCGCGGTCGCGCCTGGATTGATCACGCTCGCGGTGTTGTGGAAAGCGCCCGATCCGCCGAGCTGGCTCGCGACGCGGCGCAGCGCCGGGTCAGCGGGCCCACATCCGTTTTGGGTGATGTGGCAAGACGCCAGCGTGCGGACGACGTTCCTGCTGTGGTCCGTCACATCGATCGCGCTGCAGTTCGCTTACTACGGCGCGAATACGTGGCTGCCTAGCTACCTGGTGAAAGATCTCGGCGTGAGTTTGCAGAACACCGGGTGGTATGTGGCCGGGACGTACACGATGATGGTGGTCGGCAAGATCATCACTGGTCTGCTCGCGGATTTGTTGGGACGTCGCGCGATCTGGGTCGGTGTTGGAGTCGCCGCGGCGGTATATCTGCCGATCCTGATTTACACGGCGACGGCATCGAACGTCGCGTACCTTCTGCTCGCGTTCGGATTCTTGTACGGCTCGCCGTACGCCGTGAACGCCACGTATCAGAGCGAAAGCTTCCCGGCGAACGTGCGCGGCACCGCGGTGGCGATGTCGTACAACGTCGGCCGCATCGGATCGATCATTTCACCGGTGCTCATCGGCGTGACGGCGACAAATTATTCCATTGGGCTCGGCATGGGGCTGCTGGGAATTTCGTACGCGATTTGCGCGTTGGTGCCGGGGATTTTCATTCGCGAAAAAATGTACGATCCGAAAGCGTTGGAGACATGTACTACGAAACCGGCAGCAACGATCACGGCCTGACCTACAATCCCCTGAAGGCGTGCGTCGCGCCGCGGCCGATCGGCTGGCTGACGACGATCGATTCCAACGGACGAGTGAATCTTGCGCCGTTCAGCTTCTTCAATCTGCTGAGCTACGATCCGCCGTTCGTGATGTTCTCCGCCGGCACGCACGAAGCCGACGGCGGCAAGAAAGATTCGGTCGCGAACGTGGAAGCGACCGGCGAGTTCGTCTACAACATGGCGACCTGGGATCAGCGCGACCAGATGAACCAATCCGCGATGCTGGTCGATCGCGATGTCGACGAGCTCGCGGCGACGGGACTCGAACCTCTTCCGTCGCGCCTGGTGCGCCCCCCCCGAGTCAAAGGATCGCCCGTCCACTTCGAATGCCGTTTGCATCAGGTGGTGACGCTGCCCGGCCGCACGCCCCGCCTCGAGCATCACGTCGTGATCGGACGAGTGGTCGCGGTGCACATCGACGACACCGTTCTGACCGATGGCCGCGTCGATCTCTTGAAAGTCCGGCCGATCGCGAGGCTCGGGTACAAGGACTACTGCGCTGTCGAGTCGATCTTCCAAATGGAAAAGCGCACACCCGAGGATCGCCGATAGATCGTACGACGCCGCGGTTCCAAATCGATCTGCCCAACGAAAGTGGTAGCCTTTCCCGATGAACATCCTGTTGTGGATCCTCCAGATCCTCGCTGCCCTTGTCTACGGATCCTCGGGCATCATGAAAGTTTTCATGTTCGACAAGGTGAGCGCCGACGTGCCATCTTTTGGCGCGCTGCCGCGCGGAGCATGGACCGTTCTCGGCATCGTCGAGCTCCTGTGCGTGCTCGGACTGATCCTCCCGGCGGCTTTGCACTGGCAACCGAGGCTTGTCATCGTCGCCGCCTCAATCCTGGCCGCCGAAAGCCTGATCTTCGTCTACGTCCACGTCAAGTATCGCGAAACCCCGACCATCATCATGATGTGCGTACTCGGCCTGCTCATGGCGTTCCTCGCCTACGGCCGTTCTGTCTACTTGCCCTAATGATGCGTCGCTAAGATCACGCCGCTCTGCATCGCGACGCCGTTGTACGTCCCTGTCAACGCGTTGTCGCCGTCCGGCGCCGTTAACGGTACCACTACATTCAATTGATACAAACCAGGCGATACCAAACCCGCGAACGTAACCTGCGCCTGAATCCCGCCCACCTTGATCACCGGCAGCTGCGGCAGTGTCCCGCCCTGCGATACCGATCCGCTCACGATCGCCTGCGATGTCGCGCCCAATCCGTTCGCGTACAAGATGATCGTTTCGCCGGGAACCGCAGGAGTACTCGCCCCCGGATACAGCGTCGTCGGCCCGATCAACGTTCCGTTCACGTGAGTCGCCGTCGCATGCACGCCGTCGAACACGAAGAACGACGGCGATAGCGCCTGCCCCGCCACCGTCAGCGAACTCGTCTTCCCGTTGTACGCGAGCTTCACTTCCACCGATCCCGGCAGCGCATCCGGCGGCGTCAAAATATTGATCTGCTTCTCGCTCACGAAATAAATGAACGCGGGCTTGCCGTTCACCATGACGCTCACGCCGTCAATCGAGGTCGGCATTTGCCCGTTCTTGAAATCGTCGCCGCCCCACACCCGCTGCGTTCCCGCGAGTGACGATCCCTTCACCTCCACCCACGTATTCGGCGCCAGCGTCGCCGCCTCGCCGAACGCATTCGCCACCAGATTCACTGAGGGCGTTCCCGCTACCGGTGCGGGAGCTGCAACGCCAAGTACACGGCGAATTCGAAAATTGCCGAAGTCCGCGATGTACAAATTGCCTGCAGCATCGATCGCCACCGCTTCCGGCTGATTCAACTGCGCGTTGATCGCCGGCCCTCCGTCGCCCTTGAACCCGAGATTGCCGTCGCCCGCCACCGTCTTGATGAAACCAGTCGCCGCGACCACCTCGCGCACTTTGTGATTGTCGGGATCGGCGAAGAACACGTTGCCCGCGCTGTCCACCGCAATCCCCAGCGGGTCGATGGACGCACTGGCCGCCGCGCCTCCGTCGCCCGACGCGCCGCGCTGTCCGTTGCCCGCTACGGTCGATATGATCCCCGAACTCGTCACTTTGCGAATCTTCGCCGCGCCCACGTCGGAGATATACAAACTCCCCTCGCCGTCGATCGCGATCGCGAATGGCGAACTGATCTTCGCGCTGGTCGCAGCTCCGCCGTCGCCCGAGTCACCGAACGTCGTGCCCGCATACGTGTGAATGGTGCCATCGCCCGTCACGCGCCGTACCCGAGCATTACTCGTCTCGGCGATATACACGTTCCCCGCGCCATCCACGGCCACGCCGCGCGGATCGATCAACCCCGTCGCAGTTGCCGCGGCTCCATCCGCGGCCGCGATCTGCGTCCCGTTTCCCGCGATTGTCGAAATCACGCCGGCGTTATCCACTTTGCGGATGCGCCGGTTTCCCGAGTCCGCGATATAAACATTCCCGCCGCCGTCGATCGCGATTCCCTGATATTGATTGAGCGGCGGATTCAACGCAGCCTTCGTCGCCTGCCCGCCATCGCCCGAAAATCCCTGCGTGCCATTGCCGGCCGTAGTCGCGATCGTGCCGCCTGCGATTTTGCGCACAGTGAAGCAGGCCGAATCCGCAGCGTAAACCGCTCCGTTCGTATCGATCGCCAATCCGATGAGCCGAGTGAACAGAGCCGTCGTCGTCAACGCGCCGTCCGCCGCGCAGTTCTGAATTCCGTTGCCGGCGAACGTGCTGATCGTCCCCGTCCCCGCCGTCACCTGGAATCCGACATTCACGGTCACCGGCGATCCGCCCGCGCTCACCGGAGGCGTCACGGTGATCGTGCCCTGATAGAGGTTCGCGACCAGCGCCGTCGGGTCGGCGGTTACCGTCACCGTCAGCGGCGTGTTTCCGCTGGTTGGACTCACGCTGAGCCACGATCCTCCCGACGCGGCCACCGTCACGTTTAGCACGCCGACGTTGCTCGTCACGTTGAACGTCTGTTTCGCAGGGACCGTGCCGCCGATTTGATAACTGAACGTCATCGACGTCGTGCTCAACGAGATCGGCGGTGCTGCGCTCGCCGAGACTTTGCGCACGCGCCCGTGGTTTGAATCGGCAATCAATAGATTCCCATTGCCGTCGATCATCAATCCGATGGGCAACGCGAGGCTCGCGTTCGTGGCGGCGCTGCCGTCGCCAAAATTTCCGCCCACGTTCGCGCCGCCCGCATATGTGCTGATCGTGCCGGCGCCGTTCACTTTGCGAACTTTGTTGTTGAACTCGTCGGCGATGTAGAGATTTCCCGCGGCATCCACCGCCAGGCCCGCGGGCGTCGATAATTGCGCGGAAGTCGCGGCGCCGCCATCGCCAGCGGTGCCAGTCCCGCCGTTGCCTGCGTAGGTGGTGATCACCCCGGCCACGATCTTGCGCACGCGATTGCTTCCGTCCGACACATACAGATTGCCCTGCGCATCGAAGGCGAGCCCAGCGGGCGTCGAAATTCCGGCATTGATCGCGGGGCCGCCATCGCCCGAAAAGTTCACCAAGCCGTTGCCCGCGAATGTCGATATCGTGCCGCCTGGCGTGACCTTACGAATCCGCCGATTGTTCGTGTCGACGATGTAGAGATTGTTTTGCGAATCGACGGCCAGCGCGGTCGGACTGTTGAGCGTCGCGCTGGTGGCCGCACCGCCGTCGCCCGTGAATCCCGCCGTGCCAGTGCCCGCGAACGTGCTGATCACACCCGCCGGCGTCACCTTACGAATCCGGTGATTCAACCGGTCCGCGATGTAGACGTTGTTCGCCGAATCCACCGCGACGCCCGACGGCTGATTCAACCCGGCGCTCGCGGCCTGACCGCCGTCGCCCGAGAAGTCGCGATTGCCTGTGCCGGCGAACGTCGAAATCACCCCGGCTGCGTTGACTCGCCGCACGCGCTGATCCTGCCCATCGGCGATGTAAATATTTCCTAGCGAATCGACAGCCACGGCGCCAGGCTGCTGCAAGGTTGCGGCCGTAGCCGCTCCACCGTCGCCCAATCCATTCCCGCCGCCTCCCGCGATGGTGGTGATCGTCTGTGCTTGTACCGTGAACCAGAGAGCGAGGCCAAGAAGAATCCGCATGCCTCTATATGCGAGCTAGTCCCCGCTTTTGTCGAAAAAACCGCTCAGCGAAACTGACGCTTATAGAAAAAATCCATCCCGAAGATCCCGTTCTCATCTCGAGTCGCTACCGCCGAAAATTTCGGCGTCATCGCCCACTCCACTCGAATCAACTCCGAATTCGACTGGCTCAAGTCCTGCGAATACGTGAACGTGATCGTGTTCGATACCCGCTGCTGCAGAGTCAGCCGCGCGATCGGCAGCGCCGACCCGCCCGCGAACGTCGGATCGATTCTCAACTGGCTCACGCCGAATACCCGTTGCAACCGGCTGGCGAGCGGTGATGCCACGGTCTGGCTCACCAGCGCGCTCGCGCCCATCTCGCCGACAGACTGGCTCGGCGCCGGAGCCTGCGACGCCACAATCGCCGGATCCGACGACGGTCTCTTCCCCGTCGCCAGCAGGCTTACGATTTCGTCGAACTGCAGCGGCGGATCCGATACGTAGCTTAGCTTCAGATTGTCCATCGGGCCTTGCACGGTCAGCGTGACGTTGATGTTCTTCACGGTGGTCGCCAAGCTGATGTTGATCTGCGGTTCGATCGCGCCCGGATTGTAGAACGCAACCAACCCGCGATTCACCGTGTATTGATTCCCGAAGAAGATCATGTCGCCTTGCGAGATTGTGACGCGGCCCACCATTCCCGCCTGCTCCAGCGTTCCTGTCACAGTCACGTCGGCCTGCGCTTCCAGCGTCTGCGCGAACGTCGTCTGGAAGCGGGCATCCGGCGCCGTGCGCACGCGAATGTCGAGCCGGATCGACGACATCACGCCTGAGCTCGACGCGCCCGTCGCCTTCGGCCCGTTTCCATGTGCCAGTTCCGCCAGCATCGAACCGATGTCGCTCTGCGGATTGAAGCCCGCGCGCTCCACCGTGACCGTGCCGTTGATCACGCTGCGATCCGTCGTGCCCGCCATTGTCAGATTCGCGCTGTTCACCACGCTCACGCCTTGATATCTCGTGCGCACATGCGATGCATTCGCGCGCAGCGTATAGCGAAAAGCCCCCGCGTTCCGCGTAGCGAAGCCTGTTAGCGTCAACTTGCCTCCGCCCGATTCCGCCGTCAGATTCGTAATGCTCGCCGTCTCGCCGCGCAGCGCGATCGTTCCGTTGGCATTGGCGATTCCGTTCGAGATGCCTTCGAAATTGATCGACGCGTTCTTCAACTCCGCGCTCCCGCTCAACATTGGCTGTGTTGCCGCGCCTCGCACCAGCGTGTCGAGCGCCACCGACCCGGAAGCGTGAATGTCCTTGTCGATCTGCTCCAGCAACTTCAAATCGGTGTTCGCCTTCACCGTCAGATTCAGCGGACTCGCTCCTGAGAACTGCGCGGTGCCCGCGGCCGTAATTTCCGTCGACGGCCCCGTCAGATGCGCGTTGCGGATGCGCAGCGTCTGTTGCGAATAATCGAGCGCGATCGTGCCGTCATTCTTGAGCGCGATGCCCTGTTTCGTCGTCATCTCCAGCCGCGGCACTTCGATGCTCGCGTTCAGCAATTCAGGTTTCAGCGCGGGACCGTTCACCGATGCGCGCGCTTCGAGAGTCGCGTCGAAGTCAGGCTGTATCGAACTGTTGCCGCTCAGGTATGGGCGCAGATTCGAATACCGCAGATTCGAGATCGTGACCGTCGCAGTGATCGGCAAATTCGCTGTGGGCTTCGCTTCTCCCGTGAATTCAATCTTCGAGCTCGCGAAATTCGACGTGCCCCGCAGCGCGATCGCGCCGTTGCGCGATTCCGCCGTGAACGCCGCGTCTCCGAACGCTTTGCCGTTGTAGCTGATCGCGCTCGCGTTCACATTTCCATCGAGCTTCTTGACCGTCAACTCGCGATTCGCGGCCAGCGTCGCCGCGCCGTTCAACGACAGCTTCAACGTGCCATCGATCGCCGCATTCGCATCTCGTACGTTGCGCACCCGCGCCAGCCGCAACCCCGCGCTATCCGTCTTGAACTCGATCTCGCCTTCATCGAATCGATTTCGCGGATGCCGGAACGTCCCGCTGGCACGAATGGATCCCGCCGGGGAAGACGCGGTTAAACTTCGTAGTTCCGCTAGTTGTTCCTCCAGGCGTACATCGGCCGTCATGGAATCGACGGGCTCCCCATAAATCACCGCCGAGTTCAAGGTAATCGAAGCCGTACCAGTCGGGTCCGCGACCGTTCCGTTCACCTTGCCTGTTAATCCAAACTTGCCGCTCACCGGCAGCTTCTGATCCGTCAACGCCAACAGCGGTTCGATCGACGCATTCTGAATCGACACGTCGGCCGACAGCGGGAAATCCTTCAGCTCCGCTTTCGCGACTTTCATCAAGTCGATCGTCGGCAGCGTTGTTGATCCTGCAACATGAATTGCCGCGCCCGTCATATTCGAGTCCGCGCGCGCATTCACTCGCGACCCCGCTGAATCCACATGCGCCGTCAGATTCCCGTAATTCTGCTTGGCGTCGCGAACACTATTGGCCTGTACATCCGCGTTGAGACTCGACAGCAGAATTTCCGTCTCGCTGATCTTGGCGGTGGCGGTCGCATTCAACTGAACCGTCCCGTTGAGCCCAACGTGCATTTTCGTCAGCGGAGCGATGGTCGCGAGTTCGACTCCGCTGCTGCTCATTCGCAAATTCGCCGTACCCTCCAGCAGATTCTCGCGGTTGTGCGAATACGTTCCGGTCACATTCACGCGCGCGTTGCCCAAAGCGATCTCCGACGACGTCAGCTTGATCAACTGATCCGCGAGCTCAACATCCAAACTCGCCCGATCGAACGGTTGATCGTAGACGACGCCGTTCAGCGCGTTCACACGAATCGTCCCCACAGGATTCCCGACCGTGCCGCCGATCTTCGCCGATGCCGTCAACGCTCCCTTAGCTGGAATCTGCGGCTCTCCGGCCAAAGCCAATGCATCGGCGATGTCGCCATTCTGAAGATCGGCGTCGACTTGCAGCGCTGAACGATTATCGAGATTCCAATCCCGCATCCTGACCGATCCCGAAAACCTCGCGAGCAATGTCTGCCGAGCGAGCGTTCCGTCGCGTACAGTTACACCCGACTTCGAAGCCGTGAACGTCGCGTTGAGCCTATCGAAAGGCCGCGAGTTCATCGCGAAATTCGTAGCTTCAGCCGTGCCCGAGATCTGCGGATTCGTGATCGCGCCGTCGACGTTCGCATTCGCGGTGATCTGGCCCCCACGGTTCAACGTCACCGGCATCGCGAGCAGCGGTGCGAAATCCTTGGTGTCCGTCGACACGAGCTTTACATCAAGATGCCGCCCCAGAGTGCCCGCGAAATCGACTCGAGAGTGCGCCAGCACAACGTTGCTATGCGCGAAATCGACCGAGTCCGCAGCGCCGTTGTAGTTCGCGTGAATTTCTCCACGAACTGGCACGCCGCGGCCGCCCGGAACGATGCGCAGATTCGCGCGAGCCCGCAAACCCGCGCTCCCCTTCGCGTTCAGATCATCGGTGAGAGAGACGTCCCCGTTCGCTGCGCCTGCGTAGCCGTGCAGCGCCACTCCACCGGTTGAGATCGACGACGTAATCGCCAGCTGATTGTTGTTCAATTTCGCGCTACCCTTCAACTCCGCAGTCATCCCGCGCGCAGTCACGTTCAATTGGAATGGTGCCTCCTGCAGGTTCCCAGCGCTTTCGCGAATCGTAAAATCTCCGTCGACGAAACACGGCACAGAGCCCTCGCAGAGATCCGCCGCCAGACCCGCTGTCTTTTGCACTTCTTCGAGCGAAATATGGGCGATCGCGTGCGCCGAAATCTGCGGCGAATCCATGTGCGAGATCGAAGCTTCCATCACGATCTGCGACTTCTCCGTCGTCAGGCGCCCGCCCTTGACGTCGATACTGTCTTTGCCGATCTCTACCGGTAGATCCAGAGTTCCGTTGAGAGGCGCGGCCTTACCTTGGACCACGTGCAACGCACCCACGTGCAGCGATCCGGTGTATCCGGCCGGCAGCATCCGATACGCGAGCTGCGTCCGCAAGTCCGTACCATGTGCGGTAAGTGGAACACTCTGCTGCGCGAATGCGATCGATGTGTTGCTGATCTCGAATTGGTGAATCGCCAAATCCACGACAGTCTCCAGAGCTAACTTGTTGGACTTCTTCACCACCTTGGGCTCGGGAACATTCGTCGACCCATCGGGATAGACGATGACGTTCGCCGAAGCCTGATCCACGCCGAGATATTCCAGATCCACAGTCTTCTTCAGGCCCGCGAGCAGCTTCAATCTCAAGTCGATCTTCTGCGCGCGAAACAGCGGAGCCTCGCTCGCCGATTCCTTGCCGTGCAATACGAAATCGCGAACATGAGCCTGCAACCGCCAGAGTTGAAATTCAAAGCTGCCGATCTCGACGCGGCCTCCGGTCGACTCTTCGGTCACGCTCACGATCTTCTGCCGCACGAAATTCTGGAACCACGAGGTCTGCACGACAACGATGGAAACGACCAGCAACACCAGCGCGAGCGCCAACAAACCTGCGGCAATCTTCGCGGCGAGTTTTCCAACGCGACGCCAGTTCATGGTTGCTTCAATGCCTCTTCGCGATACACAATCTTGACCGCCTTGCGACGCCGTTCCAGCCAATCGAACAACAGTTGATTGACGCGGTCGGCCGCGACGGTTTCCTGAATCGATCCGCGAGACTCGTCGAGCGTGCCGCGATACTGCTGGCGATGCGCGTCGTAATAGCTCTTGATTTCGTCGTCGGTCACCAGCACACCAGGCCGAAATCGCAGATCGATGAAGTGCAGCACAGTCATCTGGAAGAACAGCTTCTCTTTCAGATCCTCTTCCGTAATGCCGTAGTTTTTCAGCGCCGACCGATACGCGATGTCATTGTTGAATCGCGACGTTTTGATGTCGTCCAGCATGGCGACAGACTGCGACACCGGCGCAGTTTCGTACTCGCCGCGGCTCAGGGCATCGCGGATAATCGCCTGATCGATTAGACGCTGCGCAGCTTCCCCGCGCGCCTTGTCGTTTATCACCAGCGGCGTGGCGTTGAGAAACGCGGTCGCGCGCAGATCGAAATCGATGTCGCTGTCTTTCACGACGCGCTTGTTCACGATGACGGCGATGCGGTCGACGATCTCCGCCCGCAGCATCCCTGCGCAAATCAGGAGTCCGGCGATGCGCAGCGTTTTCATCAGAACGTCTGTCCGATCGAAAAGAAAAATTGAAAATGACTCAAGCGCTGCGAGACTCCGGTGCAGAAGCCGGGAAGCTGATCGGGCGGCTTCGAAGGGTCGCACGTGAGAAGTTGATCGATGGTGCCTTTGAAGCCGACGAAACGCGGCGGATTGATGGAATACGCGAGGTCGGCGCGCACCGGACCAATCGGTGTCTTATAGCGGATTCCCAAACCCGCCGCGTGCACCATGTAATCGAAATCCTGGTCGTTGCGCTGGTGAAACCGAAACGAGATGGCGCCGGCCGTGCGGTAGACATTGCCCATATCGTGAAACAACACGCCGCCGATGTTTTCACCGAGCAGCGGAAATCGCAGTTCCGTGTTGTGGAATAGCACCGCGTTGCCGCCCAGCGGAAATCCCGTAGGCTGCGTCGCATCGACACCCGATCCCGCAGGGATGCCTATATCGCGCGGCCCGGCTTGGTTCTCGCCAAATCCGCGATGGGTCAGATTGCCTCCGCCGAAGAAACGCTCCGGGAGCGGAACTGCTGTACTCGAGCTCAGGTCTGCGGGAATGCGGAATGGTTGAATCAATCCCACTTCGAGCTGGCGTGCCAGGATCAAATCCTTGCGAATGCGATGATACGTCGCGTTGCGCGCCAACAACCTTCCGAACGTGCGCTGCGATCCGAGCAGGTTGGATGCGATTCCCAGATCGACCGTGTTGTACATGCCGCGCGTGGCGCTGGCGGGATTATCGCGACGATCGTTCGCGTAATTGACCGAAAAAATCCCGATGCGGACGGGCTGGACCAACTGCGGGATCAGCAGGTCCGGAATCGCAACATTGGAAGTCGACACGCGCCGATACGCGTAACGGAACAGGATCGTCGACGGCTTATTGATCTTCTGCGACAACTGAATCGCGGCCTCCTCGCGTCGCGAGGTGAAGGTGCGCACGTTCGACGACTTGTCGTAGAGAGTGGAGAACGTCAACTGGCGCGCGTGCGAGCCGAGGAAGTTGGGAAGTGTATAGTTGAGTCCCAATCGTTGTTCCAGGTTCGAGACGCGGCCGTCGAAATCGACGCGATGTCCGAGCCCGAGAAAGTTGATGCGCGCGACGTTCAACGAAAAACGAGGGCTGAATCCGGTGCCACCGACAGGGGCGCTGAGGTTGTTGGTGGAGGCGCCGATCTGCGCGATTTCTGCGCCCACTCCGACGCGCACCGAATATCGATTCGCTTCTTGAATGTCGAACAGAACCGTCTTTTCCAGCTGGTCGCCCTCAGGATTTTGGATGGCGCCGTCGACGCGTTCAAAGATTCCGAGATCGTCCAGCGCGCGCTGCGTACTCTCGATTCGAACGGGCGATAGCGGGTCACCAGGATGAATCGCGAGACGACGATTCACGATGCCCGTGTGAGTTCGCGTCAGACCGAGCAGCTGAATATTGCTCACCGATTGCTTCGGCCCCTTGAGTAGCACATATTTCAGATCCATTGCGTTCGGTTGATCCGCCGGAGTTGCGGCGATTTGCAGCGAGGCTTTCGAGTAACCGAGGCGATCGTAATACTTGAGAATCGTGGAGCGATCCGTCACCACGTTGGTTTCGGCGTAGGGCTGACCCTCGATGGATTGCATCTGGTCACGAAGGAACTTCGCATCTTCGGCGTCGAAGCCTTCCATCGCAAACCTGCCGACGGCCCACGGCTTGCCTTCGTCGATGCGATACGTGACGCTCAACTCGCCCGCCTTGCCGCGATAGTTCTTGTTCACGGTCGTGGTGACTTTCACATCGCGAAATCCGCTGTTGCGGTAGAGATTCTGAATCGTTTCAACATCGCGCCGCATGTAGGCCTCGCTGAAGCGGCCGCGACGGAAGCGCAGCGACGCGGGCATCAGAAAAATGCGTTCGCGAATGGTGTCTTCATCGAAAAAACGGCATCCCTGAATTTCAAGCTTCGCGAGTTTCTGGCGCGCGCCTTTCGCGATAACGTATTCGATGGTGCGCTCATCGTTTTCGAGCGGGCCGATGCGAAAGGTGACGTCGACATCGGGATAGCCGTCGGCTTGAAAGTGATCACGCAGGTTGCGCGCGCCTTCAAACAGCAAATCGTTATCGACCTCGCCCTCTTCATACACGGGCACCAGTTTTTTCAGGTCGCCTTTCGAAACTTTTGCCTCCAGCGTTTTGACGGAGATCTTGGGTCCGGCATCGATGCTGAGCGTCGCCTTCGCACGATTGGTTTTCGGATCGTAATGGATGCCGTCGAGGTCGACGGTTGCGGCCAAGCGGTCCTCTTTCTGATACCGCCTGCGAACATTCTCCACGCCTTTTTGCGTAAGCGAGTGCGTGACTTGTTTCCAACGATGGATCAGAATGACGCGCCAGCCGGTGGCTTTGATGATGGATTCGTCGGCTAGTTTCAGATCGCCTTTGAGATCGGGAGCCTCGAAGCGTGCGCGTTTTCCGCTATGGACCTTAATTGTGATGGACGCCAGATTCGTGTTGGGATCGACATTCGAATCGAGATGGACTTCGGCCGTGTAGAGCCCGTTGCTCGTGAAAAGCTGGCGGATGGTTTTTTCAGCGGAGGCGAGGCTATTGGGATCGAATGGAGCCCCGAGCGGAAAATCGCCGGTGCTCAGAAGTGTGGAACGGCTGGGAGGAGTGGCGACTTTTCCGTCGATCGTGACGTGTCCGACGAACGGAGCGGCTTGCGTGTGGAACGTCACCACCAGGCCGGCAGGCGCCGGTTGCGCCTCGACTTGGATATCGAGATAAGCGCCGGTCGCAAACATGCGGTCGATGCTTTCGGCGACGTGCTTGGCGGAATAGGCGGCGCCCGGAGAGACGACGACCACGCGTTTCAGGTCCGCCGCGGAAATAGGCTGACGGATCGGAACGTAATCGATGCGCGCTACCGTACGGCCATCGAGAGTGCTGGTTTGCGCGGCGAGCGTCGTGGCCGCGATGAAAACGATCAGCGCCAGGGCGAGCCGTCTGAACCGGACGTTCATCCACATTCGAAACAGAGCTCGGAAGGCAGCCCTACGGCGTGATTCTGGCGCGAGACCTTCCGCGATCTGTTATAGGGATTCCGTGCGAGAGAAACTGTTTCATCGACATTGCGGCATCTCGGTCACGGACGTATTCCGATGCTCGTTTTCCTATAGAATCGCAGTCAACAAGTAACGAGGAATTCCCCTGACCATGAAAACAACCATCCAGATCGACGAGAAAGACCACGAACATCAGCGCCTAGAGGGGAGTGCGTGGCTCTGTCGCGTGACCAAAGCAATGCTCGCGGCACTTCTGATTTCCGGCTCGGTGTAGGTTCACGCGGCTTTTCGAATCGCGGAACGCGCCTCGAAGGCAAAATCACCAATACTCAGAACGGGAGAGTCTTAGAGGTTCTGTGGGCCAATCCAGGCGGGCCTGAGGGCAGCGCCGGCAAGTGGATTCGGTGAGGCACGCGCGCAACACATCCTAAGCTCCCATCGCAGGAACAGCCGCCCCCGCGCCCGCGAATTAACGCCCGTGCCTACCCCCGCGAGACTCGGCTGCTTGTACGGCCGTCGCTACCACCGGGCTTACCAGATCGAATCCACCCTTATTTAAGTGATGCTGATCGTCGCCCAGCAACTCGCGGCGCGGCTTTCCGTCGGCAGTCAGCAATATCGGCGACATGTCTACGAACTGGAGCTTGGGATCCTTTTCGCAAATCAAGCGCAGTTGTTCATTCGCCGCGACCACCGCATCCCAAACCTGCAGACGCTGCATGCTGGGACGAATCGACAGGATCACCATTTGCGTGGCTGGCAGTGCTCGATGAATTTTGTCGACGAACTTGCGGAAGTGGTCGGCGATCATCTCTGTCGGCATTCCATAAGCCGTGTCGTTGTCACCCGAATAAAACACGATGGTCGAGGGCTCGTAGGGAATGATCAACTGCTCCGCATAATAGGTGGCCTCCGAAATCATCGAGCCACCGATGCCGCGATTGATCGTTTCCCACTGAGAAAAGTAATGCCTCAGATCCCAGCCTGCAATCGTCGCGCTGCCGACAAACATGACCGCCCGCTTCTTCGGCGGGTTCTGCTGGTCGCGCTGAAGCATTTGCTCCACGCGTGATTTCCAACGGTCCGGAGTGATTTCCTTGTAATGGCCGAGTTGTACCCACTGAATCTGGCCCCGCGCGGGTTGTTGTGCGAGCAGCCAACTCGCGGTAAGAAGAGTCAGGGCTATTAACCGCATCGTCCCCCCCATTCACAAATGACAATCGGATTCAGTGTTGCCCGATCGCCGAATGTTCCGCCGCCGCAATGGTAGCATCTGCTTCGGGCCGCAGGATGTATCCAGCCTTCAGATTCTTTTCGGTCACCTCACGAACCTTGGCAACGTAGGCAGCGTGCGTCGGATATGTCGACTTCAGTTTTGCCGCGTCGAAGTCCACATGGGACCCATACAGCCTGCAGAATCCCGGTCCAGTATTCTGACCGGTGTTCACCGCGATGGGAACGGCGATCCCGGCGAGCCGGATTCCACCGCCTGACGAATTTCCGTTCGCATCGCGCGCGATGACCACCGGTGGGCCAAGCGAAGTGAGATCGATGGGCGGCGCGGCCGGCGGGGCCTTGCCGTCCTTCACCCACACCACTAGATGATCCAACGCGGCAGCCATCACTTGATAGAACGGCACGTCGCTATAAGTAGGCTGCTCGCACGGATTCGTCCCGGCTGCGAGTTGCGGCGCGGGAGCAGAACTACTCCCGCCTCGCCCGCCTGGTATGAAGCCCGGCGCGATCGGATTGCCGTCGCGCTCCACCAATTTCGAACGGCTGGCGATAAACTGCGTATCCACGTGCGAATCGCCCGCCACTTCCCAGGTGCGGAAATTCTCGGTGTCCGGTTGGCGCGCCGCGGCTTGCCCGATAATAACATCGGTCTCGGAGTTGAGCTTCCAGATTTTGATTTTCAGGTCCGTGCGGATTTTCCCGCCGCCGCCGTGCAGGATCACTGCGTCAAACACCGGATCCAGCGGATGAACCGAGTTGACGTACGTGGCCAGACGCGCCGACGACTGCGAATGCCCCGTGGCGAATACGCGCTGCACCTTCAACCCACCCAGAAAATCCGCGCCGTGCGGCTGACGCGCGGCACGCCCGATGTCGGCGAAAATGTCGTAACTCAGCGCGTCATTCAGGATGGTGCCATCCGCGCTGACGTCAAGAGAACCGTAGCGGTCCTTGTTCCAAACTTTCAGCGCCTCGACGCCGATTCGTTGCGCGGTTACGCCGACCCACGCATAGCCTGACCGAATCAGATAATCGTGAATCTGATACCAGTCGATGTCGAGATCGTGCCCGGACGTGACGTTGTTCCATTCGACGATCACCGTGCCGTTGAACTTCTTGGCGTCCACCGGCCGGCGCACTACGATGCGCGTTTGATATTTGTGATCGCCGTCCGTAATTTTTCCAGTGGCGCCGTCCGGCGTGTCGTAGCGATTCGCAATGCCCGAGTAGAAATATTCCTGCTCGATGTAACCGCGCGCCTTCAGATCCTCAAGCGCCGCGAAAAACGGATAGTTATGCGCCGAGTCGCCTGGCGCAGTCTTCGCAGCAACCGGACCGCTGACGACGGGATTCGCACCGAACCCCGCCGCGACGGATAACGCAATGCACAGAATCCAAATCAAACGACGTCTTGACATTGTTTGATTCTATCCGTCAGAACATGAATTGCATCGACAGCCGCAGAATCCGTGGATTCGTGAAGCCGGTGACCGGCCCGCCGATGCCGCAACCGCCCGGGTTGGACAGCCCCGAACATTGGCCGCTCGTCAGGAACGGCAACGTCGTCGAACTTAACGCCCACGCGGTCGGGGTAATCACTGCGTTCGTGTTGGTCAGATTGAAAATGTTGACCGTCGGGATCAGGCTATACCGCTCGCGGAACTTGAAAGTCCGGAAGAAGCTGATATCGAGCTGGGTCAATCGAGGCGTCGAGCGAACGCCCGGCGCCAGCAGCGGAACCGTCTCGGTCTGACCTGCGGCCAGCCCCGGATCCACCAAGGCACCCGGAGTGCATCCAATGCAGCCGGTGGGATACTTGGTCGTATTGGTGATGCTCCAGGAGATTTGCTGGAAGCCGTTGTTGGCGGGGCCTGCGCTGCCTGGATACGGATTGCTATACAGCGAAACACCGGCGCGGATGCCCCAATAGATCGGAGTGCTGCCGGTCACCTTGAATTCATGCCGGAACGGCACTCCTGGAACGGTTCCATTTGCCTGGAACAGATCGCCGAACATATCGCAGAAGTGCAGCGAGTTGGGATCGTTCAAGGACGAACTGCTCTGGGCGCAATTACGCGTCAGATCGTGCTCCATGGTCCACCCGCCGTAAATAAACATGCCGTGTTTCAGGCGGGCCTGAACGGAAGTCTCGTAGCCGGTGTAGGTCTCGCTGACCAGGCTGCGAGGTGCGTTCGTCTGATAGATGATCGACGGCAGTCCGACATACTTCGGGTTGAGATTGTACAGCGGGAAAGAAGATCCATCCAGCGGATTGGTGATTGTGGTCGGTGTCCACGCGGAACCCGGCACTGCTAGATTTTGTGCCAGCGTCGCCTGGTAATTGGATCGGCGATACCAGGTGAAGTTTAGGCCGACACCGGCGAACAGCTGGTGTTGCACCCCGACGCTGTATTGCAGGTTGTATTCGCGCTTGTAGTTCGGGTCGAGATGCGTCGTATTCACCGCATCCCAGTTGGAGACCAGGGGCGCGGTGAAGGTAGGGAAAG
>JADMIO010976188.1_pt1 | contig 19727 bp, 21 predicted proteins | sample 8958161 | NCBI WGS metagenome assembly JADMIO01 (sample SAMN16585339, study PRJNA669376) | soil metagenome | isolation source: Crop rotation soil | place: USA: Cullars Rotation, Alabama | collected 2011
GCCGCGACTTCAAGTCACGTGAATTCCAAGCTTCGGATCCCACTGTGCTGGAAAGGGTGCTGTATCCATTGTCAGCTTTCCGCGCCATGAACCAGGCTGCGCTAAAAGTGTACGAAGCAGTGCGCAAAGATGGCACACAGAAAAACGTAGTGGACCTCATGCAAACGCGCGCCGAGCTATATGAACACTTGAATTACCACGCATACGAGCAAAAGCTGGATGCACTATATCAGGGTAACAAATAAGCCAGGGTAATAAATAGCACTGGGCTTCCGCCGGAATGACCAGCAAAGTATTGAAATTTGGATTCATACAACGTTTTTAAACTTAGAAGCCTGGTTTTAAAAATTGGAGAAATTTATGAACGCGGTTGCAGAACCACTTAAAAAGAAAAAAGGCGTAGCGCTCGCTGGCGTCTCAGCAGGCACTACGGCCATTTGTACAGTTGGTCATACCGGCAACGATTTGCACTATCGTGGCTACGATATTATCGAATTGGCGAAACATGCCACATTTGAAGAAGTCGCATATTTGCTGATTCACGGCGAACTGCCCACCCCGGCTCAACTCACCGCTTATCATCAAAGGCTCAAAAAGCTACGCGGCCTGCCTGACGCCCTCAAAAAGGTGTTAGAACAGATTCCAGCCAATGCGCATCCTATGGATGTGATGCGCACCGGCTGCTCCATGCTGGGGACGTTAGAACCAGAAGCTGCCGACCGAAACACTGCGGATGCACAGGCATTAGGCGATAGATTGATTGCCTGTTTCGGCTCTATCCTGATTTACTGGTACCACTTCAGCCACAACGGCAAACGTATCGAAGTCGAGACTGATGAAGATTCGATTGCAGCGCATTTCCTGCATCTACTGCATGATAAAAAACCTTCAGATTTACACATCCGCGCCATGAATACTTCATTAGTCCTGTACGCAGAGCATGAATTCAATGCGTCTACGTTCACCGGCCGTGTGATTGCCGGCACATTATCCGACATGTATAGCTGCATCACTGGTGCGATTGGCGCCTTACGCGGACCTAAACACGGCGGCGCAAATGAAGCGGCAATGGAAATCATCGAACGCTACAAAAATGCTGACGAAGCCGAAGCCGACATCATGGCGCGTATGGCACGTAAGGAAATCATCATTGGCTTTGGTCACCCTGTATACACGATAGCCGACCCACGTAATGAATCAATCAAGGAAGTTAGCCGTAAGTTATGTGAAGATAAAGGTGATATGACGCTATTTGAAGTATCTGCCCGCATTGAAGAAACCATGTGGCGCGAGAAAAAAATGTTCCCTAACCTGGATTGGTATAGCGCTTCCAGCTACCACATGATGGGCATTCCAACCGGCATGTTTACACCAATCTTTGTGATTAGCCGCACCACAGGCTGGGTTGCGCACGTGATCGAACAGCGCATCGATAACAAAATTATCCGCCCCAATGCGGAGTATACAGGACCTGAAAACCGGCCATTCGTAGCTTTGAAGGACCGATAAATGAATTGTTAGGGCGCATTCCAGTGTTGCGCAGGGCTCGAAATCCTCATGTACGCATAAGTACATTCCGGTTTCTGTGCGCAGTGCGCCTTCGACTGCATCCCAAACAACCATTTCTCTAAGCACTACGTAGCCGCAACAGCATAATTTTTAATTTATATAGGTAATAGCAACTATGTCATCTCACATTTCTAACGTTCGCCCCGCACCTGACAAGGTGATTGTGGACATTGCCAACTACGTCGCTGACTTTGAAATCAAATCCGACGAAGCATTTGATACTGCCCGTAACTGCTTGATGGATACATTGGGCTGCGGTTTTGAAGCCTTGGACTACCCGGCTTGTACCAAATTATTAGGCCCGGTGATTGCCGGTACCGTAGTACCAAATGGCGCAAAAGTACCTGGCACCAATTTCCAGCTAGACCCTATCCTGGCCGCATTCAACATTGGCGCCATGATTCGCTGGTTGGACTTTAACGACACCTGGCTGGCTGCCGAATGGGGTCACCCTTCAGACAACTTAGGTGGCATCTTGGCGGTGGCCGACTATATTTCACGTAAAAACATCAACGAAGGCAAAGCGCCGTTAACCGTTAAAGATGTGCTGACTGCCATGATCAAAGCACACGAGATTCAAGGCATATTGGCACTGGAAAACAGTTTTAACCGCGCTGGCTTGGACCATGTAATTTTAGTAAAAATCGCTTCTACTGCGGTAGTGACTAAATTATTGGGCGGCAACAAGGAAGACATCATCAATGCGGTCTCTAACGCGTTTGTTGACGGTCAAAGCCTGCGTACTTATCGCCATTCACCCAACACCGGCTCACGTAAATCATGGGCGGCGGGCGATGCGACTTCTCGCGCAGTTCGCTTAGCCTGGATGACCATGCAAGGCGAGATGGGTTATCCATCTGCTTTAACTGCTAAAACCTGGGGTTTCTACGACGTGTTATTTAAAGGCAATGCCTTCAAATTCCAACGTCCATATGGCTCTTATGTCATGGAACAAGTGCTGTTCAAGATATCGTTCCCGGCTGAGTTCCATGCACAAACTGCAGTGGAATGTGCATTCCAATTGAATGCACAAGTCGGTAGCAAGCTACAAACGCTGGAGCAAATCAACAATATAGATAAAATCGTCATCACGACACACGAATCTGCCATCCGTATCATCGATAAAACCGGCCCATTAGATAACCCTGCTGACCGCGACCACTGCATCCAGTACATGGCGGCTGTAGGCTTACTAAAAGGTAGCTTAACTGCGCAGGACTACGAAGATGCAGCAGCATCCGACCCGCGCATTGATGCGATTCGCGCAAAAATGACCTGCGTAGAAAAAGCCGAATACACTAAGGATTATCACAATCCTGAAAAACGCTCGATTGCCAACGCAATTCAAGTGTTCTTCAAAGACGGCAGCAAGTCTGACAATATCGCCGTGGAATATCCAATCGGTCACCGCCGCCGCCGTGGCGAAGGTATTCCTGAATTGGTGAAAAAATTCAAAGTGAATTTAGCTCGTCGTTTCGACGCCAAGAAACAAGCCGATGTACTGGCCTTGTGCCTGGACCAGGCAAAACTGGAAGCTACGCCAGTCAATGAGTTCGTGGATATGCTAGTCGTTTAGACTGCACCGCAACAACTTCGAAGTTACCCCTCAAATGCTAGTGCGCTCATTGCGTACTAGCATTTTTTTATGTCCATTGCTTTTAATGGTTTTAAGTCACAAATCTGTCACATAAAAAGCATAGATTTGTCATTGTTAAGAAACGCAGTTTTAACAAAAAATATAATTTAACAACCTGAATAAAAACCAATGAATATTTCAAAAACTTTTGCCTCACTCACCTTCGCCATCTTATTTTCAACCTCATCAGCAAACGCAATAGAAACCGCCAATACAGAGAAAGTCATCAATGTAGATGGCTCCAGCACCGTTTACCCCATCAGCAAAAGCGTGGCGGAATCTTTCCAGACCCTCCGTAAGGTCAAGGTTAATGTGAATATTTCCGGCACTGGCGGCGGCTTTACTAAATTCTGCCAAGGCCAGACTGAGGTACAGGATGCCTCACGCCCTATCCTGAAAAAAGAGATGGAGCAATGCGAACTAGCAGGCATCCAATACATAGAACTACCTATCGCATTTGATGCACTCACAGTAGTCGTCAATAAAGACAATGATTTTATTGACTACCTAACCGTTGATGAATTGAACAAGATCTGGCGGCCGGCAGCGAAAGGCAAAATCAAGACCTGGAAACAAGTCAGGTCAAGCTGGCCTAACATGCCTATACAACTCTACGGCCCAGGGCCAGAATCAGGTACCTTCGATTATTTCACCGAAGCGATCGTCGGCAAGGCAAAATCCAGTCGCGATGACTATACAGCTAGCGAAGACGAGAAAATGTTGGTACAAGGCATTTCACAAAATACCGGCGCGCTCGGTTATTTTGGTTTAACAAAATACCAAGACCATAAAGACAAACTAAGAGCGGTGCCGATTATGGCTAAGAATGGCGCGGCGCCAGTGATGCCATCGGTCAACTCCGTAAAAGACGGTACTTACCAGCCGCTATCCAGACCATTGTTCATCTACGTAAATTCTGCTTCCGTCGCCTCCAAACCTGAAGTCAAAGATTTCGTTGATTACTATATGTACCTGAAAGCCTGGCCCAAACTGGCGGAACAAGCCAAATACATTACGCTGCCCGCGCGGGAATACGATGCCGTATATAGACACTGGAAAGAGAAAAAATCAGGCACTGGCTTCAATGGCGTACCGGAAATCGGTGTAAAAATCGACGAATTGCTCGCTAGAATCAAGTAACAGACCCTTACATGGATTAAGCGACGTAAAAAGCGTAAAATAGCGTTTTTTCAAAAAACGTTACGAGCTTTTATGTCGCTTACTACCCTCAACGCACTGTCCCCACTGGATGGTCGCTACCAATCGAAACTTGATCCATTAAGACCTTATTTTAGCGAATACGCGCTGATCAAACACCGCGCTTGGGTAGAAGTAGAATGGCTCAAAGCCCTATCCGCTGAACCGGCATTAGCAGAGATCGCCACATTCAGTGCCGAAACAATCAAGGAGTTGGACAATGCCATCCTGAATTTCAGCGAGGCGGATGCGACTCAGGTTAAAGCGATTGAAGCACGCACCAACCATGACGTAAAAGCGCTGGAATACTGGTTAAAGGAAAAGTTTGACGGTAATCCGGAAATCAAAAAAGCCAGCGAGTTCATCCATTTCGCCTGTACATCAGAAGATATCAATAACCTGTCACACGGCTTGATGTTGAAAGGCGCTCGCGACAATACCATGCTGCCATTCCTGGCCAATTTGGTGAATCGCCTGAGTGAGCTTGCACATGAATTGGCCGACCAGCCTATGCTATCACGGACACATGGCCAGACTGCTTCACCCACCACCATGGGTAAAGAATTAGCCAATGTCGTGTACCGTTTAGAGCGCCAACAAAAACAATTACAAAACAATGAGATACTAGGTAAGATCAACGGTGCTGTGGGTAACTTTAATGCCCACTTATCCGCTTACCCGGATTTAGACTGGGAAAGCTTTGCCAAGAAGTTCGTCGAGTCTTTGGGCTTAACGTATAACCCGCTCACTATCCAAATCGAGCCGCATGACTATATGGCGGAACTGTATGACTGTTTGAGCCGTATCAATACTATCCTGATCGACCTGGATCGCGACATCTGGGGCTATATCTCCGTTGGCTATTTCAAACAAAAAGTGAAAGCTGGCGAAATCGGTTCATCCACTATGCCGCACAAAGTGAACCCGATTGATTTCGAAAACTCCGAAGGTAACCTGGGCTTGGCGAATGCCGTATTACGCCACTTGGCTGAGAAATTACCAATTTCCCGCTGGCAACGTGACCTGACCGACTCTACCGTATTACGTAACATGGGCGTTGCATTCGGCTACGCACTGCTGGGTTACGATTCCTGCCTACGCGGCCTGAACAAGCTGGAAGTGAACCCGGTTAAACTGGCAGAAGATCTCGACAACAGCTGGGAAGTCTTGGCAGAGCCTATCCAGACCGTGATGCGCCGCTACGGTATCGAAAACCCGTATGAGCAGTTAAAAGAGCTGACCCGCGGCAAAGGCGGTATCAACAAGGCCTCACTGCATAGCTTCATTAGCAACCTGGCAATCCCAGCTGATGCGAAACAAGCATTGCTGGATATGACGCCAGCGACCTATATCGGCAAAGCAGTTGCGCTTACTAAGCATATATAAATGGCCATCAACACTGAAAGTAACTCTTCTCTTGCCGTGCTAATCGATGCCGATAACGCACAGGCATCCATCATAGAAGGGTTGCTTTCTGAAGTTGCAAAATTTGGCGTCGCCAGTGTAAAAAGAATATATGGGGATTGGACAACGCCCAACTTAGGTCAATGGAAAACCGTGCTTCTGGACCACTCTATTCAACCTATCCAACAGTTTCGTTATACCACTGGCAAAAATGCTACCGATAGTGCAATGATTATCGACGCAATGGATTTGCTCTATACAGGTACTTTCGATGGTTTTTGTATCGTTTCAAGTGATAGCGATTTCACTAGATTAGCTTCTCGCATTCGCGAATCTGGTAAGCGTGTATATGGTTTTGGTGAGAAAAAAACACCTCAACCATTCGTGGCAGCTTGTGACCGTTTTGTGTATACCGAGATATTCACCCTAAAAACAGATACCCAAGAGCCCCCGCACAAAGTTCCCCCTAACAAATTGAGGCAGGATACTAAGCTTCTAAATCTTTTTAGATCAGCTGTGGATGCTGCATCAAACGAAGAAGGATGGGCTAACCTAGGAGGCGTCGGGAGCAACCTTATCAAAAATGCGCCTGATTTCGACCCACGAAATTATGGCTATTCAAAATTAGCTGATTTAGCTATAGCAACCGATTTATTTGATATAGAAAAACATCAAACGCATTTATTACTCAGAATCAAATCAAAAAAATGACAGAAATCTTAGTACTTTATTACTCACAAGGCGGTGCCGTCCGCGAGATGGCGCAGCTGATTGCGCGCGGCATTGAAAGTGTCGATGCTGTGAAAGCAAGAGTAAGAACCGTACCTAAGGTATCGACTAATTGCGAAGCTACCGAACCGGATATCCCAAAATCTGGCGATGCTTATGTTGAGCTAAAAGACCTGGAAGAATGTGCTGGCGTAGCGCTGGGCAGCCCTACACGTTTCGGCAATATGGCCGCGCCCATGAAGTATTTCCTGGATGGCACGGCAGGTTTATGGCTGAAAGGGGCGCTCGTCGGCAAGCCCGCGGCCGTGTTTACCAGCACCGGCTCCATGCATGGCGGCAATGAAGCCACCTTACTGACCATGATGCTGCCATTGATGCACCATGGCATGTTGATCGTAGGTCTGCCATATTCAGAGCCTGAGTTGTCGACCACGCAGTCCGGCGGTACGCCTTACGGTGCCAGCCATATTGGCGGCGCGAGCGATGACAAACCTATCACTCCGGAAGAGCGCAAGCTCTGTCTGGCATTAGGCAAGCGCCTTGCGCAAACCGCGCTCAAGCTGGCCTGAGTCAATATACCAACCATGCAGCTGATTCGCACCCTCAGGTTAGGCGCATCTATAAGCCTGATCGCCTTGATATTGCTGTGTCTGGCTTGGGAATCCATACTCGCCCCATTGAAGCCGGGCGGCACCATGCTCATGTTAAAAGCCGTGCCCCTGTTATTGCCGTTATTCGGGGTATTACGTGGCAAACGCTACACCTACCAATGGGCCTGCATGTTCATTCTGCTGTACTTTACGGAAGGTACAGTACGTGCCTGGGCTGATACGGGTTTGTCTGCAAAATTGGCCGGTATGGAAATCGTGCTATCGCTCACATTCTTCGTATGCGCTATCTTTTTCGCACGCCAAACGCGCCCTAGCCGCCTGAATGTCTAAATGATGTCTAAAGATGGCCAAATTATCGTCACTTTTTGTACGTATGGCGCGCGTAATCACTTGTCTTCTACTATAATTTACGCATGAAAATCTTACTCTCCAATGACGACGGCTATTTTGCGCCTGGCCTGAATATCCTTGCAGAACATATCTCGAAGATCGCGGATATCACTGTAGTAGCGCCTGAACGCAACCGTAGCGGCGCTAGTAACTCGCTGACATTGGATCGCCCGTTAAGTGTGCGCAAAGCCAGCAACGGTTTCTTTTACGTGAACGGCACACCGACTGACTGCGTGCATATTGCCTTGACAGGCTTGATGGATAGCATGCCGGACATGGTGATCAGCGGCATCAACGATGGTGCCAACATGGGCGATGACACTATCTATTCGGGCACTGTGGCTGCCGCTATGGAAGGCCATTTGCTTGATATTCCATCGATCGCGGTTTCCATGTCGCAGCATAATTCCACCCATTTTGAAACCGCGGCTAGAGTGGCAGTTGAACTGGTACAGCATTACCAGAAAGTGGGATTCAAATCCTCTACCCTGCTGAATGTAAATGTACCTGATATCCCTTACGCGGAATTGCAAGGCTGCACTATCACACGATTAGGGAAGCGCCATAAAGCGGAACCGGTAGTGCAATTAAAAACACCGCGCAACGAAACAGTGTATTGGGTCGGTGCGGCCGGCCAGCCGAATGACGGTGGCCCAGGTACCGACTTCCACGCAGTAGCGAACAAACAGGTTTCAATTTCACCTATTCAAGTTGACCTGACCAGGTATAACCAGCTTGATGAAATAAAAGAGTGGCTGACAGCCGAAGGAAAAAAGTAGCTTGGCCATCCTGAAACCTACGCTTAAAACCGGTATAGGCATGACTTCGCAGCGTACGCGCGAGCGTATGTTGGTACGTTTGCGTGAACAAGGTATCAAGGACGAGGTAGTCCTATCGGCTATTTCTGCCATTCCACGCCATATCTTTGTCGATGAGGCGCTGTCGATACGTGCTTACGAGGATGTTTCATTGCCTATCGGATTTGGCCAGACTATTTCCCAGCCTTATATCGTGGCCAAAATGTCCGAGATTTTGCGCAATAACGGTAGCCTGAATAAAGTACTGGAAATAGGCACCGGCTGCGGCTACCAAACTGCCGTGCTATCCAAAATCGCAACTGAGGTGTATTCGGTTGAACGCATACGCCCGCTGGTCATGAAAGCGCGCACCCATTTGCGTGAACTCAAGTGCATCAATGTTAAGCTGGATCACGCGGACGGCAATATGGGCTTGCCGCAATTGGCGCCATTTGACGGTATCATGGTCACTGCCGCTGCCAGCCATATACCACAAGAATTATTAAACCAGCTCGCAATTGGTGGACGTTTGGTCATTCCTGTAGGCACCGATGAGCAGATTTTGTATCTGGTCGAGCGCGTAAAGGAAAAAGATTATCGCCAAACCAAGCTGGAACCGGTTAAATTCGTTCCCCTGTTAGGTGGCACCAGCTAATGAGTAATCAAGGTTGGAATCAAAACTTGAACAAGATATGGCTATTATGCCTGGCGGCCCTACTAGCCAGTTGCGGCAGCAATCCGCCTGCCCCGGTAATAGACCGCCAACCGGCAAATAAACCAGCAGCATCAACCCCCGCACCATCGACATCGACAGGAAAAACCACCACCAAGCCCGCTACCAACAGGCCTACGTATAAAACAGGCGACTGGCGTCCTTCAACTTATACCGTGAAAAAAGGTGACACCTTATTCAGTATCGGCCTGGAATTTGGCTACGACTACAAGGAGTTGGCACAGGCCAACAACATCGCGCCGCCTTACAATATCCGCGTTGGCCAGACGCTGACATTGGCTGGCACGGATGACAAACAAGCTGCAGGCGTTGTCAGCGCCGACGGGGTAGTCACCTACCCTATAAATAATGATGGCGGCGTATCGGCTCCGGACCAGTCTCCTGCCAAAGCCGGCCCCAAGACAAGCAATGGCGTAGTAGTATTGAACGAGCCTAAAGCCATACGCGAACCATTCAGCCAGAAAGCATTGGAAAATGTAGCGATTGTGCCGCCGAAAACGGCCGATAAGGCTACGGATAAATCGGCTGACAAATCGGCAACTGCCACAGATAAAACCATGCCAGTAGCCACTTCCAAGCCCGATGCTAAATCTGACGCCAAACCGGATAGTAAGCCCGATGCGAAGTCTGAAAAGCCTGATATGGATTCCACTGAAGACCTCGACTGGGCCTGGCCCACTAAAGGCAAAGTGGTCGCCGGTTTTAATGAGTCCAGCAATAAAGGTTTGGATATCGCCGGTACCAGCGGACAGGCCATTACGGCAGCAGCCCCCGGCAAGGTCATCTATAGCGGTTCAGACTTGCGCGGTTACGGTAAGCTGGTCATTATCAAGCACAACAAAAACTATCTATCCGTTTATGCGCATAATAGCGCTATCGTTGTGAAAGAAGGCCAACAGGTCGCACGCGGCCAGAAGGTTGCTGAAATGGGTAATACTGATAGCGATACCGTTAAATTGCACTTTGAAATCCGCCGACAAGGCAAATCGGTTGATCCGAGCAAATATCTATCAGCAAATTAGTTGAAAAATTAAATCAATAAGGGAAAGATCATGGTGCAAGACCCGAATAAGTATGCGAAGAATAAGGATATCAAACCGGAAAGCCTGCTTGGCAACTTGGCGGCGATAGGCAAAATGCTGTTGATGATCGTCGGTATCATCGGTATTGCACTGGAGTTCTTTAAAAGCGATGGCATGCTTTCTACCATCCTTTCCAAGCTGTTCCAGTCAACCACTTCCATGCTGCTGATCCCCGTCATCATTTTTGTGTTGTGGCTGTTGAACCGCATGATGAGTTCAAACAAAAAAGGCGAAACCAATAAAAGCGGCGACTTGCCTATGTATATCATGATGGCCATCGGCGCATTTTACTTATTTAGATTGATTACTACAGGTTCTATGTAGTTTCACGTAAATTAAGGCAATAAAAAAGCGGCTTGTAGCCGCTTTTTTATTGCTGTAAGTTTATGTAACTTAAGATTTTTTACTGTCTTCCTGTTTGTAATACTCACGTACTTCCGTCATATCGAAATCACGTGCCCATTTGATGATCTCATCAAATGCCGGAGCACCGATCTCGCCAACCTGCGCATGAATACCGGCTTGCTCGCGAATTACCAAAATACCTGGAATCTGGTTTACTTCAAAGTATTCGCTGATCTCGGGATCAGTTTCAGTATTGACCATACCGAACACGATATCCGGATTCTTTGCAGAAGCCGCTTCGAAAGTAGGCGTGAAATTGACGCATGGCTCACACCAAGGCGCCCAGAAATCAACGATCACAAACTCGTTCTTTTCGATAGTTTCCTTAAAATTCGCTTTATTGAGTGCTACAACTGCCATGACGCATCCTGACTTAAAAATTGGATTAGAAATTGGTTTGAATTGAAATAAACCGTAAGAGTTTATCAGAGCTCGCCATTTAAGTTAAGCCAAGATTTAAATCCGCTAATGTAAGTTAAAACAATGACTTTTAAACGATAGGGTTACCCCAGCTGCCGTCAAAGAACAATTCGCTCAATGGGCGGCGTGCACGCGCAGCTGTTTCGCGATCCAGCGCATCACCGGTTACTGTGTTGATATCCGCCGCATAGCCTACGCACAACATGGCCATAGGAATATATTGTTCCGGAATCGCAAACGCTTCACGGGCTTTATCGGAATCGAAGCCACCCATCTGGTGCGCCATCAAACCCATGCTGCTGGCCTGTAAACATATATTTTCCGCTGCTGCACCTGTGTCGTATTGACCCCAGCGGTTAGGTTTTTGATTGTGGTTGAACAAGGTATCTGCACAAACCAGCATCAGCACCGATGTATCTTTAACCCAAGCCTGGTTGGCTGGTGCCAAACAGTCAAAGGCTTTTTGCCAGGATTTATTGTCGGTTTGTTTATCCCAAACCACAAAGCGCCACGGTTGGTCGCCAAAGCAGGAAGGTGCCCAACGGGCCGCTTCCAGCAATGCGATGATCTGTTCTTTGCTTACCGACTTACTGGCGTCGTATGCCCGGCCGCTCCAGCGGTTGGCCAGGATTGGGTCGATAGGTACTTGGGTGATAGCTGGTTTTTGCATGTATATCCTTATTGCTTTTAATTAATCTTCAGATGCTTGATCTCATAGAATTACTGATTCAAGAAAGGATAGTCAGTGTACCCTTTTTCACTACCGCCATAAAAGCTGGCATCGTCTGCCGGGTTCAGTGGCGCATTGATTTTGAAACGTTCCACCAGGTCCGGGTTGGCGATAAATGGTACGCCGTAGGCAATTACATCCGCATGCCCGCTGGCGATCGCGGCATTGCCGCGTGCTTTATCGTAAGCCAGGTTGGCCATGTATGAACCTTTGAACAGTTTCCGCATGGCTTCAAAATCAAACGGTTCGGATTCTCCTCCGCCATGAATGCCACCTTCTACCGCATGCAAGTAAGCCAGGTTGAATGGATTGAGGGCATTCGCCACATAATTGAATAGGGCTTGTGGATTGCTATCGCGCATGTCATTGAATGGATTCACCGGTGAGATACGTATACCGACCTTGTCACCACCAGCGGTATCTACCACGGCCTTTGTTACTTCCAACAATAAGCGCGCCCGATTTTCGATACTGCCACCGTATTGGTCCCTACGTTTGTTGGTGCCATCGCGTAAGAATTGATCTAATAGATAACCGTTGGCGGCGTGGATCTCGACACCATCGAACCCTGCAGCTAACGCACACTTGGTAGCATGGACATAATCGTTAATAATTGCAGGCATCTCGCTGGCATCCAAGGCACGTGGCTCTACGTAATCGACCAAACCCTGATAAGTGAATGCCTGACCGGCTGGCTTGATGGCAGAAGGTGCGACCGGCTGTGCATTATTCGGCAACAGGCTAGGATGCGAAATACGGCCAACATGCCAGATTTGAATCACGATCTTGCCACCTTCGGCATGTACCGCATCCACCACTTTTTTCCAACCCGCGACTTGCGCATCGGTATAGATTCCCGGTAAAGCCGGGTAACCATGACCCATAGGGGAAATCGGTGTGGCTTCAGTCACGATCAACCCTGCGCTGGCGCGCTGAGTATAATAAGTTACGTTGAGGTCTTGCGGCACTCCGCCCTCGCCGGCGCGGTTTCTGGTTAAAGGCGCCATGACGATACGGTTTTTAAGACTGATTGAACCTAATGTTACCGGACTGAATAAATCTAAAGCCATCAGAGACCTCCTAAATATGAGTGTTTGAATTGATTATGTAAAAGCGATTCTTGAGTTTGATGCCATATGAATCAACATCGTGCTAAATGGAAGATAGGGGCTATTTATTTAGAATTAAATAGCCCCTTACTGATTTATTTTCTGATTGTGAACTTACGATCAACGGATTGTGCTTATTTGATGACCTTTTCGGCGGGTAATTTGACGCCTTCGATCAATAATGTGATTTCGATGTCATCACCCACTGGCGCATTTGGCTTGGTGCCCCAGCCAAAGCCGAAGTCGCTGGCTTTTAGTGAAGTATGCGCTTCCAGGCCCATACGGTAGCCGCCCCAAGGGTCAGTGCCGAAACCCAGCACCTTGAATGGGAAAGTCATTTGCTTGGCCACGCCATGCAAAGTCAGCGTGCCGGTGATGACACCTTCGGAATTATTCTTGGCTTCCACCTTGCTGCTGACAAAAGTCATTTCGCTGAATTTAGCAGCATCCAGGTATTCGTCTTTCTTGATATGCTCATCGCGCTTGGCATGGCTGCTGTTCACACTGAGCACATTGATCCTGGCTTCAACCGACGAATTGGCCAGGTTGTCGCGATCGATCAATATCTTGCCTTTTACATCGCTGAATGTGCCCGATGTCTTAGACGCTACGTGACGGATAGTCCAGTTAGCGAAGCTATGACCATCGTCGATTCTGTAAGCTTCCTGGTCGGCAAATGCCAAACCTGAAAAACCCATAGAAAGTAACAAGCCTGCTGCCAAATGATGCTTCAAATTCATGTTCATATTTCCTTTTAGTACTTGCGTACTTGTTAGTGTTCTCGACTAGCTGCGCAGCTTTTTGGTTACGGTTGCTACGCGTTCACCTAAACGTTCTGCAGTCAGCAAATCGCTTGGAATCGGACCGGCTTCCGGACCTTGGTCACTATTTGCTTGCGCCATGGCACCTAAGAAGCTGCCTAAACGGTTTAAATCATTAACAGAACCCTTACTGTTATTGTTACCTGGCATAAGGTCCAGACCAACCCAGATCATGCCGTGCTGCGCCGCGAACACAGAAAGCTGGATTAAGGTGTTGAGTTTGTCGCCGCTTTGGCTAGCGGAAGTAGTAAAACCTGCCGCTACTTTGTCTTTCCAGTCCTGCGTAAACCAGGCTTTAGAGCTGGCATCCATAAAAGTCTTGAACTGGCCGGAAGCGCTGCCCATATAAGTTGGGCTGCCAAAAATGATGGCATCGGCATCAGCCAGAAGTTCCAGATCCTGCGCTTCATCAGAGGTCAGCAAAGTAACCTGTGCCCCGGCCACTTTTTGAGCCCCTCTCACCACTGCTTGCGCTTGTACTGCGGTATGGCCATAGCCACTGTGATACACCACTGCAATCTTTGTCATGTTTTTTTCTTCCTCTACATTAATTATTTAGCTAGTTAATTATTCTTGATCGCCATACAAGCTAGATGCTGGCAAGTCGAACAAGATAATTTCAGCATCTGTTTGTGACACGACTTCAACATGGGTCACGTCATCCATCGCGATCGCATCACCTTTATCAAGCTGTGTACCATTAACCTGAACGCTGCCGCGGGCGATTTGGAAATACAGGCTACGACCTGGGCGAGCATCGTATTTCACTGTTTTGTTCGCATCCAGCACGGTGGCATAAAGATCAGTATCCTGGTGGATCAGCAATGAACCTTGGCGAGCATCGCGTGAAGCGATCAAACGCCACTGGTTAGTTTTGCTAGCAGTATCAAAATGTTTCTCCTCGTAACCTGGCTCAATACCATTACGTTCTGGCAGCAACCAGATTTGCAGCAAATGCGCAGACTCCTGGTTCGAAGCGTTAAACTCGCTGTGTCGCACGCCAGTACCTGCTGTCATGCGTTGTACATCACCGGCTTTGATCACGGAACCGTTACCCATGCTGTCTTTGTGCTGTAATGCACCGCCCAGCATGTAGGTCACGATTTCCATATCGCGGTGTGAGTGCATGCCAAAACCCTGGGACGCAGCAACGATGTCTTCGTTGATCACGCGCAGTGCTGAAAAACCCATATGCACGGGATCGTAATAGTTCGCAAATGAAAAAGAGTGGTAGCTGTCCAGCCAGCCAAGGTTAGCATGGCCGCGCTCATTAGAGCGACGTACGCGGGTTTTAGGCTGTGCAGGGTTAATACCTTGAACGGTTGGTGCTGTGGTAGCTGTGTTAGCTAATGTATTCATGGTGACTACCTTTCTTGTTCAATAAAGTTGAATTAGGCTCGCTAATTGATGATTGGCATCTTATTCCTCTTTACCCTATACTGTTAGCAAATGTTTTTGCACCACTCATTCAAAAATTTTGATGTAAATTTTACCTACCATTATGAGCCTGAAACTTTCACTCGAATCCCTGGAAGTCATTGACGCCATTGCCCGCAAAGGCAGCTTTGCCGCCGCCGCCGACTCACTCTATAAAGTCCCTTCTGCGCTCACCTATACTATACGCAAACTGGAAGATGACCTTGGCGTCACCCTGTTCAACCGCAGCGGCCACCGCGCCACGTTAACGGAAGCCGGCGCAGAACTTTTGAATGAAGGCCGCAACCTGCTAAATGCCGCCGCAGAACTGGAATCGCGCGTTAAGCGTGTTGCCAGCGGCATTGAAACCGATTTGACCATTGCCGTTTCCGACCTGTTCGAAACCTCGTTCATCTACCCCGTATTGGATAGATTTTATGCACAAAAGTTTGGCACCCGTATCAAGGTGCTGCGCGAAGTATTTGGCGGAAGCTGGGATGCTCTGGTCAGCGGCCGGGCCGACATCTCGCTCGGGGCGGCAGGTGACGGCCCGGCTGGCGGCGGTTATACCACCAAGGCCATCGGCACGCTTGAGTTCCATTATGCGGTTGCGCCACACCACCCCTTGGCCAGCATGCCGGAACCCTTGCAAAACTTCGACATCATGCGCTATTGTGCGGTTTCTGCTGCCGATACCTCGCGCAATTTGCCGCCGCGCACCTCAGGAATATTGTACGGCCAGGACGTATTGACCGTTCCTGACATGCAGGCCAAGCTGGAAGCGCAGATCGCGGGCTTAGGTGTAGGCTATCTGCCACGCAGAATGGCAGAAGAATATGCAGCAAAGGGAGCACTGGTCATTAAAGCAGTCGCTGAACCAAAACCGCTGGCAACCACTTTCCTGGCATGGTGCAGCAAGGGCGGCAAAGCCCAGCAGTGGCTGGTGAAGGAATTGCAGCAGTTGGACTTTAAAAAAGTGTTATTTTAGAAAAAACATACCGTTTTAGTTATAAAAATTTAATCATATAAATAAATATAATCAAGGGTTTAACATGTCACAAGACCAATTACCAGAGGAGTTTGCACCACTTAATAGAATCGCCGTCAAGGCCATGTTATGGCTCAATGGCTTCGCCCATATCATCATCGGCCTGGCACTAGCCTCCTCCGTTATCATGTTCACCTGGCTGTTCTTTAAAGACGTGCAGGAAGCCGCCTATGCTCACAACCTGGTGCACGGCTTTTTACATGCCTTGGGTACCCTGATGCTGCTTTGGTCGATCTCAGCATTGATTTCGGCCGAGATCCGTTATCTGAACGGCAGCAAACTTATTGTCGAAACCTTCATCGAAGTGGTACTGGTGCTGTTCTTGCGCAAGCTGATCGTGATGCCGGTACAAGATGCTTCGCCTACCTTTGCTGAAGTCGGCATGTGGGTGGGCGGTGCTTTCGTACTGGGCTTAGTCTATGTATTGATTCGCTGGAGTGACAAGCAGACAGACAAATAGCTTGATTTACAACACTATTTTTTACTTCAACTAAAAAGAACAATATGCAGACTATTACCAACGCCATTATTGCCAAAACCAGCCAGGTCATCCTGGGCAAGGAACAGCAGATCAAGCTGGCGCTGGCCTGCATATTGGCGCGTGGACATCTGCTGATAGAAGACCTGCCCGGGATGGGAAAAACCACCCTGGCCCATACTCTGGCGCAGGTGCTGGGCTTGCAATTCCAGCGCGTGCAATTTACCAGCGACCTACTACCTGCCGATATCCTGGGCGTTTCGGTTTATGACCGTAATGCTGCCAGCTTCAAGTTCCACCCAGGGCCAGTATTTACCAATGTTTTACTGGCAGACGAGATTAACCGCGCAACCCCAAAGACGCAAAGCGCATTACTGGAAGTGATGGAAGAAGCCCAGGTCACTATTGATGCCGTCACCCATCAGCTGCCTCAACCGTTCTTTGTCATCGCCACCCAGAACCCCAGTTCGCAGATCGGGACGTTTGCCTTACCGGAGTCGCAGCTGGACCGTTTCCTGATGCGCATCACCTTGGATTACCCAGATGCCGCGTCCGAGCGGCAGTTATTGAAAAATAACGGCGGCCGCGAACAACTGGCGCATATCAGCGCAGTGGTCGATAGCGCCGGTTTAAGCGCGCTGCAAAACGCCTGCCATGAGGTACACGTATCCGATGCGTTGCTGGATTACCTGCAAGCCATACTCAAGCATACGCGCCAGTCCATGCAATTCAGTGCCGGTCTGTCACCGCGTGCGGGGCTAAGTATTAAATTATGCGCACAAGCCTGGGCCCTGATCCATGGTCGCGACCATGTCATACCCGAAGACATTCAGGCCATATTACCTAGCGTGGCCGGCCATCGTTTAACTAGCAGTAATTCACTGGATAACGCTGATAGTGTTGCCAACCTACTCAAAGCTGTGGCTATCCCCTAGAACCCAGTCAAACACTGCCAAATTTGCCATGGCAAAAGCCTTCAACCTCCCTGATACCTTCAAGCTGACACAGCCCAAGACCTGGTTTCGCGTTGCCCGTCCTACGGGCATTACCACGGTATTAAACCGCAGACATATCTACATCCTGCCTACGCGCTTCGGGGTCTTGTACGGTGCACTGTTATTCGCCATGCTGGTCGGCTCGATCAACTATTCACTAAGCCTCGGTTTTGCCATGACTTTCCTGTTGACCGGTATCGGGGCGATCAGCATGCTGCATAGCTGGCGCAACCTAGCCAATATCAACATCGCTGTACGCAGAACACTGCCAGTGTTCGCAGGCGAAGCGGCCGTGCTGGAAATCTCGCTTGCCGATGCAAGTAACCGCAGCCGCTACTGCATCGCCACCCGTTTCAACTCACCAGCCCAGAATCTCCCGGATCACGTTTTGCAAGACAGCGTCGCTGATATTGGGGCACTGAGCGAAACGCTGATCAAACTAAACCTGCCAACGGCCAGACGCGGCTGGCTCAAGGTGCCGCGCTTGGGTTTTTCTACCGAGTTCCCGGTTTCGTTCTTTCATGTATGGGCCTACGCCGAGACAGACAGCGAATGCCTCGTGTACCCAACCCCCAGTGCACAGAGTTTGGTGATTCCTAGCGCCCATGAGTCTGGTGCCAGCGGCAATTTACGTAACCCGCAGGGGGATGATGACTTTGCCGGGCACCGCAGCTACCAATTCGGAGACTCACCTAAGCGCGTGGACTGGAAAGCCTCCTCGCGCGAGCAAGGCTTACTCACCAAGCAGTTTCAAGGAGAGGCCATTTCTACTTTGTGGCTGGATTGGGAAGCCACCAAAGGCGATAACGCCGAGCAACGTATCAGCCAGCTGACACGCTGGGTTGTCGATGCCGAAAACAACCGCCTGCAATATGGCTTGCGGATTCCCGGCACACAAATCAGCCCCAACGCGGGTGATGCCCATTACCATCAATGTTTAACCGCACTGGCGCTTATGTAATGCCTACAGATCGCATTATAGAACGTACTATCGCCATGCAGCGCCTGCTATGGTTACTCGGCTCGCTCAGCATTACTTTCACGCTGCTCGCCATTAACCTTGATAGCTGGATTCCTCTTTGCTTTTTCATATTGGCGGCTTGGCGCTACGTGATCGAACAAAAAAACTGGCAATACCCGAAACTCTGGGTTCGCTTTCCCATGACCTTAATTGGCGGGACCGTAGTGCTACTGTTGTACGGCAGCCTATTTGGTCGCGATGCGAGCGTAGCATTGTTCCTAGTGATGCTGGCACTGAAACTACTGGAGACCAGAAGCAAGCGCGATTATATAGTCATGATTTTACTGGGCTACTTTCTGACCATAAATGTGCTGCTATTCACGCAGGCAATCTGGGCATTTTTTGCCATATTGGCAGCACTATTTGGCCTGACTGCCTGTTTAATTTCCACTAGCCACACCAATCACAATCTGCCCTGGAAAACCCAGGCTAAACTCGCGGGCACCATGCTATTGCAAGCCGTACCGGTGATGCTGGTACTGTTCGTATTGTTCCCACGGATTCCCGGACCGCTCTGGGGTGTGCCGAAAGACGCTTACAGCGGCATGACCGGCCTTTCCGACAGCATGGAACCGGGCAATGTAAGCGAACTGGCTTTATCGAACAAGATCGCATTCCGTGTTGAGTTCAAGTCTGCCATGCCGCCTCATCACCAGCTGTACTGGCGCGGCCCGGTACTATGGCATCAAGAAGGCCGCAAATGGCAGATGACCAGTGACAGGCTGCCGCTAAATAATGAGTTATTAGACGTATCCGGCCCGGTGACCGATTATACCATTACGCTGGAGCCGCATAACCGCAACTGGCTGCTCATGCTGGATATGCCAACCAACCTGCCGCCTAACGCAATACGTAAGCATGACATGCAAGTGCTATCTCTGCAGCCGGTGCGCACCCGAATACGCTACGACGGACATTCCAGTACCCATTACACTCTGGGCGAAACGCTGAACGAGCAGGAAAGAACCATGGCGCTGCAATTACTGGAAGATGAGAATCCTAAAACCCGCGCCCTCGCCGCAAAATGGCTGGCAGATAAAAAGTCTCCGCAACAGATCATTCAGTCGGCACTGAATATGTTCTTTCCAGCACATTGGGATCCTAAGCTTAGAATTCCACGTGGACAAGTTGTCGCG